>Ga0129307_1002386_pt1 | contig 14972 bp, 17 predicted proteins | sample P1105metagenome_FD_94437 | JGI IMG/M metagenome (GOLD analysis project Ga0129307, IMG submission 94437) | Capybara group fecal microbial communities from Wisconsin, USA - P1105 metagenome | ecosystem: Host-associated > Mammals > Digestive system > Large intestine > Fecal | place: USA: Wisconsin... | reverse complement strand
TGCACATGTGAGGTTTTATTTGGATTTTGCACTACAAAGATAACACTTTTCTCTCTGATTACCAAAGGATTAGTGTTAAAAAACCTCACATTTTTCATTTTAGTATGAAATATTCAGGCTAAGAGACAAATATGGAAGAAAACAATAACACATAATTATATGAGAGCCAACTACATTATTATTCGCGTTGGAATACTATTCATTGCTGTGCTGTGTTGCATAAGTGTGGCAGCCCAAAGTATCATGACAGATTCGATAGGCGAATCCGAGGATGCAAATATACAAATAGCGGAAATACATGTCAGTTTCCCAGGAGGAGGGAAATTGATGTCATGGCTTGCCCAAAAATGAGTACAAATAAAAAGCATCAATCTATGAAACAAACGTATTGGGGCATCGTTGTTTTCCTTTGCTTCTTGGTTTCTTGCGTACCAACGCCGAATGAATCAAATGAGACTAAGGAGATGGAAATCAAATATCGAACATACAATATAGATTCCAAGTCCATCACCCGCCCTTTAACGTATTTTTCTTTAGAGAGTAGTGTGAAATATCATGGGCAATATTTCTGCTTGTTCAGGGAGGATCCATTTTGCAATGGCTATAGTTATTACCATCTATTAGTTATTCAACCAGCTGATTCAACAGTCAGTGAAATTAGCAAAATGGAGGCAAGGTTAGACACTATCTATTCCGTGGAGGAACTCCTTAGCAACGACCTTGTTGAAATCAAGACAGCGGGAAATATTTATGGGCTTCCTCATTTGTTTGTCCACAATGATTCTCTGTTCATCGAGGGATATGATGCAGATAAGAGCTGTTGCATGATTGATAGCGTTTGTAGTGATGACGGCTCGTCATATTGGAAGCTCAAGAAAGCTCCGCTCCCTTCTCATATTGTCTATGAAGATGATGAATACAGTGTGAAGTTCACAAATGAAGGGTTGAACGGCCAATATATGAGTTTCATAGACAAGTCCAACTTGCAAGAACATGTTTATAGGTGCTGGGGCAAGGTTTTCAAGCGAAATGACGGTTATTATCTATGCAGCAATACGGCCATCAGCAGAATCAGAAATCCCAGGGAGGGTATTGTTCATCCAGCTGGTAAAGACTACCATGGCACGCCTACATCTGCCCCGGAGATTCTTTATTATCCCTCCAATCCCGATATGGTGTTGAATGCCTTTTTCATACATAATGACTCGATCTACATGCTTGAGACACACAAGGACAGCACGTATCTGTCGAAGTTCGACGGAAAGGGGATCATACGCATGAAAAGCCTGGAACGGAAAATGAGTTATATCTTCAGTTCTTCATTGGGAAATAATTACTTCTGCCATGGAGACTCATACTATTTTGTCAATAAAGCCCAGAACAGGGAAGAGCATTATGGCATCATTGATATTGATGGCAATCAGATGACGATTATCAACTTGATACCCAATCTGGATTCTGACAATATGTACAATATGGATGCGTTGAAAGAATTGTCCAAGAATAAAGGCAAGTATGAAATTCATGCTTCTACCTTGTTATTGATGTTGGCGTCACGGAATCTGTTGATCTTGGAGCCGGAGAAAGTAGTAAAAGACGGTCAATTTTATTATGCCAAATAAGATGAAAGCGATAGTCAATTCCACTTTATGGATGCTTTTCCTGGCATTCATTGCCCTGTTGCTGCATCCTTTGATTTATGGCGTCGGAATAAGTTTCTATATGGATTGCCCTTCCTACTTTTTCTTCCATATTCTCGCCTACGTCATCTTTGGAAACCTGATATGGCATTTGTTGAAAAACAAGGCTTGGTGGATACCAACATTGGCCATCACCATTGTGGTGAATTTCATCTTGCTAGTCTTCCTATATTTCTATGTGAGAAGTTGGGATGTAAGGGATGCATTGACGGTCTTGGTGTTTTTCTTTGATTTGGGTTTTGCAGCAGTTCTCTCTGCCATCCCTATCGGGATATTCTGCAAAAAAAAGGTAAACGATCTAAATAAAGCCAAGTGGCAAAGAACGATGAATCACGAAATTTAAATAAGAACTAATATGAAGAGAATTAGTATTTCCTTGATTTTGATATTGATATGTGCGATGGTTTTCGCGCAAGACGAAGTCGTAGATTATCTGCATGTCGGGAAGACGCTCAAGTTTCAAGACAAGAAGTTTGAGCTCAAGTGGTGTCAACATCCCATTGAGGCTTTTTATCTGCAGGAATGGTTGCCCAAGGGGGAGACTTTTGACAATTACGAGCAAATGTTGAGCGTCTCCCTGTCCTTCTCTGAGACGTTGAGTGTAAAGTATTTCGTTGATGCCAAGGTTAATGAACTTGAGAAGCGCAAGAAGTCGGACAAATGCTGCAATTATCTCGTCTATGAGAACGATGGAGAGTATATCATTGACTTCTTGGTGAGCGATGGGGCGGACGGCATGTTGAATGTGGTGGAGGCAGACATCCATCACTACAAGCCCGTGGTTGTCGATGGCAAAAAGGCCATACAGCTCAATTTCTATTCGCGCAGGGCATACGGTGATGACATCATTCCCTTCCTGGAATCCCTCAAGGAAAAGAAAGTTGACTGGATCAATGAACTGACACAGATGAAAATCGTTTGCAAAATGAAATAACTTCAATAACTGGAAGATGTTTTTCGACAACTTTCAGCAGCCTGCTCATAGTCTATTCCTTCGAGAGTCTTAATAATTTGTAACTGAGCAATGAAAACAACGATAATTGAAGCATTAGCCTTGTCATTCGGGCTTTTAGTTGGGTGCAGTTCAGGGAATGCGGCCCGGCAAACAAGTGTGGATGCTGTTCAAGATACTGTTGATGCATATTCATTGAATAATATTGATTTCAGCTTGGCATACGACTTGTGCCAGAAGCAAAAGGAAGCCCTCGCCCTCACCAATGCTGAAAGGTTTTGCGCCAATAAGGTGAATGACCTTGCGTTCATGATGCTTCACCAGATGGTCAAAGAACAGATGGACAGCAGTTTCGTAGTCTCACCGATGAGCTTGAATTGTGCCATCGCAATTGCTGGCAATGGGGCAGCGGGCAAGACTCTTCAGGAAATAGAGCAGCTCGTTGGCCCGATAGCCGATGCAAATTCTTTCTTCAAAAAATATCATGCTGCTCTGCCTCACAATGACTATTCCAATTGCAGCATCCTAAATTATCTTGCCGTCAACCCCAAATATCCCATCAAGGAAGCGTTCACCAAAAGTATTGCTGATAAATATGATGCTTGCGTCAAATCCATTGATTTCGCCAATCCCAAGAGCGTCAAGCAAATCAATGACTGGTTCTGCCGGCAATTGAATGACGAATCTGTGGAGGTGGTGAAAGCGCCAGAAGCGGAGACATCGCTTCTTCTGGCAGATGTGCTGGATTTTCACGCCTTTTGGTCTTCGCCTTTTGATAGTGAATTCACGTCAGACGATGATTTCATGACCGATAGTGGAGATACCTTGCAGATACCTATGATGTATCAGGAAAATGCTTGCTTATACGCAGAAAGTGCAAGTTTCCAGGCGGTATCTCTGCCTTATCTAGGAAGTTGCTATAGGATGCTATTGGTCTTGCCAAAGTCTGAGAAACTGAACAAATTCAGTTCTGCAATGAACGCAAATGCTTTCTTGAACATCCTCAATTCGCTCAAGAAAGAAGACCTGGTTAAGTTGCACTTGCCCCGTTTTAGGTGTGTTGCAGACATGGATGCAAAGAAAATGCTCGCAAAGTTCATTCCCAGTGCCTTTGATGCCAAGAAGGCAAACTTCAGCACAATATGTGCATTGCCAACGTGGCTCAATGAGATAAGCCATAAGACAAGCTTGGAAGTCACAGAGCAAGGCACCAAGGCAAGAAGTATTACGGTTGAGAGTTTTCTTGTAAAGGCGGAAACGCCCGAGTTTCGTGCTACGCATCCCTTTTTGTACTTCATTTACGATGACGCTACTCATGCCATCATGCTGATGGGACAATTCTGCGGTGATGGAGCCATGTATGATGAAGAAAACAATTAATTCAGTATATACTAATTATGAATAAGGATAAAAATACGTATATTGCATTGTTGCAATGTTTGCTTCCGACAGGCCGACGTTAAAATATGTTTTTATTTTGGCATCGCATTCGGCTTTTTATTATCTTTGTAATCTACTTCTTCAATGGAAAATATATGAAATCAAGAAATATTGGAATCAATTCATTGTTTATAGCATTTCTATTGCTATCTCTGGCAAATCTCTCAAGTTGCAATAAAAACCTTGATACTAAAAAGTATAAGGGGCAATTGCTGAGTAGATATATGACAATACTTAGCAACAGAACCTATATTACCGATGAGAATGAGAAATTTGGGTGGAATGATACATTGGCGATTTTTGTTGATAATCAGGGTAAGGCGATTTTGGTTAACGACATCCCTGTAAACGAAAGTAAGCCAGATAGTGGGTATATTAGTATTCCTCGTCCTTTTCGAGAAGAGTATGAATATAATTATGATTCAGATGGCCATATGAAAAGTGCATTAGCACCTTGTTGTAAAGATATACCCGAATACAAGTTTATTTGGAAAAACAATCTTGTTACTGACGTCATTATCACTGGCGGCTATTATGGAGATACACAAATTGAACACATAGAATATGATATGACTGTCGATTCTCCCCGTTCAGGAATTGCTCTGTTTATTGATATTTTTGATACTAATATACTGATAGCAAAGTATATTACGGGAGAAGTCGGTGGATATGTTCCTTCACATCCGATAGCAAAAATATATGTTTATAATGATAAATTTGGGAACGATACGTTGACTTTTACAAATATATTTGATAAGAAAAATCGTCTTTCAGCATATACTGTTAAATCTCGCACCACAAATGTCAGCAGGCATTTTGATTACCCTGATTAGGATAGCTAATCTTCAATAATAATAGGTATTAGGTTTATGGATATTCAGGAACAAGCGATCAGTAAGAAACAGCAGATGATGGACTTCTGCGTGGGAAAGGCATTGGAGATACTCAAAGAGTCGACAGAAACGAGAGCGGAACACTTATCCGATGACAAAATGGACGAGGTGGAACAGAAGGAGTATGACAGAGCCATGGAAGAATTGACTCAGACATACGTCCGTTTCCCTGCTGTCCAACATATCAAGGATTATTTGCATCTACCCGACTATATCTGGCAGAGCGATTTCTTGGAGAATTTGACCATGGAACAGAAACGGAAATGGTATCACCAGCCGATAATGGGCAATTATTCCGATTTCTGCAATGACAACACGTCCTTCGATGATGATTGTCCCTTATTCTCCGCCATATATAAAGTGGTGGTGAACGAGAAATATGCCCAATTCTTGTTGGAGAGAATGGGGCAAAGGAATGAACTCAGACTGTTCCGTGAGAAAAGGAGGAAAAAGAAAGAGACCGAGAAGATATTGGTGGAAGTGGATGCCTTCATATCCGATATGGAAGAGAAGTTGAGCGCGAGGCATACCGAAGTGCAAAGAAGAGAAGACGCGGCCTTGCGTAGCGTGGAAGAGGTGGAAAATCCGTCAGAAAAGCTCATTGAAATACTCACGGAAGAAACCAATCCGTTCAATCACAAATTCACTGACAGCCAGATAGCCTTCCTTGCAGAGGTGGTCAATAAAGTCCATTTGTTTTGGGGTAAGGACGTGACAGAGGAAGAGATGAGAGCCATCTTCGACTGCAAGGTGAAGGTGCCGCTCAAATCAAAGAACAACCGTTTACTTGCCCAATTCTTCAGCCAATTGAGCTACCGTGAATACATCACCGAGTCGTGGCAGTCGGTTGTCGCCAAACATAAGTTGTTTATTTCATCCCGAAAGGACGATTATATCAACCAATCAGACCTCTCTTCTGCATGCAACTATTTGAATAAGTGCCAGGAAAGCGGAAATTACTTGAAAATCAGCAACTACATCCAACAATCAGTTCATGGATGTCACGGAATGTATTGTTGTCTGTTAAATGCTGGGCGATGTCATGCTTCAACTTCTGCAAACTTTTGTCGCTGTTCTTATATGTCGTGCCAATAATCTCACGTGTCTTGTCGTGCACTCCGAACACCAACCAAGCGAAATCCTAGTATCTCAGATTCGCCTCATTGCTCAATGCCGAGAAGTACTTGCCCAAGTCATCGAAGTCGAAATTGTTCTCGGCTTTCTTGAACTCCACCACCTCGTTCTCTGGGTGGTAACGGAGGTTGTCGAATATCTTGTTTATATCTGTCATAGACGAGCTATTTCCTTTGCAATGATTTCCCAAAACCGCCTTTGTCCATAGTGGATATGATTAGGTTTTGCATACAAAAGTACATAAAAAAATGACAAATATGAACAAAGACAAGCATTGTTTATTAATAAGACTTACCATATTGTTGTTTTTCTCACTTTTTGTCCTCGATGGTTCGGAATTTCAGCAACAACTCGTTGCATTTTTACCCAGTGCAAGTGATATCAAAATTTCTCCACCAATTTGGTGGAGTTTCGCATTGGAAAATTCTGCACCAAGCTGGTGCAGTTTTGCTTTGTTCTAATTCCCGAATTGTTGCAATTGTGAAACAGCCCGTTTTAGAAATTGACATTCCTATTCCAATTCTTCACCAGCTTGGTAAAGTTTTATGGTGTCTTGGCTTATTGACATTTGTATTTCTCCAACGATACGTTGGAGTTTTTAGAATGCTTAGTCTGCACCATTCCTATATATACGTAATCCCTACCGAACTTGTCTCACTCGAATAAATATTCGGCTTTATTATAATTCCGCATCTGCTTCCTTGTGAATACAGATAACTTCTTTTGCGTGAATAGTTTCTACTACTCTCTTGATGGTGCTTCTGTCGGCATGTCCAGATGTGTGGATGTCAACCACATTGTGGAACATCTCACGATACTCCTTGTATTTAGGATTCACTTTCACTTGCTCAGGGTCCTTGTAATAGCCATCCCAGGAAGAGTATATCAGGAGAGTTTCACCTTGTGGAAGATTGTCAAGAAGTTCTCTGACTCGATCTATCTGCGATGTTCCAACAATCATTGCAAATCCTTTGCGTTTCAGTTTTCTGTACAACCGTTCTCTATAGAATAGAGGGGTAAATGCAAACAAGCCATACGACAATTTCGATTCACGCTCTGTAAATAACCCCATTGTCCTCTTCATAAACAAGGACCAAATATACAAAGGTTTTCCTGCTCTTTTTGCGGCTTCCTTTATGGTAGCCAGTCTTTCTATGTCTGTGGCAGACGCAAGGACAAATACATATTTGAAAGCTTGCATCGCGCTCGCCATCTTCTGTGAGACTTCATACTCGTGAATGCATTTGTCATCTCTTTTCAACTTTGTTCCTTCTGTGATTAGCACATCTATGTCGGTGGCATATTTCTTCAGTGTAGGAAACAGCCCCTTACCCATGTATCCATGCTCACGGTAGTCGCCTGTGTGCCATATGCGCTTGCCGTCGGCCTCGATGAGAAACATGTGCGAATCATATATGCTATGGCAGTTGAAGAACGGAGTCACCTTGATGTCGCCAACGACAATGCCTTCTGGTTCCTTTCGAGGTGGAGTCTTTGACCATACATTCATCCTGTTAAGAAGTTTGCGCTTGTTGTCTGCATTGACGAGACTGTTGATGGCTTCACTATATTCCTTCTCCTCACACTCTTTGGTTTGCAACTCCTCGACCTTCAGTTTTGCACCTTCATACAATACATCATATTTTATGGAAAGGAGAGCCTTGGTCCCTTCGCTCATGTATTGTGGCACATTGTCTGGAATGTACTCAAACAAGCCAACGTGATCCTCATGGCCATGTGTATAGAATACCGCCTCATGTTCTTTTGGGTTACTTGCAAATATGCTAGAAACCAATTTCTCGTCTTCTTCTGGTGTTGTCGGCTCGCCATTGCCAGGCAGATTTTGTCCAAAGTCGATGAATACTCTTGATGTATCTGTCGAAATTTCGGTTATGCAACCGCCTATCTGGTCAAGCCCTCGATGAATCTTGACTTCTGCCATTTTACAAATCAGTCTTAATACTATATTCTATTTTTTCTCGTTGAAGTATCTCCTGAAGTCTGCGTCTATGTGTGTCTCTTCCTGGTGTATTCTTTTCCCATGTATCAAAGATAAGCAGATGGGGTTCTGGTTCTATGGATGTAGGACGTGATTTTGGAACAGGAAGTTCGAGTTCAACCTTTATGTCGTAAAGCCTTTGATAATAAGCAAGCAGTTCGTTGGAATACCTCATTATAAAATCACGGTATCGTTGCATTTGCTTAACAATCTCTGGTGATTCATCTGTTTTGTGAAGCATCCTGCCATCGCTCATCCTTTTTAGTTCAACGAATGTAACAATACCATCGGCACAATTAACGAGGTCTATTCTATTCTGAGAAATATCATCGTTATAGGCAAATTCCGAATCAAGATGGGATGCTGATGATTGTACAATTATAGATCCTTGAATGTATTTCTCAGACCACTTTTGCTTGTCTATCACTCCGTTAATTGTATGCTTCTGTGAATAACAGGTCTTCACCCTCTCTATAACTTTATCACAAACCAAAATCTCAGAATCTTTCTTAATCGGTTTCTCAATGAAATCGCTGCATTCTATGTATGCATTACTCTTTGATGGTGCTGGCAGATTCAGATATTTATGATGTGTAAACACTTGCAACTTCTTATGCTTACTGCAGTAGTGAATACGTGCAATGCTTCCGCCTTCGAAATACACGTTGACTTGATTGTCCTTGCGAATCTCTATGTAGAGAGATTTATCATTTTTGAATCTTGTCCACCAGGACGGATTCTTTTTGAGCTCTTCAAATATCTTGGAATCGCCCTTTAGTTTATTAAATGTAATGTTCATAATATTTGGTTTATCTTTTTTTTTCCTAATATATCGGATGGTACGCTCTCCGATTTATATTACTCGATCCCAGGCGAGTCATATTTGACGCACTTCCTTCTTAGTTTTATTATTGCGATACATTTTATTTGCAGAAGACTTGGTTTCGTCAGGCCAAGTTTTTCGCAGATTTCCTCATCCGTACACTTGTCACAATCTATGCCATAGGTGAGCAAGATAATTTGTTTCGATTGAGGTTCGAGTGCCTCAATGGCAGACGAAACGTCTTCGGTAAGATGCCTGCTTTCGAGGAGATGTGTAAATGCCTCGTTTTTCGCGACTCGCTCTTTTTCTTTCTGCCACACCTTTTTACCCTCTTCATTACCAGAGTCTTGAAGAGCATTTAAGATAGCCTGTCTGACCCACCAAATAGCATAGGTGACGAACTTATAACCCCTGCTTGCATCGTATCGGTGACCAGCAACAACAAGTCCTTCCATCCCAGCCGAGAGAAGTTCATCGTCACTTATTTTCATATCCAGATACTGTTTTGCAAGGCTCGCCACGAAGAGGATATTCGCCCTCTTCAGTTCTTCCTCTGCTTCCTTACTACCTTGTTGGATACGAGCAATCATATCCATTTGCTCCTCCGTTGTGGGCAATGTGACATCCTTCACCTGAGGGAAGATTGCCGTTGTTGGTTCACTCCTACGTCCTTTAATCATGTCCTTTTCCATATTTTGTATTTAGATGTGCCTATATATACTTTATACGAAAGAGGAATGGGGATTTAGGGGAAAACGGCGTGATGATGTGCAAAAACGTTGCAGAGGACTATAAAATAGGCTGATTTTTATACTAATTGCTCAATTGCTCAACTTCTATGTATGCACTATAGACAATAATGTCTTCAAATTTTTTCTTATATAAAAGAATATTCCTATCATCATTGGGTATTTGCTCAAAACGAAGGGATTTCATAAATTGCTCATAGTCTTTTTTGTTTTCGTTTCCTTTATCTTTATCGTAATCATCAGTTTTATAAACAATGATAGGCATAAATACTACATCATCTAATTTTTTTGATTCGGCAATAGAACCAGCAAGATAATAAAGAAGTTGATATCTAATATTCTTCAATTCTTCAATATCTTTATCCTTATAATATTGTTTGCATAATTCCTCTAATCTTTTTAAGGTTTTGCTATTTGTTTTTTTCTCAACATATTTTTTCTTTTCTTTGTATGCATCTGGTATATAACTGTCAAATTCTTCGTCAACTTTTGCTTCTATACAAATAGCAATTTGTGTTTCTTTGTTTCTTGCCCATATAATAATATCTTGAATACGTCCTTTTCCACGAAAGGCATCAAAACGACTCTCGTGTTCTATCTCTGCATGTTCAAAAACTATATTTTCAAATCCAAATAGTTTCATGCATTTCAGTAAAACCTTTTCCCCACCGGATTGTTCTATTGATGGATTTGTAAAATGAGAAGCCAAAGAATAGGCACTTCTTCCCTTTTTCCAATGGTCTTCATTGTCAACTTCGATAAAGGCATCTCTCCATGTGCCAAAATCGGTAATGATTTTTCCATTTCTATTTGTTATTCGCATAAATCAATAATATTTAGTTAAACAATCTTCTAATCTCCTTTTAATCTCCTCTCTCAGTTCCATCGGTTCCAGCACCTCTACATTCTCACCCATTGCCAACAATTGGGTGGAGAGTTCAGGATTAAGACATAGCCGATACTGAAATTCACTGAACTGCTCATGCTTGGTCAGCACTTCTTCTTGAGAACGATGTAATGGAAGTGTACGCAGATACTCCACTTGTTTTCCATAGACACGGATGCGTACCTTCTGGGGGTTCATGTCTTCATTCACGAAAACACCAATGGTATTTGCGTAATATTTTTCTGCATCGAAGGAATCAGGCAACTCATACGAATCATCAGTCATCTCCATCTCCATTATCCTGTCTAATGCAAGTTGCCGGATAGCATCCTGTTCTTGAAGCCTACCTACAATGTACCATCGTTGACGGTATACCTTCATAGCGTATACCTCCATATGATAGGTTTTAAGATGTTCGCTAAACGATTGATAATCCAACTTCAACACCTTGTTCTGTTGCATTGATTCAATCACTGGTTGCAGATATTCTGTGCCACGAGGAACGTTCTCAAATAGAATTCTGCCATTCATATTGTGCCCAGCAATAATCATGTTCGACAGCGAGAACGAATTGAGCAGCCATCGACGGGTTCTGTCATCACGCATCGCCTGAGGATTGTCGATGAAATATTGATAACCATCTTTGAGGTCGCATTTGATTTTCACTCCAAACAATTCCTCAATAGCATCGCGATGTTGATGAAAGGTACGAAGCGGCAGGGGCTTGCCATCCCCGATACCGCTCTCTCTCCATAAGTCGCTGATTTCCTCAAAGGTCAGTTTCTTCTTCTTTTGTAAGGTATCCAGCAGCCAGATATATCGATTGATTGTTTTGCTTATCATGTTTTTTTAATGTATCGTATGCAAAGGTATAAAAACATAGGAATAATGTATTCATACCATAAAGATAACCGGGATTTTTTAATTTATTTTATATTCTATGCAGCGTTTTTGCATACCTATATGGCGATTTTACCCTCTAAAGGAAAATTCTATCGTATAATATATAAGGCAGACGTCAATATTTCATTTATTATGGCAAAGAAAAAAAATCAGAAAAAAAGAGATGTTCTCTCAAAGAAGAGCGCCGTTGAGACCCTTCGTTTTCAAACTCATTGGGGACTGAAGCAGTTGGGCCACGCTGAAGGAAGCATGTTGCATCAGCGGGTGGACGCGGAGATTGACCTCATCGCAGAATTGGAACTTGCTCAAGACCTATTGACACTCAAGTTGTTTATTGATGATGTAAAGAAAAATCTTGCAACAACTCCAACACCAGAGAAAGGAGATTTGGTAAAAAGTCCCACGGCAATTGCCCTTGGAATAGCCTCTGTCGGTAATATAGAGGCTATGGGGACGCCATTGATTTGGAAGGACATGGTTGACCAGAAACTCCTATCTATTTACTACCCAGGGGAAAATCGAAATGACATTGTTGATTGGGCAAAGGTCAATGGATATAACACTTCAACCTACCTTGGCCGGCCAATATTGAAACTCAGCAAGTTGTTCATTATGATAGAAAGGACACGAGAATGAAAAGAAGTGACCATGATCACTTTGATTATTTTTCAATCTTGTAAGGATTGATTAGGTTTTCCAAAGCATGGGATATATGATCATTGGGGACTGTCCTCAATGTGATTTATTCATTTTGCCCCAATGGTCTGCTTTCTGCAACGACCCGTTGCATTTTTCCCAGTGCAATTGAAATCAGAATTTCTCCACCAACATGGTGGATTTCACATTGGCAAATTCTGCATCAAGCTGGTGCAGTTTTGCTTCGCTTAGACTCTCTAATTACAGCAATTCTGAAACAGCCCGTTTCAGAAATTCACATCCATTTTCTAATACTTTACCAACTTGGTAAAGTATTATAGTGTCTTGGTTTTTCGACGTTTGGATTTCTCCAACGATGCGTTGGAGTTTCTTTGATTGTTTAGTCCATCCCGTTGCTATATATACGCAATCCGTATCAAACTTGTTTCGGGACAAAAGGGAAAGGAAAAAGAGATTCTATTTCCCTTTTGTTCGACATCAGCTGCCTATATGTTCAGTTCCGGCAGGCTGTTGATGGCATCCTGCTTCAGTTTATCTATGGCGCGTGTATATTTCTCGATGTGCTTCAATCCGCTATGCCCAAGGATGCTGGCGACAGTCTTGATGTTGTTGCCATTGTTGAGGAGGTTCACAGCGCAAGAATGGCGGGCACAGTGCCAACTGATATGCTTGTCGATGCCGGCACGTTTCACCCATCGCTTCACTGACTTGCAGCAACTCTCGTAGGAAGGGAGATTGAAGATGAGGGATTCCTTTGTCTCCCCTTCTCCAGGTCGACCAATCAATCGGATAAGTCCATCGTTGAGGGGAATGGTGACCCAGCTACGGACTGAGTGCCCTTTGGTCTTGTCTTGTTCGAAGCGCAGGAGTTTATTGGCGTAGTCGATATTTGAGTAACGCAAGTCTTTGACATCGCAGAAGCGCATGCCTGTATAGAGACAAAAGATAAAGGCGTTGCGCACGTTCTCTTTCTCAAACTGATAGTGGGTGTTGATAAGTTTAACGATCTCTTCTTGCGAGAGGACATCTTTTTTCAATGCCTGGTCATCGACCACACAGACCACGCCTTTGCAGGGGTCTTTCGCCATGATGCCCTGGTCGATGGCGGCACGAACAATTTTCTTGAATCGCTGCAAGATGCTCTTTGCTCCCTCGCCCACGCTGCGAGTCTGAAGGTACTCAGCAAACTTCACCATCATCTCATGGGTGATGGCATCCGGCTTGATATAGTCTTTCATCAGCGGATGGTATTTCGCCAGGAAATCCTTGAAGCGGCTGATGGCAATGGTTATCATACGGATGTCCTTCTTGGTGTACTCGTCGGCGTAGGTCTGGCAGAAGTCGTGGAAGTTGATGCCCTTGTCTTTTTTAAGCCGATACCCTTCCTTGTTCTCCAGGAACTGCTGCTCGCGTTCGAAGCGGATTTTCTTGGCCAACTCCAACGTTTCCTTGACTTGTTGCCGTTGGACGGGATTGCGTGGCAATGCCATGATGTACAGTGACAAGCTTTCTTTCTTGCGGACAGATGTACCGGCTCTGGGTACTTTTTAAAATCATTTAAAATCTCGCAAGATGCTGACAATAAAGCACTTGCGAGATTTTCACTTTTGTATAGGGTGTTAATTTGCTCCACATTTGCTCCACAAGTCCTGTGCTATGTTTTTACTTCATTGATGCAGACCTGATTGAACATAGTGTTTTGGGGCAAATTTTTTCTTTATCAAAATATGGGAATGTCATCTTCCATAGTTTCCTCATTGTTGATGGTTGTTGGTGGAAGAACAATTGTATTCACAAACTTATATATGGCCAATTTATCGTTGTTATGGCAATAGTATTCATCGCCGACAATATCTTCAATTGGCAGTTCTCGCCCATTGTCTATAATCTTGCCATCTTTTATTTGAACATTCTTAGACTCTTCTATGTCCCATGCCTCTTTCATAGATTGAAAGAATTTGGAATCCGATTTCAAATCCGATATGGAATAGTCCAAATAACCTTCGGTACCCAACCATAACATACTATCTAATGATGACTTCCTATATGCCAGAATGACCATAGGGTCATAGGTCTTTTCCTTGTATTGTATGATGTGATAACTGTAATTGCCTATACTTTCTCTACAGTAAGTTACTTGAAAGTTTTTGAGATCCTTGATGGTTTGGGCTTCATCCTCTACCATTCTTATTTTGGAGGAAGAGTTTGTGTTTCCATTTCTGGTACACGAGGTGGAAAAAGAAAAGAGGAAAAGAACCAAACACGCAACTCCAATAATGAAGCCTGTAATTCTAACGATGACGCGTACCATATTAAAATTATGCATATCAAATATACTCTATTGTCATTATTGATAACGTTGAATGGCATAGGTTTATTATTTTTATACTCCATAATATGATAGTGGCTCTTGATTCTCATTTTGTGATTATGTAGGAGACTATGATTGATAATGCAACAAAAAACTTGTTACATTAAAAAAATGCTAATATAGACAGGCTTATTTCGTTTTATTTCCTAAATTTGCGGATGGTTACAAACAATTATAGCATCAATATATGAAACTTACTCAATTCGCCCCAAACATACTATTACTAGCAACTGTTGTTATGACCGCATGCCAGAACAGCATGGAAGAGATACCTTCATCACAACTGATGGTTGTGGAACGCCAACAAATGGAAATCGGAAACTCACCTTTCGGCAAAGAACAATTTTCTATAGACATTCCTATTTCTGGTCCTATGATACTGAAAGACTCGGTGATGTCATTTCTCAATGAACAGCTATATCTGTTCTGTGAAGAACAAGTTGATAGTTCTGGAATGAGTCCTGA
>Ga0129307_1002385_pt1 | contig 14976 bp, 19 predicted proteins | sample P1105metagenome_FD_94437 | JGI IMG/M metagenome (GOLD analysis project Ga0129307, IMG submission 94437) | Capybara group fecal microbial communities from Wisconsin, USA - P1105 metagenome | ecosystem: Host-associated > Mammals > Digestive system > Large intestine > Fecal | place: USA: Wisconsin... | reverse complement strand
CTTAAGGCTGGCTATCCACGCCGACAGGGTCCCGACGTCAACCCCCAGAGAAAAATTTCCGTATAAACATGCGGCCGTTTATGCCGCAAGCCGGCCGTTCACAAACCGCAACTGCGGCCGCCGAACTCCGCAGAATGCAACCACATCCCTGAAGGCGAAAAACTCCGGGAAGGTGTGATTGAACACACCGTCCAGAATCACCCGCAGCCCCAGAGTGTGCGCCTTGTCCACCAGCATCACCAAATCATCGGTAGTGCCAAAGGTGGGGTCGATGGTGTAGTAATCGATGGTATCATACTTATGACAGGAGTTGGAGTAGAAGATGGGAGTTAGGTAGATCACATCCACTCCTAAGTCCGCGATGTAGGGAAGCTGCTGAATGATACCTTTCAGACTGCCCCCCAGCGCCGCATTGGCAGTGATGGGGGCCTGATACCAGATTTTGTCTTCCACTTCTTCGTGGCTGGCGAACCGGGAGGGGAATATCTGGTAGATAACCTTGTCGGATGCCCAGTCTGGAGCGAGGAAGCGTTCTTCTTCCCGGAGGGTCTGGGGGCAGTCAAACAGCCTCTCTATATCATCAGGGAGGGTGTCTGTAAATCCGCTGTTTGAGAAGAAGACCCGGTTACCCGCGTTGTCTTCCAGTTCAAAGCAGTAGCGCAGAGCAAACGGCGTACCTGCTCGCTCATGCCCGGGAGGCCGCAGAACGCTTTCACGCCCTGGGCGCGGAGGTTTTGAACGCGTCCTATCGCAATATGCCCGATGAACTGATTGCCAAAATGCGGGAAAGGGACGTGCCTCTGTCCCTGTGGACCTTGAACAGCGAGGAAGTGCTTCGGAAATTCATGGCGAAGGACTTATTCAATATTACCACCCGTATCCCCACCGCGGCACTGAGGATTCGGGAAGAAAGACTGAACACATAATCCTACAATTACCGCCTGGAGCCTTCAGGCTTGATGACAGAACCGATGCTCTATGCGGCGGAGGATTAAATACATAGGAGGAATCGCTTATGCTTTGCACAAAATATCAGGATGCTCTGCGCTGGGTAATCTATCAGATTTATCCCCGGAGCTTCATGGACAGCAACGGGGACGGCATTGGGGATTTGCAGGGCATTAGCGCAGGCAGACTACCCTAAATTCCAACTCCACTTCGTAGTAGTCCCGAAGTCCGTCGCTGGCCACCCACTTCATGGGGGTAGTTTTACGGGTATCTCTGATCTTCAGGGGAAGGTACTTGTCCAGGGCATGAAGGGTCACAGACTTTATGTCGTCCTTTGCCGTCTGGAGCCGGAACAGAAATCTGCCCGGTTCCAGACAATAGCAGTATCTCTGGGTAGCTTCATGCCAAAGAGCAGCATAATTCATAACATTACCTCATTTTCCGATACAAGTCTTAATCTCTGCCAGCATCCAGTACGCCACCGGGCATACATCAGTACCGCTCGAACACATTCGTCCAAAGCCATACCTATATAAGCACCTACCGCCAGCCAGCCCAGCTTCACACCAAAGAGCCAGGTTCCGCCGGAGGCACACAGGAACATAAAGATAATTCCTATCGTCATGGGATAGATCGCGTCGCCACTGGTTTTCAGGGCAAAGCCGTAGACCAAATTAGCGGACCGTCCGATCTCCAGGAAGATATCCACGATCAGCAACGTACCCACCAGCCGAATCATGTCCGGGTTGTCGGTAAAGAGGCCCACAATCGGCTTTGAGAATATAGCAAAGAGACCCGAAACCGCAACGCCTGCACCGATCCCCAACACCGCTGCCCGGCGGGTATCCCGCTTACAGGCTTCGATCTCACAGCCACCAATGTACCAACCTACCAGCACTGCATTGGCATGTGCCAGCGCAGCGGACACGCAGTAAGAGAAATTGGAGATCTGCAAAGCGTAAGATCGGGCAGTAACCTGCGCTCCGGTGGCATCCATCCTGTTAAGCATGCTGATGACCAGTGTGATAGCGATGTTATACAGAATCGTCTCCGTTGCCGCCGGCAGTCCCACCCGGATGATCTTCCGTAACACTTGCCGGCTTGCCGGAGGATTGGCGTCTTTTTCCGGCTTAATGCGGTACCTTGCGGCGATACACAACCACAACAGGTTTACCAGTCTCGAAATGCCGGTAGCCATCCTCCGCGTAAGGAATAAGCTGCTCAAGCTGTCTGGCGTCTGTCTTCCAGCCCTCGCCGATCTTCTCGGTGATCAGCTCTGTCAGCTCAGGGTTGCACTCGATGACCCATCGTAGACTCAATAGACTTTGTTGTTGAAAGAAAGCTTTCCCTTTGTGGGGTTAACGAATATCTACCATAATATAAGTGAAACTGTTTTTCCCACGCTTGAGCGCATTAACAATCTCCACGTCACTAAACTCAATTGATATGTCACTAGTAATATGTTCACTTATCTCATTTACTGTTAATGCTGTATTTGCGGAATACAACTCAGATTCTATTACTCTTTGTAGGTAAGCAACGGTTGTTGTTGCTGAGCTGTCTTGAAGGATAAAATTCATTCTAAACCAACCAGCATGTACAGCTTCGAAATTCGACATGTAGATTAACCTCACACCGTTGTTCTGTCCTCACCGGACAATGTAAATAGATACAATAACATTATACCACCTAAGCAATTTACCAACAAGGCTACTTGTAGTCACATCAACCCTTTCTATATATTTCATCATTTATTGGCTGGTCATTATTCGAACAGCATGGTGTATTCTGCATATATCAATAACGACCGTTTTTGATATAGGTTTGAAAACAAGAAGCCCTCCGTCCAAAGGTGGTTCAGACGGAGGGCATTTGTCATCAACTTACTTGCAACCGAGATCAAAGCAAAGCATTATGTCTATCATCTCGCAATCACTTGACGCCGGATCATATCCTGCAGTCCTTATTAACTGGAGTCCATCGATCAGTGATGGTTTCATCGCAACGCATATCATTTTGATATCGGCAAGAGTAGGACGATAATCATTGGATCTCAAGCGAGTCATCGTTCTCTCTGACGAGAATGTCTTGTAAGCAAATGCTTCGCTTTTCTCAGAATACTTCTTCATAAGATACTGAAGAAGCTCTGCGAATGAACGTGGATAAGAATTGACTTCCTTAGAGATCTGATTTGCCTCTGGGGTTGTATTACTAGAGTGTGTTTCTAAAATCATAAAAGCCTAACAAACGCGAAAAAAGATGCAAAAACCAAAAGGAAATTCCACGATAGCGTCGAATAATACAATGAGGTGAAGGAAATGATTCGACGTTATGAGGTCACGGATGAGGAATGGGAAAAGCTGAAGAAATACTTTCCAGAGAGGGAGGCAGGAACGCTTGGACGGCCTAGGAAAGATTCCCGGAAGATGCTGAACGGAATCTTCTGGATCGCGCGGAGCGGGGCGTCATGGCGTGATCTGCCGGAGCGTTACGGGCCTTGGCAGACGGTATACAAACGGTTCGCAGAGTGGCAGAAAAGCGGTCTGATCGAGAAAATCTTCCATGAATTAGGAGAAGACGCCGATCTGGAAGACATCAGCATGGATAGTACCTATATCAAGGCACACAAGGCAAGCGCAGGTGCCGAGAGAGGGGGAGGAAGATAACCAAAAGGCGGGGAAGAACGTCACTCAAAAGAATCAGTGCATTGGGGTCAGTCGGGGCGGCAGAAGCACCAAGATTCATGCGGTCGTGGACGCTCTTGGCAATCCAATCCATGTCCAGCTTTCAGCAGGAAACGTGCATGATGTGAAGGTCGCTCAGGAAATGCTGGAAGCTGTCAAGCTGCGGCCTGATATGGCGGTGTTGGCCGACAAAGCTTATGGCAAGTGGGAACTGCGGGAGTACATCGCCAACCGCGGTGCCGATTTCTGCATCCCTCCCAAGATCAACGAATCCGATCCTTGGTATGTGGATTGGTGGCTTTATAAGGAACGGCATTTGGTAGAAATCTTCTTTTTGAAGTTGAAAGAGTTTCGCCGCGTCGCTACCCGTTATGATAAGCTCGCTGACCGTTTTCTGGCTTTTGTCCATTTGGCTTGTATCCGCATACTTCTTGCATAATGCTGGTGAGTATGCTTTTAGAAACAGACTCTAGCTCTTTTTCTTGGCATGCATCACACCCCGGCTTCCGTAGCGTGATGCAGACCTCCTTTCACCAGTGTCGGAGGAATAGGCATGCTCGCGATAAAGGTTGTACTCTTAAAATCACCTTGATCGATTCGAGCTGAATATCTCCTCCTTCTATTTATCATTGCGGATAATATCGTAAGTTGGATTAGGGCTTTTGTTTTTAAGTTCCTTTCTTATGTTGATTTTATCCAACTTGAAATTGTCATTCCCGTTTTGCCTTTGGGTAAGATTAGCTAAATATTCGGCATCCATCTGGTTGTATGCTTCTTTGTCTCCATCAATTAATGCCTGGATACGTTTGCTTAATTCAGAATTGCAAACAGGACCCAAATGCTTCATGATGGCCGCTTCTAAGCCAGCAAACAGTTCGACACTATTGATTGTAAAATGCACGCTAATCTCCACCTCCTTATCTTAGGATCATAGTAAATTATACCAGCTAAACGTTATTTTTCAAAGGACGATGTCACAAAAACCGTTTCAATTTGCTTTATATATTGAGGTGAGCATAATGAACAAAAAGTTATTCCTTGAAGACAAGCGTTCGATGATTTTAGCATACGACGAAGATTAACTGTATGGCATTAGTTGAACAGGGTGGTTGGCCCCACATTGGCCGCCGCCGCGACAACATTCATGCTGACATTTTCGATCCCTTGCTCTGAAAACAATTTGAAGCCCGCCTCCAGAATCTGTTTTCTCCTGCGAGCTTCCTCGTGTGCATCCTTTTCAATATTTCTTGGCATGCTTGACTCCATTCATATTACGTTTCGCAAATGAAGGAAACCTTCAAAGAGAGGGTATCATACAATGGGGTGCCTGTCAACAGGTTTGGATTTTTACGAATGAAGTATAAAGCATACTGCACACCGGGTGGATGCAGGATCTTTCAGCAGCAATCCCCTTCCATATGTGTTTCCCTTATTCCGACTGTAATAACAAGGGAATTTTCCCTTAAATCGTTAACCATTCCCCCATTTTCATGCATAATATAAGGGAGGCAGAGGAGGGCAAGGGAATGCGACAGTTCAACTTTACTGCAATCAAAGAACAAAAGTGGGATTCCGAAATGCTCAGTCTGATCGCTGCTATCTATTCATTCAGTACCTTTTGGGAACATTCCTGGCTGCGTATAAGGATTTTGAGGATCGGTTTGCCCTTGTAGAAAAAAAGCTGCCTGCCATAGAGATGGTCAGGCAGGCTTCTATGAACAAGCTCGGAAGATTTACAAAGCAGGATATCCGTGAGTTTTGTCCTTCGCTGAGTGTCAGTGCTGTAGAAGGAGCCCTGCGCAAGATGGTTGAAGCCGGCGAAATAATGCGAGAAGGTAATGGCAAGAATGCCAAAGGCTGCGCGTATGCACTGATGAGTGAAAATGCATCGTTGTGGTATACGTTATGCAAATTTCCATGTATTATATTCGTGCGGCGATGCTTTTCTGATGACAGTAGATGTTGGTTCATCATCATCTTGCGATGCTTTCACTCGGCACACACTATCTGTATTAATTCCTGTTTTCCGCATGTTTATCATCCAGCCATTTCCATTTAAAATCAAATTTCCGAACGTTTGCATGAAATAGATATGGTTTTCTCTGATAAACACTGTTTTTTTTCTGAATTTTGTTCTATTTTTTTGTTGACATGTGGCAAATATGCTCGTAAATTATATTGGCAATTTCTATACTATGGGAATGCAGATTATTACAGGAGGAAAACGCAATGAAAAAGACTCTTCTCGCCCTGCTGCTGGTTGCTGCCATGCTGAGCTCCGTTGCCGTCACCGCTTTTGCCGCTGATGATAACGTGCTGCATGTGTACTGCGACCGTGTGTTCCGCTCCTTCAACCAGGTCACCGCTTCCGACGGCAACTTCTTCGAGGTTTCCGGCTCCTGGTCCGAGGGTCTGACCCGCCTGGACGCCGACAACAATCCCCAGCCTGCTCTGGCTGAGAGCTGGACCGTGTCTGACGACGGCCTGACCTACACCTTCACTCTGCGCGAGGGTCTGGTTTGGTCCAACGGCACTCCCCTGACCGCCAAGGACTTCGAGTTCTCCTTCATCACCGAGATCTCCGACAGCGAGACCAACGGCTATGCCGACGTTATCGCTCCCATCATCAAGAACGGCGTCGCCTTCATGAATGGCGAAGTGCCCGCTTCTGAAGTGCCGGTGAAGGCTCTGGACGACCGCACCTTCGAGGTAGTTCTGGCCGCTCCCTGCGCCTACTTCACCCGTCTGTGCTCCCTGAGCTGCCTGTTCCCCCTCAATGAGGCCTTCTACACCGCCTGCGGCGACCAGTACGCTGTGGACGCCGATCACCTGATGTACTGCGGCCCGTTCGTGGCGACCTCCATTGACGTGGGCGTGGGCGTGACCCTGGTCAAGAACCCCACCTACTGGGATGCCGAGAACGTGGCCCTGGACGGCATTGACTACAAGGTCATTACCGATGCTTCTGCCGCTCTGAACGCCTACGAAGCCGGCGCCATCGACCGCGTGAACCTGACCTCCATTGACGTGGTAATCTACAACACCAGCGATGAGTTCCACACCTGGTCCGACTTCCGCAACTACTACATGCAGTTTGACTGGACCAACGATCGTCTGAATGCCAAGATGCGTAAGGCTCTGAGCATGGCCATCGACCGTGAGACCCTGGTCAACGACGTGCTGATGACCGGTGCTGTCGGCGCGGGCGGCGTTGTATCCCGCGGCATTGCCGGCGATGGCACCACCTCTTTCCGCGATCTGGCCGGTGATTTCTCCTACTATGATCCCGATCTGGCTCGTCAGCTGTGGGCTGAAGGCGTGGCCGAAATGGGCTCCGCTCCCAAAGATCTCGTCCTGCTGACCGCTGAAGGCACCGACTTCGACGATGTGGCCGTGTTTGTGCAGGATCAGTTCCGCACCGTGCTGGGCATCGAAGTGGCCATCAACTCCATGACCCAGAAGGCCCGCAACGAAATCATGAAGACCGAACACTTTGATATGGCTCTGTCCGCCTGGGGCGCCGACTACGACGATGCCATGACCTATCTGGATCTGTGGACCTCCACCAGCGGCTACCGCGGCTACTATGCCAAGGATGAGTACGTTGCTCTGGTTCGCGCCGCTCAGGTCGAGCCCGACGAGGCTGCCCGTCTGCAGCTGATGCTGGCCGCCGAAAAGATGCTGATCGAGGACGATATGGTCGTCACCGGTATCTATGATCGTGGCTACTCCTTCCTGCAGAAGCCCTATGTCAACGGCATCCTGAACCATCCCTCCGGTCAGACCACTGAATTCAAGTACGTGACTCTGACCAAGTAATCAAACCCGGAAAAAGGGGCGGCGGGGCTACCGTCGCTCCTTTTTCCGCTCATGGGCTGCGGACCGGCATGACGATCCGCGGCCGTCATCAGATCCCCGTATTGTGCCGGGAGAAGCGCTGATCTCCGTTTCACCCACACATAATACAAGCAAAATTTCGCCAAGGAGGAGTGTGTATGGCGAAATACATTGGCAAGCGTGTGTTCTACATGATCATCACGCTGTTTCTGATCGCTGTGCTGACCTTTGTTCTGATGAAGATCCTGCCCGGATCGCCGTTTGATACGGAGCGTTTTGAAAAACTGACCCCGCAGCAGCAGCAGGAAGCGCTCGCCAAGTATGATTTGGACAAACCGATCTATGTACAGTTCTTCAAGTACATCACGGATATGCTCAAGGGCGATTTCGGTACTTCCTTCTATTACACCAAGATGCCCGTAACACGCGTCATTTTCAGCCGCATCGGCCCGTCCATGCTGGTTGGCGCCCAGGCCATTTTGATCGGTCTGGCCATCGGCCTGTCACTCGGCATTATTGCCGCGTGCAGGCACAACGGCTTCGTGGATAACCTCACGATGATTATTGCCGTACTGGGTATTTCTGTCCCCAACTTTGTGGCGGCGGCCCTTCTTCAGTATTACATCGGTCTGAAGCTTGGCTGGCTGCCGGTCGGCTTCTGGGAAAGCTGGGCCTGTTCAGTTCTGCCCTCGTTGGCACTGTGCGTGCAGCCGCTGGCCACCTCTGCCCGCTTCATCCGCGCTGAGACGCTGGATGTGCTTCAGCAGGACTATATCGTCACCGCCCGCAGCAAGGGCATGACGCAGGCCCGTCTTCTGCTGAAGCACACCCTGCGCAACTCCATCATCCCGGTCATCACCATCATCGGCACCATGGTGGTCAATCTGCTCACCGGTTCTCTGGCGATCGAAAGCATTTTTTCCATCCCGGGCATCGGCGGTCTGTTTACTGATTCAGTAAAGAACAACGACTATAATGTTATTATGGGCTTGACGATCCTGTACAGCTTCATGTACATGCTGGCCATCCTCATTACAGACATCGCGTACAGCCTGGTTGATCCTCGTATCCGCATTGCCGCAGGAAAGGGTGGTGACTGATGATGTTCAAGTGCAAGGAAAAGTTCGTCCCTGCCAAACCCGTTGAGGCGCCTGCTGATCTGCCGGCAGATCTGTTTGAGGCCGCCGAGCAGAATAGTTCCGATCTGGAGTACATCGCCCGCAAGCATCATTCCGCCCTCTATGACGGCTGGATCCGCCTCCGCAAAAACAAGGCGGCCGTCATCTGCGCGGTGATCCTGATCGTGATCACTCTGTTTGCCATCTTCGCGCCGATTCTCAGCCAGTACACCTATTTCGACACCAACTACAAGGCCAAGCTGAAGCCGCCGTCTATCGAGCATCCCTTCGGCACCGACCAGTTTGGCCGTGACCAGTGGACCCGTATCTGGTACGGCACGCGTATCTCGCTGCTGATCGGTTTGGTCGCCGCCCTGCTGAATCTGTTCATCGGCGTTATCTACGGCGCTGTGTCCGCCATGATCGGCGGCCGCGTGGACGCCATCATGCAGCGCATCATTGAGATTTTGGTCGGCGTGCCGCACCTGATCATCGTGATTCTGTTTATGATGATCCTGCCGCCCGGCGTCGGCACTATCGTTATCGCCATGTCCATCACCGGCTGGGTTAACATGGCCCGTCTGGTGCGTGCGCAGATTCTGAAGCTGAAGAACCAGGAATTTGTCATGGCAGCCAAGCTGCTGGGCACCAGCGGTTGGAAGATGATCATGAAGCACCTGGTTCCCAACACCGTCAGCGTCATCGTCATTCAGATCATGTTCGCCATTCCCAGTGCCATATTCACCGAGGCCTTCCTGAGCTTCATCGGCGTGGGTTTGGCTGCCCCCAAGGCGTCCCTGGGCGTGCTGATCAACGACGGCTACAAAATGCTGCGTGCGGCGCCCTACATGCTGATTTATCCGGCTCTGGCCATCATCCTGATTATGGTGTGCTTCAGCATTCTGGGCGACGGCCTGCGCGACGCCCTTGACCCCCGCATGAAGCACTAAGAAAGGAGGAAACGAGCATGAGCGAAAAGAAAAAGCTGCTTGAAGTCAAGGACATGTACGTTTCCATCCACACCGACAGCGGTGTGGTCCAGGCAGTGCGCGGCGTCAGCTTTGACCTGTACGAGGTCGAGACGCTGGCTATCGTGGGCGAGTCCGGTTCCGGCAAATCCATCACCAACAAGGCCATCATGGGGCTTTTGCCCATCGGCGGGCGAATCGACAGCGGAACCGTACTGCTCGGCGGCAAGGATATTACCCATTACACCGAAAAGCAGATGCGCGATGTGCGCGGCGCCGAGATCTCCATGATCTTTCAGGATCCGCTGACCTCGCTGAATCCCACCATGACCGTCGGCAAGCAGATCACCGAGATGCTTATGCTGCACAAGCCCGGCATGACCAAGGAGCAGCGCAAGGAGCGCGCCATCGAGCTACTGGGCATGGTCGGCATCCCGAACCCTACCGAGCGCTTCGACCAGTATCCTCATCAGTTTTCCGGCGGCATGCGTCAGCGCGTGATGATCTCCATCGCCCTGGCCTGCGAACCCAAGATCCTGATTGCGGATGAGCCCACGACCGCTTTGGACGTGACCATTCAGGCCCAGATTCTGGATCTGATGAAGGAGCTTCAAAAGAAGATCAACACCTCCATCATCATCATCACCCACAACCTGGGCGTTGTGGCCTCCGTGGCTGACCGCGTACTGGTCATGTACGGCGGCAAGTTTGCCGAGGTTGGTGACCTGGACGAGGTTTTCTACGACATGAAGCACCCCTATACCAAGGGTCTGATGGAGTCTATTCCCATCCTTCATTCCGAGGATCAGGATCTGTACTCCATTCCCGGCTCTCCGCCGGATCTGGTGAAGCCGCCGGTCGGCTGTCCCTTCGCACCCCGCTGCAATGAGTGCCTGAAGGTATGCAAGCTGTATCCGCCCAAGACCCACAGCTTCTCCGAAAAACACATGGCCACCTGCTGGCTCTATGACGAACGCGTAAAGGGGGCAAAGTAATCATGGCACAACAGGATAATCTGGTCGTTGTCAAGGACCTTGCCCGTCACTTCGTGCTGGGCAAGGATCAGGTGCTCAAGGCCGTGGACGGTGTCTCCTTCGCCATCCGCCGCGGCGAGACCTTTGGCCTGGTGGGCGAATCCGGCTGCGGCAAGTCCACGCTGGGCCGCACCATTATCGGCCTGTACGACTGCACCAAGGGCAGCGTTGAGTTTGACGGCAAGGATATGAAGGACTACAAGTCCGCCGCCGAGCGTGCCGAGCTGTCCCAGCGCATGCAGATGATCTTCCAGGATCCCTACACATCCCTGAACCCCCGCATGAAGGTGATGGACATCGTTGCCGAGGGTATTGATAACCATCACCTGGCCAAGAACAACGCCGAGCGCACGAAGATGGTCATCCAGCTGCTTGAAGCCGTCGGTCTGAACGAAGGCCATGCCAACCGCTATCCGCACGAGTTTTCCGGCGGCCAGCGCCAGCGCGTGGGTATCGCTCGCGCTCTGTCCGTCAATCCGGACTTCGTGATTGCAGACGAGCCCATCTCCGCCCTGGACGTTTCCATCCAGGCCCAGGTGGTCAATCTGCTGAAAAACCTGCAGAAGACCCGCAACCTGACCTATCTGTTCATCGCCCATGACCTTTCCATGGTCAAGTACATTTCCGACCGCATCGGCGTGATGTATCTGGGCAACATGGTCGAGCTGGCCACCGGCCAGGAGCTGTTTGATAAGCCGCTGCATCCCTACACCCAGGCCCTGCTGAGTGCAATCCCTCTCCCGGACCCCAAAGTGGAGCGTGAGCGCAGCCGTATCGTGCTGGAGGGCAGCGTGTCCAGCCCCATCAACCTGCCCAACAACTGCCGCTTCTGCACCCGCTGCAAGTATTGCACCGAACAGTGCCGCAAGGAAGTGCCGCCGCTGCGCGAGGTGGAGCCCGGTCACTTTGTGGCCTGCCACATGATCAAGTGAAACACCATAAACGGGAAGCTGATTTTCAAAGTCAGTCGCCCGGTTTTTGCGAAAAAGCCCCTTGAAAAGGCTACTGCGCCGCTGCGTTGAACCTCATTTGATTGAATAACCACGTTTTCCCAACATTTTTATCATACAGGAGGATCAATACCATGGTAACTTCCGAGAAAAACATACAGATGATTATGGAGCTGGCAGACGCCTTTGGCCCCTCCGGCTTTGAAGACGACGTGCTGACCGTCGCCCGCAAGTGGGCCGAGGGCCTTGGTACCATCGAAGAGGACCACATGCGCAACCTGTACATCCACCGCAAGGAGAACACCGGCAACAAACCTGTGATCATGCTGGATGCCCACAGCGATGAAGTCGGCTTCATGATCCACTCCATCAAACCCAACGGAACCCTGCGCTTCGTGACCCTGGGCCGATTTGCAAACATCGCCATGTCCTCAGCTGACGTGCTGGTGCGCAACGCCCTGGGCGAGTACATTCCCGGCGTCATTGCAGCCAAGCCCGTTCACTTCATGAGCGAGTCCGAGCGCGCCAAGGGCGGCGTGCCGGAGATCTCCAGCATGGTGATCGACATCGGCGCCACCTCTGCCGAGGAGGCCGTGAACAGGTTCCACATCCGCATCGGTGAGCCCGGCGTTCCCGCCACCAAGTGCCGCTACGACGCCGAAAACGATGTGATGTTCGGCAAGGGCTTTGACTGCCGCATCGGCTGCGCTGCCGTGATCGAGACGCTGCGCCGCCTGGAAGGCATGGATCTGCCCTGCGACGTCATCGGCGTGCTGTCCTCCCAGGAGGAGGTTGGCGAGCGCGGCTGCAAGGTGTCTGTGAAGCATGCCAACCCCAGCATCGCCTTCGTGTTTGAGGGCTGCCCCGCCGACGATACCTTCACCGAGCCCTATGCCATCCAGACCGCGCTGAAGAAGGGCCCCATGCTCCGCTTCATGGACGTGTCCGTCATCTGCAGCCCCCGTTACCAGCGCTATGTGCTGGACTTGGCCTCTGAGAAGGGCATTGCCGCGCAGGCCTCCGTGCGAGAGGGCGGCGGCAACAATGGCGCCATCATCAACACCGCCCTTGACGGCACCCCTGTGGTCGTAGCCGGTGTGCCCACCCGCTACATTCACTCCATGAACTGCATCACCTCCGGTTATGATTTCGAGGAGACGGTCAAGCTGGCAGTAGCCACCGTCACCTCCATGACCCCCGAGCAGATCGCCAAGTTCTGATCGACACACCATTGCATGCAAAAACTGCGGCCCGCTGCGAGCCGCAGTTTTTGTTTCTTCACGAAAAGTTCGGCTATGGTGGACAAAAAACTGACAAGAAGGAAGCAGTAATCATCACGATATCCAAAGGCAACGCGCTTGGCAGCGTTGATCTTGCTGTTCTCCAGTAAGCGCCAATAAAGCGTAAGCGCTGAATAATCCCACGTCCAGACAAAAATGAAGTCCCCGGTACTTACACCGAGAACTTCATTTTCATATCATCGCACCAAGGCATGAGATTTGTCGTAGCTGATGCCAAAGTCAGCAGCAAGCTTCGTGGCAGCATCCTTCGGCGAAAGACTGAACAGCCGTGCGGCAAAGTCGATTACATCGCCGTCTGCATTGCATCCGAAGCAATGATATCTCTTATCGGTCTTCCTACTGGGGTTCTTATCAGCATGAAACGGACATTTGCAGAAGCCTTTACGATCAACCTGAAGCCCATACATTTCGGCAACAGCACGCATTGTTACCGTATCCTTTACAGATTCAAACAGGTTCATTGATTCCTCCGGGGGAAAAGAAAGACGCCGCATTGCTGCGACGCCTTCGGTTTCATGTTCTTTGTTATTCGGCTTCGATCTGATAGGTCTCGATCAGCTCTCCGGTGCGGCCTTCAAGGATGATTCCCTTGACTGCTTTCCATGCAGCTGTTTCTTCATCGGTCAGATCAATGTAGGCACTGATCGCTGTATTGACAGTGCTGCCGTCCTCCTTTGCGATCACCAGACACAGCTGCGGATAGGCTGCATCGCAGACAAAGAGGACATCCTCCCGTTCACTCCACGGCACCATGTTGTTTGCATTGACGATTTCCGCGATACGGATCAAAGAATCCTCAGCGGCAACATATCTGCTCACCGTCAGCGGATCGCTGTAGCAATCCTTTTCCTCTACGGTCAAAGCCAGCGTGCCATCCTCCGTCCAGTCGATACCGGCAGAGAAGATGTTGCCATTCTCATCGCCGCTGCAATGGTAATAGGCACCCACCAGCACGCCGCCCTCGACAGCAAGTTCGGAAGTATCGAAGGAAGAAAGCGATTCGCGGGCTTCCTCACCGGGAACAGCATTCCAGGCAATCACATTGATGATGGCCGGTAGGGACATGGTTGCGGTGCCGTTGGTGTACACCATGATGTGCTCATCCTGCACAGGCAGCGCTGCATTCTCATCGAAGCGGGCGATCACTTCACCCATGCGCTCGGTATTCAGCATCGCGGAATGATCTTCGGCATTGACTTCGATCACAGTGCCGTCATAGACACCAGCCTCGGTCACATCCATCGCGTAGAGCAGCAGATCATCCTCGACCACGACGAGCATATAGCTCTCGTCAGCGACATCATCCAAACCGCGGCTGTAGATGAAGCGGATCATGCTCTCGCCGGGCTTCAGCGCATTCAGCTTGAAGTAATTCTTTTTTCATTCGCCTGCAACAGCGGGCTTGTTTGCCATGTCAAAATGCGAGTATCCGATCTTGTTTGTTCCTGAGCTGTTCTGCTTCACTACCAGCCAAGCAGCCGCCCGCTTGCGGTTTTGCCTTGACAGGTTGTGCTTGGCCGGTTACGCTCAATGAGGCGAAGGACGGTCTACCTCGTCCTCCTTTGTTCCGATCCCGTCCGTCCTTCGCCGTGCTGCCCTTCCAACCGGCCAAGCACGTTCTGTCAAGGTCGGCGGTGGATAGGGCATTTTCTCCGTTTTCCCTCTTGACAAACCTTTGACTGAACAAAGCTGGCTGGATGCTGATAAGCTTATATGGCAATAAACTGCCCCGCCGACTTTTTATGTCGCGGGGCAGCTGCTTTCTTTACCGATATTCTCTTTTCATTTCGCGTCTGCGCAGTCTTTCTCCAAATGCCAGATATCATTGTTGTACTGGTCGATCGTTCTGTCGGAGGAGAAGTAGCCCGCCTTGGCGATATTGACTGCCATCTTTTTCGCCCAGCCCATTCTGTCTTCATAGGCTGCCAGAGCCTTGTCCTTGGTCTTGCAGTAACTCTCGAAGTCAGGGAATGTCATGAACAAGTCTTTGCCCAGCAGCTCGTCGTAGAGCTGTTTGAGAAGCTTCCTGTCGCCGGCTTCGAGCATCTCTTCACTGACCAGGAAGTCCACAGCCGCGGCAAGTCTCTTGTCCTTCTTATACCAGTTCTTTGCGACGTAATCCGCGTTCTTATAGTG
>Ga0129307_1002384_pt1 | contig 14979 bp, 12 predicted proteins | sample P1105metagenome_FD_94437 | JGI IMG/M metagenome (GOLD analysis project Ga0129307, IMG submission 94437) | Capybara group fecal microbial communities from Wisconsin, USA - P1105 metagenome | ecosystem: Host-associated > Mammals > Digestive system > Large intestine > Fecal | place: USA: Wisconsin... | reverse complement strand
ATCGCTACTCTTGCTTTACTACTTCGTCAGGGGGACGCTGTCCCCCTCATTCACCCCCTGCAAGGGAGATAACATCCCCCTTGACCCCGGAATGCCGCCTTCGGCGGTTTTTTATTATTTATTAAAAAGTAAACGCTGTTGTCCTGTATACATGGGGGATTTCGGTTGACATCCGGCATGATATGTAGTATAATAAAAATGAATATGAATTCGTGATAACGGTCGGCTGCATACCGTGAATGCAGTGCCGCACAGATCATGCTGTTCCCGCAGCAGGGGACGGCTGACAGGTGCAGAAACGGAGGGACAATGAGTATTTTCGATTTTTCCGTCAATCCTCCTGAATTAAGCAGGGACTGGAAAGCTTTTCAGCAATTTGTTGGCAACATCGGCGCTTTCACCTACATAGCTAAAGACAAAGCAGCTTACTTCGATTCGGCTTCATGCCGTATGCTTGGATGTTCCGGCGAGAAGCTCAACGAGTTTGAGTTTTTCGATCTCCTTGAAAGAATATCCAAAAGTCCTGTAGAAGGCCAGAAGCACATCTACCGCTTCTCCGATAACAATACCACAAGGTATATCAAAATGAACATCTACGAAAGCAGTGACGAATGGCTGGGATTCGTTCAGGACTTCACCCGTCAGATGTCGGATGTTTACGAGCACCTCAGCTTCGTGGAGTACGACCCGGTCACCAGACTGCCTTCATTCCCGTCATTCTCGCAGAAGATAAAGAGCATTCTGCCCGAAACTCAGCACGGATGCCTTGCTACGGTGTACATAAACGGCATAGACAAGCTTGGCTCTTATCTCACAGTTGACAATACCAACAGCTGTATAACTTCCGTTGCAGAGGCACTGAAAAGCTTCGCTTCGGACAATATCATCATCGGTTCAAAGTCCAATTATGAGATATGCGCATTCTTCAAGGACTGCGACAAGATGAGCATATACAACACACTTAACAGCATGGACGAGGCTGTGCAGAACTGCATTCTCACAGATGATTTCGGCGAGATAATCGATATCTCCGACAAGAGCAGCCTTTCACTTTCCATCGGATGTTCGTCATTCCCCGAGGAAGCTTCCGACTTCAATATGCTCATCAACTATTCCGAATTCGCTCTCTATGAGGCAAGGACAGACCGCAGAAGCGTTATAAACTGGTTCTCGGAGGAGAATTACATCCGTGACAAGGACGCTTATAAGGATGCTCAGCTGTTTTCGAGAATAGTACAGGAGAATCTCCTGACCTACTATCTCCAGCCTATCGTTGAAACTCATACAGGCGAGATAGTGGCATATGAAGCTCTTATGCGTACAACAGGCGATATACGCATGACTCCGTCGCAGATACTGAAAATAGCCGCAAGCCAGAATAATCTCTACGCTATCGAGAGACTGACATTCTTCAACACTATGAAGATGCTCAGCGATAATCAGCAGGTATTCGAGAATAAGAAGCTGTTCATTAACTGTCTTGCAGGTTCGCTTCTGACTGAGGACGACTTCAACGAGCTTTACCTGACATACGGTGAACTCCTTGAAAAGACGGTCATCGAGATAGTGGAGGAAAGCACAGCTACTCCTGAGGGCATCGAAAAGCTGAAGGAAAGATGCAGATTCACTCATACCACCCTTGCCATTGACGATTACGGTACAGGCTATTCCAACAGCTCGAATCTGCTGAACTATTCCCCTGATTATATCAAGATAGACCGTTCACTTATCAGCGATATCCAGAACGATCTGAAGAAACAGCAGCTTGTAACATCCGTTATAGAGTTCTGTCATGAGAATCAGCTGAAATCACTGGCTGAGGGCGTTGAGACCGTTCACGAACTGAAAACGGTCATCAGGCTTGGTGTTGACCTTATTCAGGGCTATTACACCTCAAAGCCGAAGCCGCTCTTCCTCAACAGCATAGCCAAGGATGTCAAGGACGAGATCATCAAGACCAATCTTGAAACACGTCCTAACGGCGTCAAGAAGATATATGCGGCACAGAACGATACGGAACTTGATCTTCTTAAACTTGCTCTTGAGAAATACACAGATATCCATGTGTACCAGAGCAAGCTGACAATTGTAGGAGATCCCGATAAACAGGTGAAAATGAACATCACCATCATGGAGAACCACAGCTGTGAGCTGACGCTGAAAAACGTGAATATGGTCAGCGGCAACAGCAAGCCTACTATCATTGTCGGCGAATATGCAAGACTTGTGCTCCATGTTTCACGCAATAACAAGCTTAGCTATGCGGGTATCTACGTTCCTATGGGCTCACAGTTCGAGCTGACGGGCAAGGGAAATCTCACTATCGACTGCTATGCTTCCGAGGGTATCGGAATAGGAAACGACTTCGACCACGGCTACGGCGATATCACACTGGGCGGCACAGGCACTCTTGAGATAATCTCAAACAGCGTCGATTCCGTCTGCATCGGCGGCGGATACAATGACGACGGCTCGGAGATCAAGCTTCTCTCGGGCAAGCTGAAGATCAACGCTTACTGCCATAACGGCCTCGGTATCGGAAGCTTCAACGGTGACGCCGAGATAGAGATATCCGAAGACTGCTCGCTGGATATGACGCTTTCGGGCATCAGAGTGAACGGTATCGGAAGCTGTAAGGGAATCTCCACTATTACCTCAGGCGCTGATATCACTATGTCATGTACAGGCGCAAATGCCGTAGGTATCGGTGTTCTTGACGACGGCGAGGGAAGCGTTTATATCAAGCAGGGCAAGATCAATATCAAGATGCGTTCCGGACACCACACCTGTATCGGTGCAATGAACGGAAGCGTCAACACCAAGATAAAGAACGCTGAGATCACCATCGACTCTGAGGGCGATGAAATGACAGGTATCGGCGATGCTTCCGGCTCAGGAAATGTATCAATCATCGATTCATCCGTAAATATGAGAGTATTTGCAGGAAATCCGAAGGATATCGGTACTTCGGGCGGAGATGTACAGATACAGAATTCCATTGTTAATTCAATTATCAACAATAAGCCTGTGGCTCATTCAAATAACTAATATTCTTTTCCCCGTCGTAATGACGGGGAAATCAATGTAATAAAGGCAACACCGCACAAAGCTTGTGCTGAAGATGCGCCGACAGATTTTTCGTCAGATTGTATAGAAATTCCGCAGGCATACTGACGTATGTCAAGGAATTTCTGTGCAAGATGACGGAAAATATGAAAGCAGATTCAGTACAAAGCCGTCAGGTGGGCTTTGCGCAGTGTTGCCTAAAGAAAGGTAAGAATAAATATGAAACTCGGTATGGTTGGACTGCCTAATGTAGGCAAAAGCACACTTTTTAACGCACTTACAAATGCAGGCGCAGAATCTGCAAACTACCCGTTCTGCACCATCGAAAAGAACGTGGGCATAGTTTCAGTGCCCGATGAGAGACTGGACAAGCTGGCTGAAATGTACGAGCCTGACAAGTTCACTCCCGCAACTCTCGAATTCGTGGACATCGCAGGCCTTGTTAAGGGCGCTTCAAAGGGCGAAGGTCTGGGTAACAAGTTCCTGGCTGATATCCGTGAGGTGGACGCTATCGTTCACGTTGTACGTTGTTTCGAGGACCCTAACATCATCCACGTTGACGGAAGCATCAATCCTCTCCGTGATATCGAAACTATCAATCTGGAGCTTATTTTCTCCGATATCGAAATGGTTGACAGACGTATCGACCGTGCAAAGAAGGCTGCAAAGGGCGACAAGAAATATCTGGCTGAGATAGACTTCCTTGAAAGACTTAAAACTCACCTCGAAAACGGCAAGTCAGCCCGTGGATTCGACTTCACAGACGAGGAGCGTGAGCTTATCAAGTCCACACCTCTCCTCTCCGCAAAGCCTGTTATCTATGCGGCTAACCTGAGTGAGGAGGACTTCATAAACAACATCGACACCAACGAGAATTACAAGGCTGTATGCGGACTTGCCGCAGAGGAAAATTCCGCTGTACTGCCTATCTGCGCTCAGATAGAAGCTGAGATATCCGACATGGCTGACGAGGACAAGAAAGAATTCCTCGCTGAGCTTGGACTGGAAGTATCAGGCCTTAACCGTATCATCAAGGAGGGCTACTCACTTCTCGGACTTATCTCATACCTGACAGCAGGCAAGCAGGAGGTACGTGCATGGACTATCACCGAAGGCACAAAGGCTCCGCAGGCGGCAGGTAAAATTCACACCGACTTCGAGAAAGGCTTCATCCGTGCGGAGGTTATTTCCTACGATGACCTTATGGCCTGCGGCTCAATGGCTGCTGCAAAGGAAAAGGGACTTGTTCGTCTTGAGGGCAAGGAATACGTTATGAAGGACGGAGATATCGTTCTGTTCCGTTTCAATGTATAAGCCGCTGAGCGAGCGGCGGCGCAATCACGATTCGCTTGCTTCGCTTGTTAAAGTGATGAGTTTCAGGTCGCTCGACGGCTTGTTAATGCGGAATGTATTGTCAATTGTAACTTTATAGGGGCGGATATCATCCGCCCGTTTAAAGAGGTATATATATGCTGTTTGAAAAAGCAACTGCAAATGATATAAACTCACTTGTTGAACTGAGAACAGAATACTTGCTGGAAGATTACGGCGAAATACCGCTGGATAAATTATCGCTGATATCTCACAACCTTCTGCCCTATTTCAATTCCCATCTCAATAACGATCTGTTTGCTTTTGTTTGCAGAGATGATGATATAATTGCAGGCTGCTGCTTTTTATATGTTTCGGAAAAGCCTTCAAATCCGTCTTTTATTAATGGCAAAACGGGAACTGTTATGAATGTATATACCCGACCGCAGTACAGAAGAAAAGGCATAGCAGTCAGACTTATGAAAATGCTGCTTGCCGAAGCGGAAAAAATGTGTCTTGATTTCGTTGAACTTAAATCCACTGAAGACGGATACAGCTTGTATAGATCTGTCGGATTTGAAGATGTGGTGTCAAAGTACCACAATATGAAATATATAATTGATTACGAAAAAGCTGAGTGAGTCAGGAAAATGCAGGCGGATGATATCCGCTGACCAACAGCTTCCGGAACGCCGAGGGCGGCGTTCCCTACACAATAATACTGGAGGTATTTCAATGAGTTTCTCTCCAAAGGAAATACTTAACTTCATAGAGGAAAATGACGTAAAATTCATAAGGCTCACGTTCTGTGATATGTTCGGCAATCTCAAGAACATAGCCATAATGCCCGATGAACTTCCCAGGGCTTTCGAGTACGGCATACCTTTCGATTCCTCGACTATAGCAAGCGGCACATCCGATCTTCTGCTTGTGCCCGATATATCCACTCTTTCGGTACTGCCGTGGAGACCAAAGTCGGGACGAGTTGTCCGCTTCTTCTGTTCACTTAAAAATATGGACGGCAGCGACTATGTAGGCGATACCCGTACCGACCTTACCAACTACATCAATCAGCTCCGCCTTGACGGCTACACCTGCGAGATGGGTACAAAATGCGAGTTCTATCTCTTTGAACTGGACGAAAAAGGCGCTCCCACACGTATCCCTCACGATAACGGCGGCTATCTCGATGTTGCACCGCTTGACAGATGTGAGAACGCAAGGCGAGAGATATGCCTCTCGCTGGAGGAAATGGGCATGAAGCCAAAGGGCTCATGTCACAAGCACGGCCCTGCGCAGAACGAGATAGAGTTCAGGGAAAACGAGCCTGTCACCGCCGCAGACAACATGGTCCACTACAAGACCGTAGTAAAATCCATAGCGGCACAGTCGGGACTTTTCGCATCATTCATGCCTAAGCCGCTTCCAAACGAACACGGCAGCGCACTGTGCATATCACTCAGCATCAAGAAAAGGGGAGAGAATATCTTCGGCTCTGACCTGAGTGAGATGTCCCATGAGGGCAAATGCTTTATTTCGGGAGTTCTTAGCAGGATACGTGAGATGACAGCTTTCATCAACTGCACCACCAACTCATACAAGCGCTTCGGCATGGGATACGCTCCCAAGTACGTTGACTGGTCATTCGAGAACTGCTCACAGCTCATCCGTATACCGAAAGCTGTGGGGATAACTCCGAGAATAGAGATACGCTCCGCCGATGCCTGCTGTAATCCCTATGCGGCATTCAAGCTTATACTTGCCGCAGGTATCGAAGGTATAAAGCATGACGACTGTTCGCTCCTCGACAGCACCATGAAGGACGGCTCGGGCAATGATCTTCAGCTTCTTCCCGAAACTCTTGAGGAGGCTGTAAAGATCGCCAAGCAGAGCGATTTCGTCAGAGAGCATCTTTCTGAGGAGATATGCGCCGATATATTCGAGCAGATAGACCGTCAGGTCAGCAGATACAACGCCGCTGACGACAAGGACGAGTTCGAGTACCGCACATACTTCAAATACATCTGAGGTAAACGATGGAAAGAGCAGTAATAGTTTCATCAAATCCCGAAATTACGCAGAAAACTGAAGCTCTGCTCACAGCTGAGGGCTTCGGCAAGATAGCGGCGGCGTCCAGCGGAAACGAGGCGAGAAGGCTTGTTTCAGGTGAAACAGAGCCTGATCTCGTTGTGATAAATACTCCGCTTTCCGATGAATTCGGTCAGGAGCTTGCGGAGATGATAGCCGAGAATACCGCTGCAGGGATAATACTCATATGCTCGGGAGATATAGCCGACGAGATAGCCTACAGTGTCTCGGACCACGGGATAAACGTTGTGTCACGTCCTGTTGACCGTGAAGAAATGGTCAGGACGGTAAGGCTTGTGACCTATGCCCGTTCAAGGATGATGGGCATGAAAAAGGAGACTCCCGAAGTGCTGAGCCGAATTGAGGAGATGAGGCTCATAAACCGAGCCAAGTCTGCGCTCATGAAATATCTTAAATTCACCGAACCTCAGGCTCACCGTTACATAGCCAAGCAGGCTATGAACAACCGTCAGACCAGGCGTGAGGTGGCAGAAAAGATAATATCACAATACGAAAAATAACATCATTTCTTCACTGCACAAATATAAGATCATCGTATAACCCTGATACACATATAGAAGCTTTATACGCAATTATCGGGGGAAAACCTTTCTGAGGAAAGGTTCTTCCCCCGAACCCCTTTTCCAAAGACTTTTAATAGAATTTTTCCTCTGAGAGGGCGCTCCACGAAAGATGTGAAAACCAGTAGTATTACTGGGAGCGCCCTCTCAGAGGAAAAATTAATACTGAAAGTTTTAGGAAAGGAGTTTGAGGAAGAACCCTTTTTCAAAAGGGTTTTCCTCAATAGACACGTGTAAAAACTTCTGTAAGAGTACCGTGGTTATCTGTGCGGCTTGTTTTTTATAGGAGCAATAATCATGGCAATGGACAGATCACTCTACAAAAAACTGTTCAGCATAGTAACGCCTATTGCTTTCCAGTACCTTATGTCATCGCTTGTATCAGCCAGCGATGCTTTTATGCTGGGATTCCTCGATCAGGACTCCCTTTCCGCTTCGTCCCTTGCAGGACAGATAGCATTCGTTTTCAGCCTGTTTTACGGAGCTTTTACCTTCGGACTGACCGTTCTTGCGGCGCAGTACTGGGGAAAGGGTGACAAGAAGACCACAGAGGATGTCCTTGCTATAACTATGAGATATATACTGCTGGTGGGCACTCTTTTCACTGCCGCCGCAGCAGTATTCCCTCAGCAGCTTATGCGTCTGTTCACATCTGACCCATCCCTTATAAGCGCAGGCGGCGACTACCTCAGAGTAGTATCGGCTTCCTATCTGCTTACGGGCTTTACTCAGGTCTACTTCGGCATGATGAAGGTCTGCGACAAGGCAAAGCTTAGTTCGCTGATAGGTTCGCTTTCGGTAGTGCTGAATATCATCCTCAACGGATGCCTTATTTTCGGACTTGGCTTTTTCCCTGAGATGGGCATAAAAGGCGCAGCACTTGCAACGGTAATGGCGAGGCTGTTTGAGACAGTATTCGTTTTCGCAGCAATTGCAGGAGGAAAATGTCCTCCGCTGCGTATAGGTCCCATGCTTCATACACAGGATAAGGAACTTCACAGGGACTACTGGAAGTATACTGTACCTCTGCTGATAAACCAGATAGGCTGGGGAGGCGGTGTGACGATGTACTCGGTCATTATGGGACATCTCGGCACTGACGCTACAGCGGCAAATTCCATAGCAAGCATAGTTCGCTGCATCATTGCAAGTCTATGCTGGGGAATAGCTACAGGTGTGGGAATAATCATAGGCGGTATGCTGGGACGCAATGAACTGGAAAAGGCTAAAAAGGCAGGCGGAAGCTTTGTGCGCTTCTCGCTGATAATAGGTGCGGCATCGGGACTTGTTATCCTCGCCCTGACTCCGCTTGTGCTGAAAGTCATACATCTTCAGCCCCAGGCACAGCATTACCTGAAGTACATGATGTTTCTGGCAGCATACTACATCATAGGAAATTCGCTGAATTCAACGGTAATATCGGGAATTTTCCCTTCCGGCGGAGATACCCGCTTCGGCATGGTCTGTGACGTTATAACGCTTTGGTGCGTGGTAGTGCCTATGGGACTTATAGGCGCATTCGTGCTGAAGCTTCCCGTAATAGCGGTAGCGTTCATACTGACGCTGGACGAATTCGTGAAAATACCGGCGGTATATCACCACTACATGAAGTATAAATGGGTGAAGAACATAACAAAAGAATAACCTACAGAAAAAAGGCGGTTCAGAGAAAAACTCTCTGAACCGCCTTTCGGTATAGAATTATTTGAAGGTGAGATATTCGCTTTTAACGTAGCCGTATTTGTCGCCGTAGTTGACGTAACTCCAGCCGTCATAGCTGCTGAGTACGACTACTTCTGTGCCGTTAGGGATAGTGGTTATAATAGATGCGCTTGTGGAATCCGAGTTTCTCAGGTTAAGTCCGCCGTTTGCCTTTACAACCGCGTAGGATACTGAGAGTCCCTGATAAACGTCATGTGACGGGTAAAGGTCACTGCTGAGGTAAGCGGTGTTGACGTAGCCGTATTTACCGCCGTAGTAAACGATTCCCCATGAGCCTTCCGAGCCGTAGTATCCCACAATGGTATCCTTGGGGATGCTGCCGATGATGGAAGCGGATGTGGATGGTGACGAGCGCATATTGAGGTCTGTGGACTTGGTAGCAACTCGCATATCGCAGAGATAGCTTCCTACAAATATAGTTTTTGCCGGCTCCTTGACAACCTCAACGGATACGACCACACTGGTCTGTACTTCTGCCGTAGTAGTTTCGGGAGGAGCAGTAGTTACTTCCGTTTGTTCAGCGGCAGGTGCGGCTTCTGTAGGAGGTTCTGTTGCGGGCGCTTCGGTCTCGGCGGCAGTTGTCTGTAATTCGGCAGAGAGCATGGGTTCGTTGTTATCTGTTTTGTTTTTGCTCTTGCCGAAGAGATAGCCTCCGATGAGACATATTGCCACGAGAAGCAGAACGATTATAGTTACAAGTATCGGTATAACGGGTGATTTGCGTACTGCCTCGGGAGTTCTTACTCTGGAGTCATTGTAATAGGGCTGCTGCGGCTGATTACCCCACTGCTGAGGATTACCGTTGTTGTAGAACTGATTGTTGTTCTGATCTGAGTTGTTATTCATAACTACCCACCCTTCTGTCATGAGTTGACAATAATAATAGAGTATCTGCTATGTTATTATTATACATTATGTTTTGGCAAATGTCAAGATAAAATAGCAAATATACATAAAGTTTATTGTGGATAAGTATATACGCTCTGAAGTTTAAATCGATTATTGTCACCTTATTTCAAAAATCAGGTTGACAACGAGATCGGAAGGTGATATAATAATAGATCGAAAGGAAGTGAGAGTTATCAAAAATTCGACCAGAACAAGAGACATGATACTTACTGCTCTGTTTACGGCGCTTATCACTGCAGGGGCATACATACGCATCCCTGTACCTGTGTGTCCGTTCACATTGCAGTTCCTGTTCACCACCCTTGCAGGAGTTCTTCTTGGCAGCCGTAAAGGTGCGGCAGCTGTGGGAATATACGTGATACTTGGACTTGCAGGCCTTCCCATATTCACCAGCGGAGGCGGTATCGGCTACGTATTTCAGCCCACATTCGGCTATCTGCTGGGATTTATTGTCGGGGCATTCGTTACAGGCGTTATAACTCACAGCGGCCCTGTCACATTCAGACGGCTTCTCACCGCTTGCTTTGCCGGACTTTTCACAGTTTACGCTATGGGAATGCTGTACTACTGGCTTATCAGCCGATTCTGGCTTGGTCAGCCCATTGGCCTGTGGAGTCTTTTCCTGTATTGTTTCCTGCTGGCAGTCCCGGGTGATATTTGTCTGTGCATACTTTCGGCAGTTCTCGGAAAGAGACTTCTGCCCGTAATTAATATTAAGGAAGTTTGAATATGGATGTTATAAAACTTGCAGAAGATATAATCGGCGGCTATCGGATAAAGCGCAGTGACGATACGGGTTTTTTTCTCACTGCCGACCTTGAACAGCTTTGCGGTGGTGCTGATATGATAAGAAAGCACTTCAAAGGCGACCATGTGGACCTTTGCAGCATAATAAACGGCAGAAGCGGAAAATGCTCTGAAAACTGCAAATTCTGCGCTCAGTCCGCACATCACTGCACAGGTATCGAGGAGTATCCTTTCCTTGATGAGGAGAAGATACTTGCAGAGTGCCTGCACAACGAGGAAAGGGGAGTTCACCGTTTTTCCATTGTCACAGCCGGAAGAACTCTCAGCGATGAGGACTTTGAAAAGGCGGTATCGGCATATAAGCTGCTGGAAAGCAGGAGCAAAATGGAGCTTTGCGCCTCACACGGACTTCTTACTCAGGAACAGTTCAACAGGCTTCACAGTGCAGGTGTAAGGCGGTATCACGCCAATATCGAGACTTCACGGAGAAATTTCCCGAATATATGCACTACTCACACCTACGAGGACAAGCTTGAATGTATCCGCCGTGCGCAGAAAGCGGGATTCGAGGTCTGTTCGGGCGGCATAATCGGAATGGGCGAAAACTGGGAAGACAGGATAGATATGGCAGTAAGCCTCTCTGAACTTGGAGTGAAGTCCATACCGATAAATGCTCTTATGCCCATAAAGGGAACTCCCCTTGAAAATACCCGTCGCATCACATCTGAGGATATACTGCGGACTGTGGCTATATTCCGATATATAGTCCCCGAAGCTGATATAAGGCTGGCGGCAGGCAGAAATCTCATGGAAAACTGCGGCGCAAAAGCTTTTCTTTCAGGAGCGGATGCAACTATCACAGGCGATATGCTGACCACATCGGGCAATGACATACAAGGCGATGTTGAAATGCTTCACAGCATGGGCTTTTCAACGGAAAGGAGACAGAAATGAGCATATTCATAACAGGCACGGGAACCGACATCGGCAAGACCTATGTGACGGCTTTGCTGGTGAAAAAGCTTCATGAAGCAGGCTGCAAAGTGGCTTACTATAAAGCGGCGATGAGCGGAAACGACCGTGACAGCGACGGTTCACTTATCCCGGGAGATGCTTCTTTTGTCAGGAGTATTTCGGGTATCTCTCAGCCGCTGGAGTCGATGTGTCCCTATGTCTATGAGAAAGCATATTCTCCGCACCTTGCTTCAAGGATAGAGGGAGACCCTGTTGAAATGCGGACAGTCGTGGAAAATTACAAGAAGCTGTGCCGTGACTACGATACCATTGTCTGCGAGGGAAGCGGAGGTATAATCTGTCCCATACGCTATGATGAGAATATCATCATGCTGGAGGATATAATAAAGGCACTTGAACTTCCCTGTCTCATTGTGGCTGATGCAGGCCTGGGAACTATCAACAATACCGTGCTGACTGTTGAATACATGAGGTCTCACGGGCTTGAAGTCAGGGGAATAATTCTGAACAATTACCACAAAGGCGATGTAATGGAGGAAGATAACAGGCTTATGTGCGAGAAGTTCACAGGTCTGCCCGTTATTGCCTGCGTCGGAAAAAATGATACTGATATCAGCATTGACTCCGATACGCTTATAAATATATGCAGTCAGGGAGGTAAAGCATGATCTGGTATCCTTACGCACAAATGAAAACACTTGACGCTCCCATAAAAATCGACCACGCAAATGGAGTTCATCTCTATACAGAGGACGGTCATGACCTTATCGACTCCGTATCCTCATGGTGGAGTGTGATACACGGCTATAATCATCCCGAAATAAATGAAGCCATAAGCGGACAGCTTGAAAAGTTTGCCCATGTTATGATGGGCGGCCTGACCCATGAACCCGTACAGAAGCTTTCCGACAAGCTTGCACAGTGGCTTCCCGGGGATCTTGACTATTGCTTTTTCTCGGATTCGGGAAGCGTAGCTGTTGAAGTTGCGCTGAAAATGGCACTTCAGTTCAATACCAACCGTGGTTCAGACCGTGACATGATACTCGCCCTTGAACACGCTTACCACGGCGACACATTCAAAGCTATGGAAGTCGGCGACGATGAGGATTATCACTTCGCTTTCGGCAACTCAAACGAAAAGAAAAGGGGAGTGGTACACATCCCCACGGAGATAGCTGCGCTGGAAAAGGCTTTTTCGGAATATGGCAAGCGTCTGACCTGCTTCATTGTCGAACCGCTTTTACAGGGCGCAGGCGGAATGAGAATGTATGATGTCAGCTTCCTCAAAAGGGCAAGACAGCTTTGCGACGAATACGACGTGCTGTTCATCTTTGACGAAGTTGCAACAGGTTTCGGACGCACAGGCAACCGCTTTGTGGCTGACCTTGTGCTGCCTGATATCCTTGTGCTTGGAAAAGCGCTGACAGGCGGATATATCGGCCACGCAGTCACAGTTGCGAATAAAAGAGTGTGGGATGGCTTTATGAGCGATGACCCTACTCACGCATTCATGCACGGCCCTACATTCATGGGAAATGCCCTTGCCTGCTGTGCAGCGCTGAAGTCCATCGAACTGTTTGAGCGTGAGGACTATTTGTCGAAGATACGCAGGATAGAGGAGATAACCCGCCGTGAGATGGAAGGGTTCAGCGATCCACGTGTCAGGGAAGTAAGGATAATGGGCGGATGCGTCTGCATTGAAGTCTATGACGGAAAGGTCCTTGACGGATTCAGAAAATTCGCATATGACCGTGGAGTTTTCAGCAGAACATTTCTGAAATATATGTACGCCATGGTGCCGTATATCATCACAGAAAACGAGCTTGTAACGGTACTCAGTGTGATGAAAGAATGGTTTTCAAAGTAACGAAGAAACAAAGATATATTGCTTAGATTACTCCCGTGAAAAATGCAAAATAATACTATCAGTAATATTCGGCTTAAAATAAACTATATTTATAAATCATTTTCTACTAATATAATTATATTGCACAAATACAGATTATAATATTAAGCGAAATGCTGAAATTTTATTGAATACTTGAAATTATTAATGATTTCATGTATAATATAAATAGAGATATTGACAGCTTATATATCACTGACAGTATAATTATACGAAACTGGTAAATCAGTTTCGTATGGACAGGTATATTATAAAACACAAAGGAGAACCACCATATGTCTAACACAAACAATGACTCTCCTGTCCGCAAAGGCTACACAGTGTATGTTATAGTGAGAAAGGTATTCGTTTATCTTCTCGCTGTCGCCATTGTTGCAGCCGGACTGCTTTTTGCAGCGTCGAACAGCCCGAATAAGTCTCTTTTTGGATACCGTTATTATACGGTCCTCACACCGTCAATGCAGCCTGCTTATAATGTAGGGGATATGGTATTCGTCAAGATAGAGAAAGCCGATAATATAAACGTCGGCGATGTGATCACGTTCAATCCGTCAAGTGACGGTGGAGCGTATCTTACCCACCGAGTCAGCGAAAAACTAACAGATTATCAGGGAACAGGCCTTACCTGTTTCAGGACAAAGGGTGATGCTAATGACAGTGAAGATTCGTTTCTTATTGACGAAAGCCGTGTTATAGGAAAAGTAACATTCCACCTTGCTAAGCTGGGATTCGTAGTTCGTTTCATTCAGCTGAGATGGTATTTTGTGGTTCCTATAATCCTACTGTTGCTGATCGCATTACGACTGTTTAAGATGTATTTCACGCCAAATGACAGAAACGGCAGTGACAGCGGCAAAGGCGCCGCTGAAAGTAATAATGATAATATTACAGAAAAGGAGTAATACTATGGCAAACAAGAAGAATAAGAAAAATAATGAAAAACGAGTTCTGGCGGCAGCACTCTGTATTTCTGTTGTTGCGATCGCAGGCTCAACTTTTGCGTGGTTCACATCTAAGGATGAGGTTACTAACCGTCTGAGCGCAAGTGCTGCTTACGATGTAAGCATTGCCGAAGATTTCCAGCCACCTGAGGACTGGATTCCGGGTCAGACTATCAACAAGGATGTATCTGCTGTTAACACAGGTAATGTGGATGCATTTGTTAGAATGTGGCTTGAGGGTGAGATGAGCATATTCAACAGAACATCACAGGATGATTCTGTAGCAATTCCAACTGGAACACCTACAGCTCTGACCAAAACAACAGATCAGAAGTATCTTGATTTAAACTTTAATTACTATAGTACGAGTGGTGATAACAAAATTTATTATAAAGAGTTAAGTACTCTTCAGAGAAAAAATCCGGATTTAAATGGTACATCAAATGATGAAGCCAATAATCAGCCTGCTACATTCAACGAAGTTCAGTCAATGCAGGCTGGCGGATATCTTGCTTCCTGCCCTGATGGTGCAAATTATTACTTTGTATTGGAACAGGCAACTACAATTGAAGCTTATGCAGCATCTGATGCTACAACAAAGACTGTAATTGACCTCAAAAAGGGCGATATAGTTGCAACAAAGGGCGCAACCGTTACCGCTGGGGATGGAAAGACAGTTGCTTATATTGATAATGGTACCAAGGGTATCAGCATGGATACTTCACAGTTCTAT
>Ga0129307_1002383_pt1 | contig 14981 bp, 23 predicted proteins | sample P1105metagenome_FD_94437 | JGI IMG/M metagenome (GOLD analysis project Ga0129307, IMG submission 94437) | Capybara group fecal microbial communities from Wisconsin, USA - P1105 metagenome | ecosystem: Host-associated > Mammals > Digestive system > Large intestine > Fecal | place: USA: Wisconsin... | reverse complement strand
CTTCCACGTAAAAACCTGGGATACCATACTCCGGAACAGATGTTTGAATCTGAACTGGACATGATATATAAAAGGACATCTTAATTTTTTTGAACTATTTCAACTTGTTATTGCAATTACTATTTCTTTTCAGAATATAATAAATGGCGGCTTTCAGATGAAAATTGACCGGCTTGTAAGTATTATCATGATTCTCCTTGAAAAAGAGCGGATAAGCGCCCAGGAGCTTGCAAAAATGTTTGAAGTTTCTACGCGAACAATCTACCGCGATATTGAAGCAATCAGCATGGCAGGAATTCCTGTGCTGGCTACCTCCGGTAGTGGCGGTGGAATCGAAATCATGAAAGATTACAAGGTGGACAAAAAGATTTTTTCTACGGATGATCTTTCTGCACTTTTGATGGGACTTTCCAATATTTCCGGGATGGTCCGGGGAAGTGAAGTTGCAAATGCCCTTGCAAAAGTAAAAAGCTTTATTCCCTCGGAAAAAGCAAAAAGTATTGAGCTTAAGGCCAGTCAGATTTACATTGATTTAACCCCCTGGGAAGGAAATGCCAGCGTAAAAAATGCCCTTGAAATTATCAAAAAGGCATTACAGGAAAACAGGCTGCTTATTTTTACCTATATTGATGGTCATGGCAGTAAAACGAGCCGCACGGTCGAACCCTATCAGCTTGTATTTAAAAGTCGAGCCTGGTATGTTCAGACATTTTGCCGCCTGAAAAATGACTACCGCCTGTTTCGCCTGTCCCGGATGTCAGACTTAAAAATTCTGGAAGAAAGTTTTACTCCACGTGAATATCAGAAGCCTTTCCTTGATTTTGAAGAAACAGCCAGAAGCTTACAGACAGATATAAAAATCCGAATACATAAATCCGTTTTAGACAGGATCCTTGATTTCTGCCCTTATGAGCGTCTCAGCCAGGACGGAGAAGAGTATTACCTTGCAGATTATCCTTTTTTTGACAGTGATTACTATTACGATATGCTTTTAAGTCTTGGAGACAAGTGTGAAATTCTTGAACCTGCTCATGTCCGCGAAAAACTGAAGCAGAAGATAAAAAATCTGGCAGAAATATATTCAGATTCCTGACAAGCATCCTGTTTTATACTGTGACAATGGAATCTACGAAGAGTAGGTAGATTTGAGTAGAAGACTGCGTTATTGTTATATTGTGAACGTTCATAAAACTATTTTTTGAGGTTTATTATGACAAATCAATATGTAACAGGGGCGATGATTAAACGCCTCCGCGAAAAAAGACATTTAACACAGGCTGAACTGGCAGAAAAAATATGCGTTACCGACAAAGCGGTTTCAAAATGGGAAACAGGGCGTGGTTTACCAGATATTTCTCTGCTTGAAGTGCTGGCAAAAGCGCTGGGAGTTTCTGTAATAGAACTTCTTTCCGGCGAAAATATTACGAATAAAAATAAGGCTGCAAAAATGAGTCGTGCAAGTTTTTACGTTTGTCCGGTTTGCGGCAATGTAATTCAAAGTACAGGAGAAGCTGTTATAAGCTGCTGCGGAATCATCTTGCCGCCACTGGAAGCAGAACCGGCAGATTCAAGTCATCAGGTGAATGTTGACCGCGTAGAAGATGAATATTTTGTGACACTTTCACATGAAATGACAAAATCACATTATATTTCCTTTATTGCGGCAATTCGTGACGACGGTATAGAAATCAAAAAGCTATATCCTGAGCAGGAGGCGCAGGCGCGGTTTAAGATTTCCGGCGTTAAAAAAATATACGCCTATTGCAATCGTCATGGTTTGTTTGACTATGAAAGGTAAGGCTGTCTATCTTCCGGCAAGAGAAAGAATCGGTTATTTTTTGAAGGCAGATTTTCAGAGGAAATGTGGTTTTAATAATTGGAAGAGAAGGATAGATGGGAAAAATGAGCGAAATCAAATATCAAAGATGCGATGGTTCAAATAAAGACTTCATCGAAAAGCAGGCTTTAAAAATTATAATCAGAACCGCAAGGCCAAAAGACATACCTGCCCTGCGCGAGCTTTATCTTGAACTCGAAAAAGATGGTGTACGTTACCAGCCGGAGCATTTTGTAATCGGTAGCAGAACGGATGATTTTTTCCAAAACATTTTTGACAGCCCAACCCAGGATATTCTTGTTGCCGACGACAACGGCCAGGTCACAGGCTTTGTTCATGTAATGATTATCCCTCAGAAAAAAGTCAGCTGCCTCAAGCCTCAGACTACAGTTTATATGCAGGATTTATGTGTTATTCCCAACAAACGAAACGGCGGAATCGGCAGCCGGCTTGTAAAAGAAGCCAAGGCATACGGCAAAGCCCACGGCGCAGATTTTATCCGCACTCAGGTTTTTCCGGGCAATGTAGACGGCATGCGTTTTTACGAACGCAACGGATTTTGCGAAATGATGAAGACTATTGAATGTCAGACTCTGGATTAAAAACGACAAAAAGAGAATTAATAATGGAATTCAGAAAGATCTTTTACACAATCCCCGAGCCGTTCACAGTGACTTGGGCGCTCAAAAGTTCGACCTCATTTATTCCGCTGCGACAAGCACAGTGACTTGGGCGCTCGCCTCAAAGAAAAATCATTTTTCGTGACTGCGGATAATTTTGCTGACTTCAACCGCTTCATAAAAATCATTCTCGGAAATGCCTAGCGCCTGAACATCGTCCCCGATTGTCTGCATGTAAAAATCAACGGCCTCCTTTGATGCTTCGTTGAAAATTACCCATGTTCGGGCATAGTCAAAAACTGGAGGGGCAAGCCTTGCCGTAATCCAGTCGATGACGGTGAAGTCTCTTTTGTTTGGGGCAAGCATTATGTTCAGAAAATGCAAATCCAGGTGGCAAATGACGTTTTTGTATTTTTGGGAAAGCCTCTCGACAGTCGGCAGGACTTTTGCTTTTTCTTCGTCCGTAAGCATTGTTTCAATCGTCAAGAGAAACGGCGAAATTTTTACACCGCTTGGGTCAGCCGCATGAATTTGGCGGAAAGCCTGGGAAAGCATCGCAAAATATTTTTGAGGATCTTCGGAAATAAATTTTTCAAGCGTTTCGCCTTCGACATAATCCATTTTTACGACATGCGGGTCATCCGTTTCGTAATACTTTACCGGGCAAAGGCCTGCCTTGTTCACCGTCTTTTGGTTTTCTATTTCAAACGAAATCCATTCGGCAGGGTAAGAAGGTTTGTAAATTTTGTATGCGAATCCGTGATAAAGCAAAACTTCTGCCTGTGCGCCATGGCCGATTGATTTTTGCGTACCGTCAAATTTCATTACAGCATTCCTCATATCTATCCTTTTTTTATTTTTCGGTAAAAATTAAACCCATCCTCAACCTTTATGATCTGATAGCCTAATTTTTTGTAAAAAACGTTTGTCCGCTTATTCCAGCATGGGGTATCCAGATTAAACTCAGCAGCGCAGGGAAAATTCTTTTCTATGCAATCCATCAACTGAATTCCGTAACCTTTTCTATGATAGACGCTGTCAATAAAAATCCTGCCAATGTATATGCTTTTTTCTGTTTCATCCGGGAATACAATGGCAGCCCCTACCAGATCTTTTCCTATCATTGCCTGATACAAATTCCCCTCACTGGCCATTTGTTTATGCCATTCTACTGAATCAAAGTCAGGCGGACAGTCACCTTTTGCTCCGCCAACATTTACATCTGTTTCAAATGCTCTGATAGAAATATCTGTGATCTTTTCTATCTTATTTGTTTCTGCTTTGACAATATACATTCAACTTCTCCTAAATTAGTTTTCATAGATAGTCTTTTAGATGAAGTCATTTTATGACATTTCACCGCGAAGAAAAATCCATTTCAGACAAGATGCATGCTTTGGGCGATGAAATGCACTCATATTCTACGAAAAGGAAGGCCTTCTGATTCCTGCTTTTATTGACGACTGGCTTACAGAAATTCAGCTTCCGATAGAGTAATGAAAGTTCCCGTCTGTCATACGGCAGACGGGTTATAGTTTTTTACTTTTTGCCGACTGTATTTCATCTGTACAAATATGCATCTTATCTGAAAGCCGTTCTATTTATTAAAGCTATTATTTATAATGTCAGTATTAAATGATTGGGAGAATTTTGGTATGAAGGATTTTATAGCTTACTGCGGTCTGGATTGCGAAACCTGCGAAGCTCGTCTTGCAACAATTAACAATGACAATGAACTTCGTGAAACTGTCTATGATTACTCAGCATAGTCCAGATGCGCTGAAAAATTTGCATGGAAATTAAACAGAAGGTAATAGCATGAAAGAAAGATTTAAATGTAATACAGTCGGGCTTTTTACGCGTGACAATAAGGCAACGGTTGATTTTTATACAAGTGCTTTTGGTTTTACGACAAACTGGGACGGTGTTCAGCCGAATGTAGAAATGTTTTTGGGTGAAATGAAAATTATTCTTTTTCCTCGTCTTGCTTTTGAAAAGATGACTTCGCAAAAATATCAGTATCCACAAGGATTTAACGGTACAATGGAATTGGCGTTTGATGTTCCGGATTATGTTTCTGTGGACAAGGAATATCAGAATGCACTTGAACATGGGGCAAAATCTGTTCTTCCTCCGACTACAGAGCCATGGGGACAGCGTACCTGCTACGTAGCAGATCCTGACGGCAACCTGATTGAAATCGGCTCTTTTACGGAATAGCAAAGATTATAAATCCATCGGAGAGTATAAAGATGCTTGAACTTGCAAAAGATTTTGAACTCGTAAGAGAAAAGTACATCAATGTGATTGAAAATACAGGCTGGGCAGATTTTCTGTTCTATGAAATGAATATTTATAACGGAGCATAACATGGACAAGGAATGGTCAGAAAAAAATAAAAAAATGCAAACGCTTATTTCTAAGGAAGCGACATTTTCTGAGGGCATAAATCTTCTTCTTGAATTACGCGGCAACTTGTTTGAGCAGATTTCTTCTATTATAAACACTTTTCCTCCAGTGGCTTTTTATCAGCTTCCCTTTGGACATGGAGACAAAAATCATAATTCAACTCTTGCATGGTCGCTCTGGCATCTTTTCCGCATCGAAGACATTGTAGCTCACACATTGATTTTGAAAGACAGGCAGATTCTTTTTGAACGCAATTGGATAGAGAAAATAAACAGCCCTATCATCACAACCGGAAACGAGCTTGACGGCGAGGCGATGATTGACTTTTCAAAAAAGCTGAACGTTAAAGTTCTTTATGAATACTGCAAGGCGGTGATGGATTCCACAAATGAGCTTTTGAAAACCCTGCAATTTTCAGACTTAAAGCGGAAGTTTTCGTGCGCGGACAAAGAAAGACTTATTGCAGGCAAGTGCGTCAGTGACAGCGATTCTGCTTCCTGGCTGATTGATTTCTGGTGCGGTAAAAATGTAAAAGGCTTGATACAGATGCCATTTTCCCGCCACTGGATCATGCACGTGGAAGCAATGCGGCGAATCAAAAACAAGTTGTGTCAGGAGGCAAAAAGGAATTGCTGAAAGTCCTCGACGCGCTTCACAAGAAAAAGAATTTCCAGAAGATTCAGGAAATTCTTGGCGAGAAAATCGAAGAAGGCCTGAGGATTCTGGAAGAAAACAGGTAGTGGAGAATCAATATGAAAATCTTGCAGTCAACACGATTGTAAAAAACAAGAATGTAGAAGTAAATTCTTGCGACATACTTTTTTCGGAAAACCTGCAAGTTTTTAACAGCCATTACTTAAAGGATACAGAAATGGTGGCAGAAAACGACTTGATAAAAGAAGGAATTACAAATTACGACAAGGGAATAATAAATGTTGTACTTGGTTCTAAAGATTATTCTGTTAGAGAAACTAAAAGTATTGTAGAAGAACACGAATTAAGATTGAAAGTAAATGTAATTAAAGGTGCTGACCATAACTTTAAGGGAAAACTGAAATTGTTTATGGAATTACCTGCTCAGATATTCTTTGAGAAGAATTAAAAACGGACTTTATTAGAATTATTGCTAATATTCAACCTTCAAAGAATCCACACCATAGGTTTCTTTGAATTCTTTTTCATCAGCAGGGGAACGGATGAGCATTACTTCTGTGAAGTGGCCGTCTGTTTTGTTTTTGAAGCCAGCGACTTTTTCTCCGGTGCAGATTGAAGAGCGAATCACGGCATACTGAGTTTTGGGGTCGAAATGTACGGAGGGTTCCTTCTTTTTTCTGCTGCCGAAGAGTTTCATTTTTACACCTCAAAATCAAGGCAAGCGCGGCTTGCTGTGTATGGGCGAACTTTGCTGTCTGCAACGGCTACATGTTCTGGATGTTTTGAATAGCCTTTGAGGGCTTCTTCAGATTCAAAAGTTGAATCAAGCATCAGGTCGGCTGTAGAAGAGGCGAGACGGCCACTTGTGTTTACTTTGATGTCTACAAGACCTGGGATTTTGCCTTTAAGACCTTCGAGTCCTTCTTTGATTCCGGCTTTTACAGATTCTTTTTCAGAATCGCTCATTTCTTTAAGCGTCCATAAGATTATGTGTTTTACCATTGTTTGTCCTCTTTTTATGAGATGTATTTTATCATGAAACGACATGAATGAGTATTGTTGCTGATGTATTACACAAACTTTTAAAATCTGATAATATGAGGGTACTTCGAAAGTGCCTGACACTTTTCAAAGATTGCCTAATCTTATTAAGAGCGGATTTCTTCCGCACCTTTCTATGCTCATGCGCAAGGTCTTTGCGTAGTCTTAATGCAATCACATTTACATTCTGGAGTTTCATATGCCAAAATCTTTGGGACAGGAAATTCTTTTTACCATTATGATGGTATTTGTTATGGTTTATGCAATGATTTGTTACAACATTGCACTTGCGATGGGAGGACTCTCTAATTCTGTTTTTCTGCTTGCCTTCCATGAACTTCCAATTATGGCACCAATTGCTTTTGTTATTGATTTCTTTATTGTTGGTTCGCTTGCAAAGAAAATTACTTTTTCTAAGTTCAATCCTGAACAGACAAATCCGGTGTTTATCATCCTTACAATTTCAATCTGCTCTGTATGGATGATGTGTCCTCTTATGAGCCTTGCAGCTACAATTCTTTTTAAGGGCGGTTTCCAGAAAGAAATGATTTCTATCTGGCTTCAGACAACTGCTTTTAATTATCCGATGGCCGCTTTCTGGCAGCTGCTTGTTGCAGGTCCTCTTGTTCGTGCAATTTTTGGATTGATGTTTAAAAACAAGAAACCCGCAGCAAAATAATTCACTGCGGGCTCCTAAACTAACTAACCTAACTGACCGGGCAGAACAAGTTTCTCTTTATACGGAAACTCTGCCTCATACTTTGCAAACTCCTCCGGGTTTTCTTCGGCGACGAAATAACCTTTTGGGGGAGTGTAAGTTGCTTCAATTCCATTCAGGTAGCCGGGAATCAGTTCCTGTGCCAGAAAGTACGGAACCTCTGAATCTTTCGGCTCGCTGTGGTAATGAATATGCAGCTTACTTGCAAGATCAAAACCGGCATGGCGGTAAAAGTTTATGTTGCCTTCCATGCAGATAAATCCGATTCCCATCGTCTTTGCTTTTTCAAGCGCAAACTTCAGAAGCTCAAGGCCGTAGCCCTGTCTCTTGAAATCAGGATGAATACTGATTGGACCAAATGTCCAGATTGGAAGCTTTTCGCCAGTCGGCTTTCCAGCTTTTTCAATGCTCAGCTTTGCTTTTGAAAACATCACATGTCCGATAATCTGTCCGTCCTTTTCCATCACAAGGGAAAGTTCATGAATAAAATCGTGGTTGTTTCTGAAGCAGTGCAGGACATAGTGCTCAGTGCAGCCAGGTCTGTAAACGTTCCAGAACGAATCTCTGGTAAGATTTTCAACAGTTCTAAAATCGCGCGGCTCTTCCACGCGGATTGTAAAATTTGAGTTCATGTTTATCTCCAAAGAATTGTTTTATTGAGCTAAAACAGCACCTTGAAAGACCGCCCAAAAGATTTTGGAACTTCAAGAAGTTCCTGTCTTTCAAGGCGTTAAACAATGAACCAAGTTTTGCCAGATGTAAGCATCCAGCCTCCTTAAAATGATTTATGGATTTATTTTATCACGAAACTAGAGTTATTACAGTGTTCTGAGTGGAAATCTCTGATATAATGAAAAAATATGGAAACAGAAAGATTGATTCTTCGTCGCTGGAATGAAGACGATGCAGAAGATTTATATAAATATGCGAGAGACCCGGATGTTGGCCCGATTGCTGGATGGCCGGCTCACAAAAATATTGAAGAAAGCCGTGATGTCATTAAAAATGTTTTTAACGGCAAGGAATGCTATGCAATCTGTCTGAAAGAAGATGAAAAGGCTATCGGAGCCATTGAATTAAAGCTTAATGGTCACACTGATATGACTGACCGTGATGATGAGTGTGAAATGGGCTATTGGCTTGGTAAGCCGTTTTGGGGGCGTGGCATCATGCCGGAAGCCGTCCACGAAATGCTTCGTCATGCTTTTGAAGATTGCGGAATGCAGAAAGTATGGATTGGCTATTATGAAGGAAACGAAAAATCTAAGCGTGTTCAGGAAAAATGCGGATTTAAGTTTCAGTGGAAATCAGAAGATGTAGACGTTCCTCTTATGCATGAAAAACGCAACGGATATGTAAGTGTAATGACAAGGGAAGATTGGAAATAAAAAGTTTCATCTTATCAAGGAGTCTCTATAATTAATTATGAAAAACGGAAAGCTCCCGGATCCGAATACGATTCATCCGATTGCGGGTTATGATAAAGAAATTTATGTAAAGCCGACTCTAAAAAATCCAAATATTATAGTTGGCGATTTTACTTATATTGCAGATTCTGATTTTGAAAGTCATGTGACTAATCTTTATGAATGGAACGGTGATAAATTGATTATCGGAAAGTTCTGCCAGATTGCAGCGGGCGTAGAGTTTGTGATGAACGGAGCAAATCATCAGATGAATGCTGTGAGTACTTTTCCGTTTTATACGCTTGAAGGCTGGAATATGAATCCGCCGTCGCCTGCTGACTTGCCGCTTAAAGGCGATACTGTAATTGGAAATGATGTCTGGATTGGACAGAACGCAACAATCATGCCGGGAGTTCATATTGGGGATGGTGCGATAATCGGGGCAAATGCTACGGTTGCAAGTGATGTAGAGCCTTATTCAATTGTCGCAGGAAATCCTGCCCGTCTTATTCGAAAGCGTTTTGATGATGAACTGATTGAATTGCTTGAGAAGTTTGCATGGTGGGATAAATCAATTGAAGAAATCAATTCACTTATTCCAATTCTGACAAGCAGCGATTTGAAAATGGTAAGAAGAAAGCTTAAAGGGGATTGAACAGTAAACGTAAATTCAATTTGCGGATACGATGTATGACACTAGTAATACGAGACAATGTTAGCAAAATCAGTGCGTATGCTTTTGATGGCTGGGCAGATAAAGGAATCTAATTTTGAATCAGTTTTTTTGCCATAGAAAGCAAGATTTCTGTTTCTTCTTTTGGATTTTTTGCGTGCATGATAGCAGAAACTACGCAGATTCCAGAAATTTTTATGCCTTCTAAAACCGAAAGATTTGTTTTGTTCAGGCCGCCGATTGCGTTTACTGGAATTGGAACGGCCTGGCAAATGTCTGAAAGTGTTTTGGTTGAAGTAAGCACGGTTTTTACTTTTGTGGTTGTTGGGAAAATAGCTCCAACACCACAGTAATCCGCGCCTTGTTCGTATGCTTCCACAGCCTGCGGAACGGTTTTTGTGGTTGCACCGATTATAAAATCATTTCCCAAAATTGAGCGGGCAATTTTAACGCTCATGTCGCTTTGTCCAAGATGAACGCCTTCAGTTTTTACGGCCATTGCTACATCAATCCTGTCGTCGATTATGAGCGGAACATTATAACGACGGGTGATTTTATGAACTTTTTCAGCAAGACTGATGTATTCTCGAGTGGTACGATTTTTTTCCCTTAGCTGGATTATTGTTGCGCCGCCTTTAAGGGCTTCTTCTGTGCGGAAAAGGAATTCTTCTTCTGTGTAAGGCGTGCTGTCTGTAATAAAATAGAGTGTGGTGTCAAAAGCTTTCATTTTAAGATTGTCCCTCGAAATGTGATTAAATATACAAATAGTCGTTTAGAACGGGCTGCATGCCTTCTGCGCTCATGTCTGAATACATTGCCTTAAAACTTCGCGAATCGTTGATTTCAAACTGCTCGTCGCCTTCGTCCTGGGCCGATTCTTTTCCTGTGTATTTACTTTCGTGGTCTCCAATTCCGGTGGAAACCCCGGCAGAAACTTTTGTCGCAGCGATTTTTACTATTCCGTTTCTGAATTCAGCGCTTTCGCGGGAAGAGACTGTGATTCCTGCGAAAGGTAAGAAAATTCTGTAGGCACACAGAATCTGGCAGAGCTGTTTTTCGTGAACATCCAGCGGACTAATTTTGTCGTTGTTGATAATCGGTCTTAGGCGCGGGCAGGAAAGTGACATTTCTGCATGAGGATATTTTTTCTGCAGGTAATAAACATGAAGGGCTGTTGCAAGCGCGTCTTTTCTAAAGTCGGAAAGTCCGAGCAGGGCCGAAAAGCCAACACCACGCATTCCGCCGCGCAAAGCCCGTTCCTGAGAATCGAATCTGTATGGCCAGACGCGTTTGTGTCCCAGCAGGTGAAGGGTTTCGTATTTTTTTGCGTCGTAAGTTTCCTGAAAAACCGTTACATAGTCGGCACCGCACTCATGAAGGTATTTGTAATCCTCTGTGTTCATCGGGTAGACTTCCAGCCCAACCATGCGGAAATATTTTCGTGCGATTTTGCAGGCCTCGCCGATGTACTCAACGCTGCTGGCGCTTTTACTTTCGCCTGTAAGAATCAAAACTTCTTCCATGCCACTTTCGGCAATTACCTTCATTTCGTGCTCAATCTGCTGGGCGTTGAGCTTCATCCTTTTTATGTGATTGTAGCAGTTGAAGCCGCAGTAAACGCAGTAGTTTTCGCAATAGTTTGCAATGTAAAGCGGGGTGAAAAGATAGACTGTGTTTCCAAAGTGCCTGCTGGTTTCAGCTTGTGCTTTCTGGGCCATCTGTTCAAGGAAAGGTTCTGCTGCTGGTGAAAGAAGGGCTTTAAAATCTTCAATTGTGCAGTGCTCGTTTTGGAGTGCGCGCTGAACATCACGGGTGGTGTATTTTGAATAGTCGTAGTCTTCCATCATGCTGATGACTTTCTGGCAGATGTCGGAGTTGATTACTTCCATTCCTTCCATGTATTCCATGTGGTTAGTGCGGGAAGAAGGATTGCTTTCGAGCTCGTGCTTTTTTTTGAGGGCTGCTTCGCTCAAGAATTCTGAATCAATAAAAAATGAGTTTTCCATTTTGATTGCCTTTTTTAAGTTTTAGTCGTGCAAAAATCCTGTGAGCGGATCGGAAGAGGAACCGCCTCTAGAAAGAACGCGTCCAAGTCCAGAAAGATAGGCTTTTCTTCCGGCTTCTATTGCCTGTCTGAAAGCCTGCGCCATAAGAGGAAGATCTCCTGCCGTTGCAAGTGCCGTGTTTGCCATTACTGCAGCACAGCCCATTTCCATTGCCTCACACGCTTGGGACGGACGGCCGATACCGGCATCAACAATTATAGGAAGATCAATTTCTTCTATTAAAATCTGAATAAAATCTTTGGTGGAAAGTCCGCGGTTTGAACCGATTGGAGCGGCTAAAGGCATTACTGCGGCCGCACCTGCATTTACAAGGTCTCGCGCAACGTTTAAATCCGGGTGCATGTACGGAAGAACAACAAAGCCTTCTTTTGCAAGGGTTTCTGTTGCCTTAATGGTTTCCTGATTATCAGGAAGAAGATATTTTGTGTCACGCATTATTTCGATTTTTACAAAATTTCCGCAGCCAAGTTCTCTGGCAAGACGGGCAATTCGTACGGCTTCGTCGGCATTTCTTGCTCCGCTTGTGTTTGGCAGGAGGGTAACACCTTTTGGAATGTAGTCCAGAATGTTTTCGTGATCTTTTGTGTTTGCACGTCTAACTGCAAGTGTAATGATTTCTGCTCCCGCATCTTTTACGGCAGCTTCAATCAGCTTCATTGAATATTTTCCTGAGCCAAGAATAAAACGTGAGTTGAATTCGTGACCGCCAAGAATTAATTTATCATCATTCATTTTTTGCCTTCTTTTTATTTATCTTATGCATCAAATTTTCTGCACAAGATTCTGATTATTGCGTGTGCCTGATGTGCGGCGCAAATCATAACACGACTTGAAATGAGCCCGATACCGTCGTTTACGTCGCTTGAAAAATCTCCGCAGAAATAGAACTTTTCTGAGACTTTCCTGGTTTTTATCAGATTTGCTTCTTTATAACCTGCCATTCCGGAAGCTGCCACAAGATATTTTTGAGGCAGTTTTTCCAGAACTGCGTTTACAAGCATTGCCTTTGCGTCTGCTTTGTCAAAAGCTTCGCACACAATGTCTGCATCTTTTGCAAGAGAAGAAATGTTTTCCGGGCTGACTTTTGCCACATAAGCCTCGTATTCAACATAAGGCGCATATTCCTTTAAGTTTTCTACGAGGGCTTCTACCTTAGGCTTTCCGATTTGTGTGGGTTTGTAAAACTGACGGTGCAGGTTTGTTATTTCAACCTTGTCAAAATCAATAAGAATCAGTTTTTTGACTCCAGCGCGGGCAAGCATTAGTGCAATATTTGAACCAAGCCCGCCGCACCCGCAGATTGCAATTGTTGCCTGTGAAAGTTTTTGCTGAACCTCTGCGCCCTGCTTTTCTTCCAGAGCCTTGTACCATTCATCTTTTGCCGGAATCATATCAGCCGCCCCCTACAAAACTTACGACTTCAACGGTATCCTGATCTTTGAGGACGGTTGAATCATATTGGGTTTTTGGCACGATTTTTAAGTTGATTTCAACGGCGATTCGTGTTCTGTCGTAATTTGTAGTGGCCAGATATTCAGAAAGGGTTTTTCCCGCAATATCAAGGTCACTGCCATTTACTGTTACCATAATTCGTCCTTGATTTTTGGGGAAAGCGAAAAGAATTTGCTGCTTTTGAAAATTTGTATTTTGTCCATAAAATTCCTACGTTGGCATTATCCAAATCAGGTTATGGGTCAAGACAAACAGTCTACTCTCAGCCTGCTTTGCGCAAGCTCCCCTTAAAAATCGAAACTATTCTGGTGATTTATGACAGTTTTGTCAATTAAAAATGCATCCAGATTATCTTTCTTCTCGATAAGCTGCTTCAAAACTGTGTTAGTTACTGGTTGTGGCAAATAATTCTATCCACTGGGATGTAATCTGATTTTATTGTTCAGGACATACGCTTTATCTGTTAACCAGCTCATAGCTCTTCTGTGTAAGCTCGCAGAGCTTTTCAAAATCGGAGGCAGCGGTGAGAAGAGCGGTTATCCAGTGTTTTTTGTTTAATGATACGGTATTCAGCCCGAACAAGATTTTTATAATGTTCGTTTTTGATGTTTTCAATTTTAACTGATTTACAAAGATTCAATGGGGCTGGGAACATATTGTTTAGATTTATAACAGCGTAAATTCCAACTTTTATAAAATCTACAGTTTCGCAAAGTCGTCTATGTTTTGGCTTAAAAGATGAAAGTGGGGCAAAATACTTAAAACCATTTATTTCAAGTATTATACCGATATATTTACGGGAAAAATCCTGAGTTATCTTTTTATTTTTGAAAAGATGTTCCTCAAAGTTTGAAAGGTATTCTATGTAAGATGAATCAATTTCGTAGATTTCTAAGTCTGCCATATAAAAAAAGCGCCGAAGCAATAAAAACTGCCTCGGCCGTATAAATTTCGCGATTAAAGGCACGATATCCTTATCTTCTTCACTATAACATAGACCGATTTGGAAATCAAGTACTATTTTTTTCACCTTTCTTTCATTATGTTTACAAGTTTTTTTTGCTAGAAATAATTTCTTGTTGGAAAATCGACTTTATAGATTTTACGAATTAGAAGCTTTCAAAATCTCCAGAACTTTTTCGTAAAGTATATAAGACTTACTTTCTTTATAATTCAAATTGGGATACTCTTTATAAGCATCTTCTTCCTCTTTAATTAAACGCATGATAATTTCAATCGAGTTTTCATTTCTTTTATTTTTCAGTTTCGTATCACAGCCTTTTGAAATTAAGAAATTCACAGTTTGTAAAGCCTTTTCTCCAGTATATTTAGTATGTTCAATACATAACATTAACGGTGTATACCCATCGTTATCTTGCTGGTTTATATTTGAACCATTGTCAACTAAAAACTTTATTTCTTCAATATTTTGAGAAGCCCGAGAAGCAGCATGAAGAGGTATCTTTCCATCTTCTCTTGCAATATTAGGATCAGCACCTTTTTCAATCATTTTTTTTATTATTTGGAAATAACTAAAATCTCTTCCTGATACAAGGTATAAAGGTGTTTCGCCATTTTTATCTACAATATTCAAATTATTTGATTTAATTACCTCTTTATAAATACTTTTTGTATTACCATAAACAATTTCTGCAAAGAGTTTTCCATTTTCTTTAATATAATCATTTTTAAATTTATGTTGTTCTATTACATTAAATGAAATTATAAATATAAAAAAGATAATTGGTAGAAAACATATTCCTGAAAAAACAAACGAAATGATAGATACGATTCTTATTTTTTTCCATAAGATTTTTCCTAATCCCAGTAAAAGTAGAGCAAAGAAACCTATTAATACAGCAAATAAAAATGCAAATATACCACCCATGTTTTTTTCCTTTTCCTATGCGCCCCAGTGCGGGCGTCCACATAACAACTGGTTGTACCGCACGCGGCTTGACCGCGTGTCGGCTACGAACCTTTGAAGTTTACAGAAATACGATTCCTCAGAAATTCACTGATCCGGCGACCTTGAAAATGGTGAACGCAGATCTTGCCATGTTCCAGGCTTACCACGACATAATCACAAAACTTGAGTTTCAGAT
>Ga0129307_1002381_pt1 | contig 15007 bp, 15 predicted proteins | sample P1105metagenome_FD_94437 | JGI IMG/M metagenome (GOLD analysis project Ga0129307, IMG submission 94437) | Capybara group fecal microbial communities from Wisconsin, USA - P1105 metagenome | ecosystem: Host-associated > Mammals > Digestive system > Large intestine > Fecal | place: USA: Wisconsin... | reverse complement strand
TTACATCCGTCACGATGCAACTCAATCGTAAAGGTTGATCCTTTATTTATGCAACTGTCAATGTACTATGCCGCCGGGTCAGCGGCTGAGCTATCACATAGAAAAAATGATTGACCCATAATAGATAAGATAATAACTGATAAAGGAATTAGAAAAATGGTATTACAAGTTAAAGATAAAGAATTAAAAACTGAAATAGCTAGAAAAACTCTCGAGGCTCTTACCGACTGGTTCGAAGTTGAAGAGAGTAGAGAACAGTATATCAAAGAAAGTGCAGATCAGATATTCATTGCAGAAAAAGAGGGTGATGAATATAAAGGGTTTCTCTGCCTCAAAGAAACGGGAAAGGAAACGGTTGAACTTGCTGTAATGGGTGTTCTAAAAGAATATCACCGAGAGGGGATAGGTCGCCGTCTTGTTGACGAAGCCATTAAAGTAGCCAAAGAATCAGGATATTCATTTATGCAGGTTAAGACTGTAAAGCTTGGAATGTATGAGGACTATGACAGAACCAACTACTTCTATCTAAGCTGCGGCTTCAAAGAATTTGAAGTAATCCCAGAACTTTGGGGCGAGGAAAATCCTTGCCAGATCTACGTGATGTCACTATAAAAAAGTGCAGTGGGGGACAGACCTTGGTGCAGTGGGGTCCGTCCCCATTGCACTTTTTTTAAAGTGGTGGTATTATAGGGGCGGAAACAAAGGCGTTTCATCCGATTGGATGGAGCGCCTATTTTTTTGCTAAAATTAAAAAGAATAAATTATAAAGGAAAAATAAAATGATTACGTTAAATGATTATTTATATTCGGGCGATACGGTGCTGAAGATTCTACTGCAGTATTCTTCGGATCTGAAGGAGGACGCCATAAAGACGCACAATCAGATAGATCTTGCCCATAGCAACTTTCTGATACAGATCATAGAACTTCTGGAACATGCGGATTTCCTTACTTCTCAGTCCAACAGGATCAAGGAGTTCTACATGTATATGACCGAGAAGTATCCGTTCCTGGCTTTTACATTCAAGGGCAGGATTAAGTCTCTGATCCGTGCGGAGGAGAAGTTCAACGGCTACATACTTGAGTATATTCACGATTACTATAAGGAAAATAAAAAGTATCCAAGTGACGCAGAGATTAAGAATAATCTAAACTGCTTTAGGGATCTGATCGCTTATCGAATCGTTATATCGCTTCCTCAGTGTCACGTGTCTGATACTCAGAATAAAGAAGCTGAAGAGATAAAGTATCTCTATGAGATAGCAAATGTTATCCCTGGTTTTCTGGAAGAAAGAGGCTTCACTGCAGAGCTCTCCGGTTTGTCTGGGAGGAACGTGTCGGAATCACTAGGTGAAAACATTCGTTCATACTATAGGGATTACGTGGAGACTCCTCGTTCTTCGGGCTACCAGTCGCTGCATATAACATTTTACGATAACTTTGCCAGATGTTATACAGAGGTTCAGCTTAGAACTAAGGACATGGACGATCTGGCAGAGATAGGAAGCGCAAATCATTTTGGCTATGAGAAGCAGCAGGAGGAGAACCGAGCAAAGAGAGATATGATCCCGGAGGGAGAGTGCAAATGCTTCGATGAGGCTTATGAGAGACTCATAAAGCTGCAACAGCTGGATTTATCAGAGGTTAATGTAAACATGTTTAAGGCATTTAATAATCAGCTGATAAATGATGGCTGCGGTCTTTTCCGTGGCAGGCAGATCCTGCCTTTCGAGCATTTATCAAGATTTCAGAATGATATGTAGTTTTATTAGGAGATAATCCTTAAGTTACATATAACCGAGAGGAGTATTATATGGTTACATGTAGAGATATTGTGAATCTAAAACTAGATGGAATGGAGCTTGTGGCAGGTGAGGCTGGACTGGACAGAGTGGTTTCCTGGGTTTACCTGGTACAGACAAAGCCTTACGCAGATCATATGAATCAGGGCAACTTCGCTCTTATTGTGGTGGACTATGTGCGCTTTGATTTTGACGAAGTTGAGCGGGCTATGGAGGAACTGGTGGAACTGGGAATATCAGGTCTTGGTATCTCCGTTATAGATGATAGAGAAGCTGTACCTGAGAAACTGCTGAAAAGAGCAGATGAGCTGGAACTGCCATTTTTCTATGTCAGATGGAAAGGTGCATCCTTTGTAGATATCTCTCAGAGCGTAGGAAATCTTATCACAGAGATGGAGATCATAAATAAGAGAACAGGGGACTATCTTTATAATCTTCTTTTCGGATATGACGTAAATGATCGTTATGTTGAAAAGATATCGGGACAGTTCGGTCTTGATTTTAGTAAGCCTCATAGAGTCGGTATTATTGCAGTGGATAGGAAATATGGAGTAAATCTTGAACAGGATGAACATATATATGAATACTATGCCAACTGCCTAAATCAGGAGGTCCTCAACATGGAAGGGCATCCTATGTTCATGCGTTTCTTGAATAAGTTTGTTCTTCTTTTTGAGGCCAAAGAGAATAAGGAGGTGGAGCATGAGATAGAGAAGGTGCTTAGGCGTCTGGACACTAACCCTCTTTTTAGCGAGTCAATTCAGAGTACCTGTATTCTGGGAGCTGCCTATACTGATCCATCCAAATATGGTCAGAGCTATCAGGAGGCTAAGAGTCTGATCCCTAAGAAGGATCAGCTTCCTAATCCTTCTCATAAGAAAGTTCTTAGTGTTAGTACTATGGGTATTTATAAATATATGTTCCATGGTGACAACCAGAGAGAGATACTTGATTACTGCAACAATAAACTGGAACGACTTGAAAACTATGATAATGCTAACGGATCATTTCTCGAGGAGACTTTGCTTACATATTACATGAATGGATTTAATACTGTGAGAACAGCAGAAGCGTTATTCATTCATAGAAATACCCTTCTGAATAGAATAGAAAAGATAGAAGAACTCCTTGATATAGAGATAAATGATTACATGGAATATCTGGATCTTATCAACTGTATTCTGGTAAAAAGATTTATGTTTTTATAAAGGAATGTGCAAAGTGTACATTAAGAATGTGCAGATTGTACGTTGAAAAAAATAACGTAAATGCCTAAAATGCGGACTATGCAAAGGCGCTGCTTGAAACCTTAGAAAGTTTCAGACGGCGCCTTTTGTGTTAGTAAGCAGTCATCACATGTGGTGGCGAAAAGGAGGAATGATTATGAAGAAAAGAAATTGGATAGCTTTATCGTTAGTAGCAATTATGACAGCAACAATGCTCAGCGGATGCGGAGCTGGAGAGACTGGATCAGCAGAGACTGCAGAGGCTGCAGTTACAGAAGCAACAGAATCAACTGAGGCATCTGAAGAAGGAACAAGTTCAGATGCTGAAGGTGGAGTTCTAAGAGTTGGTATGGAATGTGCATATCCTCCATTTAACTGGACACAGGATGAGGCAACTACCCCAGATGGAAGCAAGGCAGTTAAGATTTACGGATCTGATTATTACGCATATGGATATGACGTAGCAGTAGCTCAGAAGCTTGCAGATGAGTTGGGAATGGAGCTTGAGATTCATAAGGTAGAGTGGTCATCAATCGGTATTTCAATGGATGCAGGTGATTATGACTGTATCATCGCAGGTATGGGACGTACAGCAGAAAGAGAGATGTCATATTCATTTACAGAACCTTACTACTATAGAGATAACTGTATTGTAGTTAAGAAGGATGGCCCTTATGCAAATGTAAAGGGACTTTCAGAACTGAACGGAACAGGATGTAAGCTTACAACACAGCTTGGTACAGGATGGATTCCACTTCTTGATCAGGTTGAAGGAGCAGTAACAGGAAGCAACTATGAAACAACTTCTGAATGTTTTATGGCAGTTTCTAACGGAGTTGCAGATGTATGTATCATCGACCTTCCAACAGCACAGTCAGCGCTGCTTACAAACGATGATCTGATGATAATCACATTTGACGAGAACGATACTTTTACAGGTGATGAAGAAATGGTAAATGTATGTATCGCAACAAAGAAGAACGATACAGAACTTAGAGATAAGCTGCAGGGCGCTATGGATGCTATCGGTTGGAATGATAAGGCAGCTATGGACGAGCTTATGAGCACAGTGATCGGACAGCAGCCAGCAGCAGAATAAAGAAGATAAAGGCTGGGACGGAATATGGGACATAGATTTTTATCAATTGCAGATCCAACTAATTCATTTGAATGGATGATATTCCTGAGCAAAAAGTACCTGAGCATGTTTCTGGAAGGTACCTGGCTCACGTTATATATAGCGGTTTTAGGTACACTTCTGGGATTTGTGCTCGGATATGTGATAGGAATAATACAGGACCTCAAAATTAATCAGGGCGATCTGTTTATAAAGAAAATACTTATAAGACTAATAAAGGTAGTATCCACCGTTTATGTAGAAATCTTTCGTGATACACCAATGATCGTTCAGGCAATGATCATATATTACGGAATCAGACAGACGGGAGTTGATCTTACACCAGTAGTTGCAGGTGTTTTGGTAACAGTACTTAATACAGGCGCGTATATGGCGGAAACAGTAAGAGGCGGTATTGGTTCCATCGATTTAGGACAGCGAGAAGGAGCCTGGGCTATGGGTATGTCACCAATGAAGACCATGTTCTATATAGTCCTTCCACAGGCCTTTCAGAATATTATTCCTGAGATGGCGAATACATTTCTTACCAATCTGAAGATGACATCGGTGTTAAATGTTATCGCAGTTCAGGAGCTGTTTATGGCAGCAAAGACAGTGGGCGGAAATTATTATAAATATTTTGAGAGTTATCTAGTAATTGCAGTAATTTATTTTGTTTTATGTTTTGTATTTAATAAGATCTTTGGTCTTATTGAAAAGAAGATGAAGGGCAAAGAAGATTATGCTCTCGCAGTAGAATATCTGGACAATGAATAAGGAGGCTAAGCTATGGGAGAATCAGTATTATCTATTCAGAATCTTAGTAAGTCCTTTGGTGATCACGAGGTACTTAGAAAAATTGATATGGATGTAAATGCTGGAGAGATTATATGCATAGTAGGCTCTTCTGGTTCAGGAAAATCTACTCTTCTTAGATGCATTAATAAGCTGGAGCGGCAGACTACAGGAAAGGTGATGTATCACGGTAAAGAGGTTAGAGATGTACAGCGAGAGATAAATGAATATCGTGCCAAGGTGGGTATGGTATTTCAGTCATTTAATCTTTTCAACAATATGACAGTGCTGCAGAACTGCATGATCTGCACCAGGAAGGTATTGCATATATCTAAGGCAGAAGCATTTGACAGGGCTATCGCTCATCTAAAGGAAGTTGGAATGGCACCTTATATCAATGCAAAGCCAGCCCAGTTATCTGGTGGACAGAAGCAGAGAGTTGCAATTGCCAGATCGTTATGTATGAATCCAGAAGTTCTTCTTTTTGACGAACCTACATCAGCGCTGGATCCGGAAATGGTAGGTGAAGTATTAAATGTTATGAAGGAACTGGCAACGACAGGTCTTACGATGATAATCGTAACACACGAGATGGCATTTGCGAGAGATGTATCAACCAGAACTATCTTTATGGATAGAGGATTTGTGGCAGAAGATGCACCTCCTTCGGAACTATTTACTAATCCAAAGAATCCTAGAACCAGGGAATTCTTAAGCCGATATCTGGCAGGATAGATGAAAGATACGATACATATAATGGAGGCGGTTTTTGATGAAAAGATTTGTGGTAACCTTTGCCCGGGGTTTTGGATCAGGCGGAAAAGAGATTGCTTCGATTCTTGCAAAAGATTTGGGAATACATTGCTATGAGAATCGAATACTTACACTGGCCAGTCAAATGAGTGGACTTGATGAAAAGCTTTTTCAGGAGGTCAACGAAAAGATTAGGACCAATGGGGGCTTTTCAAATCTTATGAGGGGACTTCCAAGATCAAGAAGATACATTGTACGAAATGAAAAATTTGTATCAGACGATAAGCTTTTCGAGTATCAGAGCGAGATCATAAGAAATCTTGCTGAACAGGAATCCTGTGTGATCGTAGGAAAATGTGCCGACTACGTTTTACGGGATAAGGTAAATGTTGTAAGCGTTTATATTGAGGCACCAAGATCATTTTGTGTACAAAGGACTATGGAGAATCTTGGTGTAACAAGAGAAGTGGCGCATGCAACCATAAAGAAGACGGATAAGTACAGGGCGGATTATTATCAGTACTATACCCATGGAAACTATTGGACCAATCCAGTTAACTACGACATGACTCTTAACAGTGAGAAGGTGGGTATCAATGATTCAGTAAAACTGATCGAGCAGTATCTTCTTATCAAAGGTTTTATCAATGTAGAAGATATCAAGTTTTATGAAGAATAGATACTATCATGCGAATGAGCGTGTTTAGATTCAAAGTGAAAGAAGGATGATTAATATGAAATTAGCAGAGACAGGTTATACAGCGCAGGATATAAAAGATAAAGTGAATAAATATATGATTGAAACGTATGAACGTTTTGATTTTCTTGCTGAGACTGCGAAGGACCAGTATATCTACGATGAAAAGGGTGAGAGATATCTAGATTTTTACGCTGGTATCGCAGTTAACTCAGCAGGTAACTGTAATGAGAAGGTAGTGGAGGCTGTACTTAAACAAACTCAGGAGCTGATGCATACATTTAATTATCCTTATACCATTCCACAGGCGCTTCTTGCAGAGAAGGTATGTACAACTATAGGAATGGATAAGATATTTTTCCAGAATTCAGGTACTGAATCAAACGAAGCCATGATCAAGATGGCAAGAAAGTATGGTATTGAGAAGTACGGTCCTAACAAGTATCACATTGTTACTGCTAAGATGGGATTCCACGGTAGAACCTTCGGTGCTATGTCAGCTACTGGACAGCCTGGTAATGGATGTCAGGTTGGATTTGGTCCTATGACTTATGGATTCTCATATGCACCATACAATGATCTTCAGGCATTTAAGGATGCTTGTACCGAAAATACTATAGCCATAATGATTGAACCTGTTCAAGGCGAGGGTGGTGTTCATCCAGCAACATATGAGTTCATGACAGGGTTGAGAGAGTTCTGTGATGAGAAGGGAATGCTGCTTCTTATTGATGAGGTTCAGACAGGATGGTGTAGAACGGGAAATGTAATGAGCTTTATGAACTACGGTATAAAGCCAGATATAGTTTCAATGGCAAAGGCTTTAGGTGGTGGAATGCCGATAGGTGCCATCTGTGCAACATCGGAAGTTGCGAAGGCATTTTCTCCTGGTTCTCATGGAACAACTTTTGGTGGACATCCGGTAAGCTGTGCAGCTGCACTGGCTCAGATAGATGAACTCCTTAGTAGGGATCTTGCTGGAAATGCAAAGAAGATGGGAAGCTATATTGCTGAAAAGTTAAAGGTACTCCCTCATGTAAAGGAAGTCAGAGGTCAGGGACTTCTGGTGGGAGTTGAGTTTGACGATACGATAAAGAGTGTGGATGTAAAGCATGAATGCCTGCATAGACATTTGCTTCTGACCGCTATCGGTGAGCATATCATTCGTATGGTTCCACCTCTCATCATTGACGAAAAAGACTGCGATGAGGCAGTTGAGATCATCAAAGCTTCGATTGAAGCGCTTGAATAAAGCACTTCAATCTATAAATGATGTTAGAAAAGGAGGACGAACAAAATGAAGAATCAGAAGCTAGTACAGCATACTGATAGGATTAATACTTTGTTGGCCCGCTATGGTGTTAAGTTTGGAATCTATAAGAATAATACGTTTAAGGAACAACTATTTCCTTTTGATTCAATTCCGCGGATTATAGAACATTCTGAATTTGAAATGTTAGAGAAAGGGTTGAAACAAAGAGTTTTGGCCCTTAATTTGTTTCTAAAAGATATATATACAAAGAAGTTGATTGTTAAAGATGGAATTATTCCAGAAGATTTCATATATATGTCATCAGGTTACATGGCTGAATGTGAGGATGTTATTCCGATTAATGGTATATATTCGCATATTTCAGGATTTGATCTTGTTAAGGGAAAAGATGAAGAGTGGTATGTTCTTGAGGATAATTTAAGAGTTCCCTCGGGTGCATCATATCCTATGATAGCCAGAGATCTTTGTAGAAAGAGTTCGCCAGAGACTTTTCACAGGGTTAAATTAATGGATAATCGAAACTATGCAGATCTGCTTCGTAAGACGATGGACTATGTTAATACAGGTGGACACACGGTTATTCTTACGCCTGGACGTTATAATGCGGCTTATTTTGAGCATTCTTATCTTGCTGAAAAGACTGGAGCTCATCTTGTTACAGGTGCTGAGCTTTTTGTGGAAAATGATACTTTATATTACATAAGTTCAAATGGCTCGAAGGAAAAGATAGGTGCTGTATATCGGAGAATATCAGATGAGTACCTTGATCCAATGAATTTTAATCCGGAATCGTTAATTGGTATACCTCACATATTTGATGTGTTCCGAAAGGGTAACGTAGCTATTATCAATGCACCGGGTAATGGGGTTGCAGATGATAAAGGTATATATTATTTCGTTCCTAAGATGATCAAGTACTATCTTGGTGAAGAACCAGTCCTTAAAAATGCACCGACTTATTTGCCATTTTATGACAAAGATATGATGTATGTTCTTGAAAACTTTGACAAGCTTGTTTTGAAGGATGTGGCCGAAGCTGGAGGATATGGAGTTGTATTTGGAAATACCATGTCAAAGCAGCAGAAGACGGATTTTATCAAATTACTAACTTCAGAACCACGAAGATTTATAGCTCAGGAAGTTATAGATTTTCAGGATCTTGATATTCTGGATGAAGGTGAAATAGTGCCGAGAAAAGCTGATCTAAGGGCATTTGTTTTAATGGCAGATGAGCCATATGTTTGGGCCAGTGGACTTACAAGATTTTCAAGAAATCCAGATTCATTTATTGTTAATTCTTCTCAGGGAGGAGGTTTTAAAGATACATGGGTATTATCTCAGTAGAACAGGTTGATCATCTTTTTTGGCTTGGAAGATATACAGAGCGAGTATATACAACGCTAAAAGTTTATTCTGAAAGCTTTGATAGAATGATCGATGAGTCAGAAGACAGTTATCAGGGGTATTGTGATTCGTTGGATATTCCCAATATTTATGAATCAAAGGAAGATTTTCTTAAACGATATCCATTTGATAACACTGTGCCAGATTCCATAATTAGTAATCTGAGCAGGGCATATGATAATGCCATAGTGCTTAGGGAAACTATAGGATCTGAGGCGCTTTCATATATTCAGATGTCCATATATGCAATGAATAATGCATCCTTAAGTGATGCTCCACTTATTGATCTGCAGCAGATTATGGATGATCTTCTAGCATTTTGGGGTCTTGTGGATGATCAGATTGATTCGAAGAAGATTAGAAATATTATTAAAGCTGGGAAAAGAATCGAGAGAATTGATCTATATGCACGTCTTGAAGTTGATAAGAAACGTTTAGAACGTGAGGTTCAAAGAATGATTCCAAGAGTATTAAGAAGTGGAATGAAGTACGACGAAGTATCACTCAGCAAGATTAGTTCACTTATTAATGATACGAATCTTGATTATGAAAAGATAATATTAAACGTCGAAAAAATAGTTATGTAATAAGAAGGTGATTATGTGGCTTTTTTGAATTATGAGTATAGGATGAAAATCAACTATTCTAAACCGGTAAATAAATGTTACTTCACGATTAAGTCTATACCGGCGGATGATTTTCGACAAAGAAATATTTCTTATGAAATCAGCATCAATCCTGATGTCACTTATTCTGAGGGAATTGATTCTTTTGGAAATCATCAGATAGTAGGTAGTGAACCGGAGAGTCATTCTGAGTTTGAATTTGTCATAAAGGGACTGGTGGAAACCTATCAAGTGAGTGTTCAGGGGGGTGTTAACACTAGTAAGATCGGAATGTATAAATATCCTTATGGAAAATGTATACCTGGTGAATGTATAAGAAAGTTTGCTGATGATATAACTGCTGAGTTATCTGAAATAGAAGATGAACAAAGCAAATGCATTCTGATAATGAATAAACTATATGAAAAAATGATATATGAAAAAGGTTGCACTGAAGTAGATACTACAGCTGAGGAGGCTTTTATTAATAAGAAAGGTGTATGTCAGGATTATGCACATATATATATCAGTCTCCTCCGCTATTTTTCTATACCAGCAAGATATGTGTGTGGGCTAATTGTGGGAGAAGGACAGAGTCATGCATGGGTTGAGGCAGTATGTGATGGAAGCTTTATAGCCTTTGATCCAACACATAATAGAACAATAACAGATGAGTATTTAAAACTCGGAGTGGGAAGAGATGCAACCGACTGTGCAATAAATAGAGGTGTTATGTGGGGTGGAGGACTTCAGACTCAGGAGATTGAGTGCAAAGTTGAAAAATACTATTGATATATTGAAGAGGTGAAAAGTATGGTCGAAGTTGTAACATCTGTTGATCTTCCAATAGATGAAAAGCTGATGATAAAAAAGAATCGATTATATCCCCAAGGTATTGATAATGAAGATCATTCATTAAAAAGAATAAGCATAGTTACAGGTATTCATGGTGATGAACTTGAGGGACAGTATGTGTGTTACGAGCTACAGAGAAGGATAGGGTTAGAGCCAGAATGCTTAACGGGTATAGTTGATATCTATCCTGCTATGAATCCATTGGGAATTGATTCTATTACCAGAGGAATACCTGCATTTGATCTTGATATGAATAGATTGTTTCCTGGAAATATAGATGGAAATATGACTGAGTATCTTGCTGCGGGAATAATGGAGGATGTAAGCGGTTCGGATTGTGTGTTGGATATTCATGCCAGCAATATTTATCTGACAGAGATTCCTCAGATTAGAATAAATGAAATACATGCTGATATGCTTATACCTTTGGCGAAGAAGGTGAATGTAGATTTTATCTGGGTACATGGGGCAAGTACAGTTTTAGAATCAACATTTGCTCATAGTCTCAATAGTATAGGAACCCCGGTTCTTGTAGTAGAAATGGGAGTCGGTATGAGACTTACAAAAGAATATGGTGATCAACTCATTGATGGAATCTTTAACTTGATGAAAGCATGTGGGGTATGGAACGGAAATGTAAAAGATGTGAAAAATCCTATGATTTCACAAAATCCGGATGATGTAAGTTATCTAAATGCAGATTCGAGTGGTCTTTTTATTCCTGAAGTAATCCATGGTGCCAGATTAAAAGAAGGGGATCTGATCGGAATTATAGTTGATCCTCTTTGTGGAAAACAAATAAGTGAAGTCAGGGCACCACAAAGTGGAAAGCTTTTTACCCTTCGTGATTACCCAGTTGTAGATGAGGGATCATTAATGGGCAGAATACTAAAAGAGGAGGTCTGCCTCTATGAATAAAAAGATAATCTATGAAATAAAAGGGATGTACAGGGATGATTTTAGAATAACTGGTTATGAATTTGGCTCGGGTGAAGAAACTGTATGCATAATTGGAAACTCAAGAGGAAATGAGGTGCAACAGATATATTGCTGCTCACAGCTGATAAAGAAAATGAAACAGCTTGAGGAAGAAGGAAGAATAAATCCTGGCCATAATATATTGATCATTCCTTCAATTAATCCGTATTCGGTTAATATTCAAAAAAGATTCTGGCCTACTGATAATACAGACATTAATAGAATGTTTCCTGGATATAATCTTGGCGAGACCACACAACGAATTGCTGATGGTGTCTTTAAAGAGATTATGAATTATAAATATGGAATACAGTTTACTTCATTTTACATGCCTGGAGATTTTGTACCTCATGTAAGGTATATGAAGGAGGGCTATACTACCAGAGAAGAAGCATTAAAGTTTGGACTTGAGTATGTGGTGGAAAGAAGTGCAAGACCATATGAAACTGCTACACTTAACTATAACTGGCAAGTTTGGAATACACAGGCTTTTTCTCTTTACACAGATTCTACTGAAAAAATCAGTAATACAGGAGCTGGAAGGGCTGTGCTTTCAGTTATGAACTTTATGGCCATGAATGACATCATAAAATATAGCGTAGTTAATGATAAAAAGAGCAGAGTAATTGATGATTCAGAATTAATATCAGTAAGAACAGCAAAGTCAGGATTTTTCGAGGCTTTAGTAAATGTGGGAGAAAAGGTTGAAGCAGGGAAACCACTTGCTAATATTATTAATTCTTATGAGGGAAATATTGTTGAAACACTCTATGCACCTATAAGTGGAACTATATTTTTTATTCACAATGCGCCTCTTACTTATGCCAATACAGCTGTGATAAAGATACTCGGGAAATAAATATAAGGTTTTATGAGAAGTTATATAAAGAGTAAATACAATATCGTCATTCCGGGTATAGGAATGAGAATTATAAAATCCGCTCTGGCGGTATCTTTATGTATGATAATTAACCAGTTTCGTGGTGAGAGCGGAATGGTTTTTTATTCTCAACTTGCGGCTTTGTGGTGTATACAGGAGTATCGCAGTAATACGATCTCACATGCGGTCCAACGTATTATAGGTACTGTGGTAGGGGCATTATTTGGACTTATATATATCCTTGTATGTCCACCTTATGTGGGAAGAGGTACGTTGGGAGTAATCTATAATGTATTATTTATTTTTATTAGTGTTATTCTGGTGATTTATTCTACGGTGCTGATTCATAAGAAACAGGCTTCATACTTTTCTTGTGTTGTATTTCTTAGTATAGCAATAAATCATATAGCAGATATTAATCCATATAGTTTTGTATGGAACAGATTCCTTGATACTATGATTGGAATAGTAGTTGGACTCTTCATAAATAATCTAAGGATATGTTTAAGACCTGACAGGGATACGTTGTTTGTATCAGGAGTGGACGATATTCTGGTAGATAGGAATAATAAAATTAGTGCATTCTCAAAGATTGAACTTAACAGAATGATAGAAGATGGCATGCGTTTTACACTTTCAACAATTCGAACTCCTGCTTCTGTATTGGAGCCTCTTTCAGATATCAATTTGAAATATCCAATCATTGTTATGGATGGAGCGGCTCTTTATGATGTAAATAAAAATGAATATCTCTCGGTCTTTGTTATCTCACCAGATACTACAAAAGAGCTTGTGAATATTTTAGAAGTAAATGATATGTATCCTTATATTAACGTAATAATAGATGATACATTATTGATTTACTACAAGGATTCTCCGGATGAAATGAATCAGGAACTGGTAAGTTCTATGCGTTCCTCTCCTTATAGGAACTATATTAGAAGAGAATATCCTTGTGATGAAAAAGTGGTATATATCATGATGCTTGATACAAATGAAAAGATTAACAAAATCTATGATATGTTAATTATGCTGGGGTATGACGAAATACTTCGTATAAATAAGTATCCATCAAATGATAATAAAAACTATTCATATATCAGGATATATAATAAAAATGCTTGTAAAGAAAGAATGCTTTCTTATCTGAAGAATAATAGTGAAGTAACAAATGTGATGACATTTGGAACAATTGAAGGAAAGTATGACATCACAATCAAAGAAAATAGTTTTAATGAGATGGTAAAACAGGTAAGAAAAAAATATGAACCTGTTTCATTCTAGGATTGTATGTGAAAAAAAAGACACTAGTCTGATCGTTTGATCTGACTAGTGTCTTCATGTGGGGGAAGGTATGATATAACAAATAATAGTAAGTAATCTTTTTTACAAATACATTATAACTGATAAATTATTAAAAAGTCCTTAAATAGAAATTGTTTTTATATTAAGTTTAAGTTAATTTCTAATCGTCTAATTTATTGATGTTGATATTTCCGGATGAAGTATCAATGCTCATCTTGTTGGTTCCCTTTCCACAAACGTAGGAATTATCATCCTTTGTGAATGGAAGATCATAGTTGATCTTTCCACTTGATACATCCAAGGATGCTTTAAGGTCTGAGTCTACAGGAACATTTACATTAACGTTACCTGAAGATGCTGAAATATTTGAACTTTCAGGTGCAGTCTTAAGAGAATACTCAGCATTACCACTTGAAGAATCTGAAGTAAGCTTCTTGATGAAATCTCCAGCAACTTTTATATTTCCAGAACTTGCGTTGTTTTTCATGGTTTCAACATTTTCTACTGTGGCATTGACCTTACCTGAGGATGTATCAATAGAGATAAAGTCACTATCACCTTTTTGAGTAAGGTTAACGTCTCCAGAAGAAGAATTAATCTCAATATTCTTTGCTGAACACTGTATATCTGTTTCAGCAGAAGAAACTTCAATCTTCAGTTCATCTAGCTTTAAATCTTCTGGAATTATAACTTCCAGTTCCTTATGTACATTTTCAAAATTTATATTAGATGTTGACTCGCAATACTTTACATATAGTGTGGAACCATCAACCCAGGTGTGAACCATATGGCTCTCATCAAGGGTTTTATTCGATGTCTCCTTAACGAAGATCTTGCTCCTGGAATCGCTTGTGAGCTTCACTTCACCAGATCGATAGTCAATATTTATTGTGTCGATGTCTTCGGTAAAGGTCTGGTCGCCTGCCTCATACTTATCTGCATTTGCATAAGTGTAGTTAAATCCAAATGTACATCCAGTCAGACTTACAAGAGAAATACTGGTGATGGCCGCAATTCCTACGAGAGACTTGATAAACTTACTGCGTGATTTCATTTTATATTGATCTTTCCTTTCTTCGCTTTTTTGATCTTATGGGTGCATTATACGGGAAAAATTCTTAAATAGTCCTTAAATAGAGATTGTCTTTTTATTAAATCTTTTTTAATTGAAAAATGGATGAAAAATACGAATTATATTGGTTCAATCACAAATTTTATGTGATGGCTGATTCCTGACATACTCCTTCCGGCTCATATCCATGATCTTCAAGAAGAAGTATTCATCATCAGGATAGCCATATCCGTGACGACGGAGGG
>Ga0129307_1002380_pt1 | contig 15008 bp, 13 predicted proteins | sample P1105metagenome_FD_94437 | JGI IMG/M metagenome (GOLD analysis project Ga0129307, IMG submission 94437) | Capybara group fecal microbial communities from Wisconsin, USA - P1105 metagenome | ecosystem: Host-associated > Mammals > Digestive system > Large intestine > Fecal | place: USA: Wisconsin... | reverse complement strand
TTGCTGCTTTTGAAATGCACCACTAAGGTAAGTGAAATTTTTGACATGGCAAAATCCTGAGCAACTTTTTGTTGCTCAGGAACTTATAAATAATGTTAAATCAAAATGGTGCGGATTTTAGGTTCATTTCTGACAAGTTCTTCACGAAGTCCGAACTGTCTGTATCAAGTTTGTCATGATACTTTGAGACAATATCCCACTTATACAGTTCTTGCTGTCTGTTGTCACCGTTTAAGCCATATTGCTTTAGATGATCGACAAAGATGTCTATGAGTTCATTTATAGTCATATTCATTCTTAGCTATCTCTCGTTTTGTCACTTTACCATATATTATGCAACAATTACATTGTGCAAATCTGTGATATAAGAAACCACATGTGAAGCTTTGTCGCCAAAGGCACCTATCCAATCGAAGTGCCGGAAGGGTTCCGTTTCACCAATTTTCTCTCTTTCAATATCTCCGTATTGAGAAACATATGCGATAATACTACGCAAATACTCCATCTGAGTAGCGTTTAGATTCTCCTCCTGAAGAAGTTCTTGGAACTTGCGTATAGCCACCGCATAATCGACATGGGTCATGGAACGAATGAAAGCTGCAATATTACCACCATATAGTGCATTAGCGGAGAATCTGTCATAGTCTTCCTTCGAACCCAACTCCTGCCAGAAGATGCGCTCCAATTCCCTTATATCTCCGGCCTCTAACTGTTCCAAGTTCTTTATTTTCTTGAAAACAGGGCTGTCATTGTTTGCTACGAGGTAATCCATAACACGCTCCTTGTATGACATTGTTGAATCAATGGGGAGGTCACCACCTTCAGCAGGGGTGATAATATCCTCAATATCTACTGTAAATGTCTTCTTTGATTTTCCGACAAGGAATTGGATGAGTTCACGAAGTTCTTCCCTTACTCTCTCCAAATTGGATAATGTCAAACTCTTCCAGAAAACAGTAGATTGTACCTCTTTGATGGTTTTCATCTTAGCCATCACTTGCGGAATACTGGCTTTCTGTTCCAGTTTACCTGCAAGCATAATTACTTTGTTCTTGCATATTTCTGCCTGCCTGTCATGTCCTTCTTCAATGCAAGAAAGTTGAAGATTGAGCATGATGAAGTCAAATGCTTTAGCTTCCATTTCATCCATCGGGCGAGGAAGAAGCGGAGCAACATCCCATTCCAATTGGCGACAGTCTAAATCACTTAAAGCTATCCAGTTCTCTTTCTGTTTATAGTAGAAAACGTGTTCCAAATGTCGGCGTACATCAATGCGGTTCTCATTGAGTTCACAAACCTGTTCGTGTAGCATTTCCTTCAATCCATCATGCATGGTTTTTGTAAACTCATTCTCCTGAAATTCTGCTCTCTGGAGAATTTTTGCAATGACAGTACGGATGTTAAACAGGCGTTCTGTAAGTGAAACAGGTGTTGCAGGTTCCTGTCCGTCAGGATTTTCGTTAAAATACTCAAAGTTAGCACAGTAGTCGAATATATAGAACTCTTTCTTGTCCTTACCAGCACCCAGTAAGTCTGGACAAAGGCGAGTACCACGTCCAATCATTTGATTGAACTTAATCTTCGACAAGACTTTTTTGAAGAATACGAGATTCAACACCTCTGGAACATCTATACCTGTGTCAAGCATATCCACAGACACGGCAATTTGAGGCATTTTTGTTGGGTCTGAGAAGCGGTCTATCAAATCTTCAGCATAGTTGACTCTGTTATCAATCAGCTGACAAAATTCCCTTCCATACTGAGTTGCGTAGTCTTCGTTGAAAACATCAACAATCAATTGCGCATGATCGTGGTTGAAGGCAAAAATGATAGTTTTGCCCAACACGTCATTGTTGTTTATTCTTAAACCTTCAGAGAATAAATCATTGAAAACCCTCCTAACAGTATCTTTGTTATATACATATTTGAATATTTCGTGTCCACGAATGTCACGGTGGCCATTCATCACAGTCTCGATATTCAAGCCGTCTTCAGTGGTTTCATAATCCCAAATCTTCTCTAGTTGGTCTTTTTCTTCCTGAGTAAGTTGGTCGTACTGGATTCCATCGTTCATTACCGCTGAATGCTTACGCTTCTGGCGATAGGGAACAAGCCATTCGTCTCTAATGGCATCCTTGTATGGATATTCGTCTGTTGGAACACCTTGCTCTAATTTGAATATATCGTATGTTGAACGGTCAACTTCCTCACGAGGCGTAGCTGTCATACCGACAAGCAGCGCATCAAAGTAGTCAAATATTGCTCCAAACTTACCAAAGACAGAGCGATGTGCTTCATCGATGAATATCAAACTGAAGCGACCCACTGAGAAGTCCTTTTGGTCAGCATCGATGTATTTAATCATCGTCTGGTAAGTAGAGAATATAATTCTGGCATTTAAGTCTCTTTCACTTGGTTTCGTGTCAGACAAAACGCAGGTAGTGACATTGGGCAGAAGCTTCACGAAGTTCCTGTTAGCTTGCCTTACCAAAGAACGACGGTCAGCAAGGAACAGAATAGACTTTGCCCAATTATTCCGCATCAACACATCGGTTATACCAATGGCAGTACGTGTTTTTCCAGTTCCAGTGGCCATGACAAGTAAGGCGTGTCTTCTTCTGTCATTGAAGCTCTCGCAAACTCGTTTGATTGCTCTTTCTTGATAATCACGGCCAGCAATGTCACAATTAACGCGCATGTCGGCAATCTTCTGACGGTTACGATTCTGGCGCATCGTCTGAAGGTCTTTTTTGGAGTGGAAAGCATATACCTCTCTTTTGGGATAGCCCAACATGTCAAAGACCTCGGTAAAGAATCCATTTGAGCAATAATAAAGAGGTTCATACCCACATTCATGTTTAAGGCATTCTGCATATAATTTAGCCTGATGATAACCCTCAGAACGGCTTTTGCTTGTTCGTTTTGCTTCGATTATAGCCAATGGTTTCAAGTCGTCATCGTAAAGCACGTAGTCCACATATCCCTCTTCTTTATTGTTCGGCATCCCTTGGACATAAATCTCAACACAAGCTTTGCCTGGTGCCTTGACACCATCTTCAGTACAAATTTCCCAACCTGCATCACGCAGCATCAAATCGATAAAACGCTTTCGTGTTTCTGCTTCAGTCAAATCTTTAGGCTTATCGACAACCAATGGTGTGTCAAGTTTGCCACTATATTGACTGATGGTTGACGTGTCTGGCTTCGTTTCATCAGGAGTAGATGCATGTATCGGTGCTTGTTGTGGAATAAGCGACTCATCGAACTCGGGATAATCCTCTATGAGTCCGATTTTCTTCAGCACTGCTCCGACAAAGACATAGAGGTTAAGCAGCGAGAACCCCGATTCTCTCCGTGTGACATGACCTGTGTGTGCTGCATTATTACCCACTTTACGGATATAATGTAAGCGCATCATTAAGTCACGGTCGTTGATATACGCTTTGAAGTCCTCGCTATCTACCTTTTGAAAGAGGTTGGCACGAGGCTCCAAAGTAAACGACTTTAGGTAGTAGATTATATCTACCAGATACTCCAAAGCACGTCGGCTATTCAGAGCCGATTCGTCAGGATTCGATATTTGCGTAATCTCTGCTGTATGGCAGAAATCGTACAGTCTTGTGAATCCGGGCTTTCCGTTGAGATAATCGAAGTTCAGCATATCATTATAGTTTTAATCGAACCAATATTGCATTCTTGCAGCGAGCAGAGTCTGCATCTCTGCGATTTGAGATTTTAGACTTGTCTTGGCTTCCTCGATGGATGAAATCTTTCTTGCGAATGTCTCTTGAAGAGACAAGTCTGGTATCATTACGGGAATCTCGCCTAAAATCTTTTGATTGAGATTATTTATATTACATCCTCTTCCACTAGATGTTATATGATTTACTATTGCATCAGTTTTAAGAAGATAAAGCAAATAGATGGGAATGATTGTATCTTTAACCAACCGGCATCTGATACAGAAACCGCTATAAGTTGTAGGTGAAATAATATCATGAATCATAACGCTACGTCCAATCATGGACTTGCTTCCATTTGAGCGAACGAAAATTATATCATTTTCTTTCAGGAAATATTCTTCATCTAAAGATTCTGTCAAATGAATAGATGAAAGTTCACATTCCTTTATGGTATATTTATCCCCAAAATCAGAAACACCAAGGAATTTGTATTCATTACCATCCTCGTTCTTAGAGAAGTTTATTCCGTTTTTGAATTCCGAACAGTCTTTTAAATAGATTGTATCAAAGTGTTTGGGGTTGACAAGTGGATCCCCGAACATGTCCAAGAAGATTGCTTGGGTGAATGCATCAAGGTCTGTTATTTGTTCATTAAGTAAAGTAATGACAGAGGAAATACCGTCTAGTTCTGTAACGATTTCTTTCTGCTTAGAAAGAGATGGTCTAGGAATTGGCATAGAAAGCAATACCTCTTTAGGAAGTGCTCTACGCCTTTGAGTAGTACCTCGAAGATTGACCTTATAATAATCCATAGCGAAAGGAGAATGAAAATATAAACCAAGAAAACGACGGTCGAAGTTTTCATAGTTTACATCCCAAACATTGTATGCTGGGCTCATTATCCCTTCATCAGCAACATCTTGAGTATAAATAAGGCCCTCGTCAATTGGGAAAGCTATAACCAGCTGCCCATTCTTAACTACTTTATATTTACTCGTATCATGTGATGCTATGACCTTCTTAAATCTATCCTTCTGCTCGACAATGCCATCATGCATGGTGATAGATAGAACAGGCAAACCTTTGCGGTTGCCGCATAGAATGACTTTAGCCGGACTAAATATGTCAGCAAAGGTCGTTTTTTCCCAATTTCTATCTATCGTTTTCATATTATTTATAACCATTAATCGAACCAGTATTGCATTCTCGAAGCGAGCAATTTCTGCATCTCTGCAATTTGAGAATTAAGGCTTGCCTTAGTTTCTTCTATTGCGGCCATCTTGGAGGCGAATGACTTTTGAAGAGAGAGAGGTGGCAGTATTACGTTGAAACTTCGGAAATCATTCATAGAGACTCTAGGCATTTTTGCACCAGCAACTCGATTATTAATATAGTTGACAAAAGAATTACTTCTTAATAGAAGTGCAAGAAATACTCTATCCAAATAGTCTTTTTTAGGTAATAAGGGAAGAAGTTCAGAAGTACAATAACCTTTTTCGTTAGGGAGAACAACCTTATTCAAGTATGGACGTAACTTTGAATATAATACGTTCTCCTCAGAGAAAACATTTGTTGAATTTCCAATTTCTGAAGCATCACAAAGGTTTTTTGCTAAAATCTTACCTGTTTGAGATTCAACCATATCAAGATTTAGAAGCCAATATTTTCCTGATATTGGCTCTATTGTACCTTTGAATGCAACACATGGCGCAACTTCACCCATGCTTTTAATTGGCCAAGATTTAGGGTTGGCTACAGGGTCACCAAACATATTATAGAAGAGTGATTGGGCGAGGATGTCGAGGTCGGACACTTGCAGCTGAAGCATAGTAATGGACTCGTTGATGGCATCCAGCTCAGAAACGATGAAGTTCTGAGTTTCTTTAGATGGAATAGGTACAGGAATCTTTGCTATGTCTGACGGTTTTATTTCCATGACCTTAAAACCACGGGCATATTTTTCCTTTTCCACATAAAAACTATGTGAGCGCAAATAATATGGTATGAACTTTGGAACGAAATTATGCTTATAAACTGCGGCATGGGCACTAACAGCAACATCGCAGTTTCCCATCCATTCAGTTGATTTACATGAACCATCCAAATCTTCACTTGTTATCGCAATAATTGTATCGCCAGGTGAGGCTATAATAGATTTCTTATAAAGTTCATCAGGGATTTCAGAAAGATGTTTATCTACTGAAATCCCAAATTTTGTATGAACTTGACCATAGTGAATGCATGGCATACCCTTTTCAACAAAGTCAGATTTTAAGATGCTTTTACCTCGCAAAAACGATCCAACTTCGCCCATGGTCTTATATGTCCACTTATCTCTATTCATTCTTCAGCTGGTCTTTTATAAATTGTAGTTTTTTATCAATCGTTTCTTGTCGTTCCATGACACGTTGCATGATAACCTCTGGGGCTTCATATTCCACTTTAACGCGTTCAACCTCCTTGTACTTATTGATGGAGAGGTCGTAATTATTGTCGCGGATCTCCTCGACAGACACGAAGAAACTCTGTTCTTTACGTGAACGAGTATCTTCTGCTGCAAGGTTGTTCCATCGTGCAAGTACATCTGGTATATCATTCTCCTGCACTACTTCGCGCTTGTCATCTAATGAAAAACCATCGGCCTTCATATCATAGAACCATACTTTATCAGTGCCTCCTGCATCGGTCTTGGTAAATATCAGAATAGCAGTGCTAACACCTGAGTATGGTTTGAAAACTCCGCTTGGCATAGAAATAACAGCTTGTAATCTCTGGTTGTCCACCAAGTTTTTGCGGATAGAAAGATGTGCAGTACTACTACCAAATAGCACTCCATCTGGAACTATACTTGCGCAGCGTCCACCTGGTACTAATGAACGAACGAACAAAGCCAAGAAAAGCAATTCCGTTTTGTTAGTCTTTGTTAAGTTCTTAAGAGATGGGCTAACAACCTCTTTATCCAAACTACCAGTGAATGGTGGGTTGGCGAGAATAAGCGAATAACGTTCCGCATCGTGGTTTTCTGTAGAGAGTGAATCCTGCTCCTGAATGTTAGGGTCGTCAATCTTATGCAGCAGCATGTTCATGGCACCTATACGCAACATAGTGGTATCTGTGTCATAACCTGTGAACATCTTGGACTTGTAATATTGCAGTTTTTCAGTGTTCACCATCATGTTGTTCTCATGAGCTTCAATATAGTGAGCAGCTTCAACGAGGAAACCTGCACTACCCATAGCTGGGTCACAAATAGAATCCTCCTTTCCAAGAGAAGGTTTCATCATTTCCACCATCATACGGATGATATGGCGAGGAGTTCGGAACTGACCGTTCTGACCTTTTTCTGCCATCTTACCAAGGATGTACTCATAGACATCACCCATAGTATCACGGTTGTTCATGTCGAGTGCATCCACCTGTTCTACCAAGGACTGCAGTACACGAGGTTTATTAATAAGGAAAATTGCATCCCTCATAAAGCGAGTATAAGCAGTTTCCTTTCCGTGGCCAATCTCCTTTATAAACGGGAAAACATTGTTACGTACCATGTCGAACATGTTTTCTGCGCTCATTTCCTTGAAAACCTTCCAACGAAGTGAGTTGTATGGCACTTTGATGGGACGTTCTTCGGTGCTGTCTGGATGTGTCCAATCACCTTCAGGAAATGTTGGATCTTTTAGTTTGCCACCGAAGAGTCCAATTGTTGCTTCCTCTTTGGTTTGAGCGTCATCCAGTAACTTCATGAAGAAGAGATAAGACAAATGGCTTACAACCTCTACTGGAGTACGAATGTTTGATTTCTCCCAAAACGTGTCCCACAAACGGTCAACTTTGTTCTTAATATCACCTGTTATCATAATTATTTATATTTATTTTTTTGCAAAGATATCCATATAGTGTGCAGTCTATCTTCACAGACTGTAGATTTTTACAATTTCTTTATATTTTTCTTTGATTTGATTACGAAACCACTCTGGAGAAAGCACTTCAACCTGCTGTCCAAACGAAAAGATGTTTTGTTCCAATTCACGATTAACACGAACATCAATGGAAAGTATTCCTTCCTCAGCATTCACTATCTGCTGGCTTTGATGAATCGGCTTAGAGACGGCATAAGGGAAACGCTCCTTGGCAAACCTTAGTACCACATGTTCAATATCAGGATGCCTCCGGTCATGAGTCACACCTACAATATCATTGAAATATGTCTCATAGTCAATCTGCTTATTTTCCACGAATGGCACCTTGGCCACAGTAAACTTTACTATACGGTCAAGGGCTTTGTTTACTGGACTCATTCCATATTCTCCATGATCTTCTAGTCCGAAAAGGAACCACCGTGTATTGTACTGTTTCAAATAATGAGGATGGATAACCATTGTCTGTTCCTCCCCTTTATATGGACGATATGTCATCTTCAGCGGCTGGTGATTAATTATCGCATCGATAAGGTCGGAAAGAAACTCCAAGCCTTTTAACTGGTCATTTTGTTCAAAGGAAACAACCTTATCACGATTAGCTTTAATACCAAAACGGAGTTCCAAACTGGAAATCACCTCTTCCAGCCACGCGTTCTTAGGACTACGATAACGTCCAAGCATGTCAATGGTTGAAAGTAGATTCTTCACTTCCTCGACAGAAAGTTCACTACTAAATATGGAGAAATCAGAATCCTCATAAGTGTAATAACATCTTCTTCCCTCAATAGGAATCGCCACAATGGGGGCATTATAAGAAACTCTGTCACGCATATAAGTAATATCTGCTCGTATCTGTCGAAGACTAACAGTCTTACCATACATATCAAGCAAAGCATCATTCACCTTGTCAACGAGGTCTTCTATCTCGTATCGGCGATGACGGTCACTGAAACAGCGGTCAAGTATCTGATAACGCAGAAGCGCATTCTTATTGATTGGCATAATCGAAGTTGAATTGAAAAGTTAATCTTGATTTTTCAGAATCGTAGAATCGTCCATTCGTACAAGGTCGCTAATGTCGCACTTCAGCGCTTTAGCTATCTCTATCAAGCTCTCCAAGGTGGGTTGGGATTTATTTGTTACCCATCTGGAGATTGTGGCAGTGTCCTTGCCAAGCATCTCGCTCAGGTCTTTATTTGAAACCATGCGTTCTGCCATCACTACCTTAATTCGATTCAACGGTTTGGTGTCCATATACTTATTTTTATATTGTTATTCGTTGCAAAAATACATTTTTTTCTTGAAAAAAACGCTGATTTCTTCACGAATTTCTCATTTTTCGTGCAAAATAATTGATTTTTGAGTCATTTTTTTATAAATTTTAGTATATTTGCATCTGAAAGTTGAGAGTTAGAATTAAAAAGCAGAAATGATGGCATAATTGTTTTTTTCTTCAAACGATGAAGATAGGCTGCACAATAGGTGTCTATTTTTGCACCTGAAATCTTGATTATTCACTAAAAATTGAAGTATGGCAACATTAAGAACGTACAGATGTGAATGTGGTTACGAAGTTCAAACTGAACCCACTGGCCATTATGGTCTATTTTCTGGAGAGTATTACAACTTCCGCTGTGCCAAGTGCAAAGAGATCATCTCCATTTCCGCTGACGACCTTGCAAGCCAGAGATATTTGCCTAAATGTCCTAAGTGCGGAGCTGAGAATGAAAAAATACATAACTGGAACCCTATCGAAGGGCATTGTCCTAAGTGTGGTAAGAAACTGCACGAAGTTCCAGGAATGATTGTAATGGCTGACTAAATCCTTCACGAGTATGAAAAAGATTATTTTTTTCTTTTTATTGATTACAACGATTGGTGTTAATGCACAAACCGCAAAAACTACACCTACTGTAAAACTCAACAAGCATGAGCAGAAAGTCGATTCCCTCCTTTCTAAAATCGACACACTTCTGATGATTAACAATCAGTTGTTGGATCACTTAGATATAAACTCTTCACTGAAGGGACGCTACAAATTGTATCAGACAGAAAACGTCTATACCTTTCTTCAGCTGGACACGAAGACAGGAATGATTGAACAAGTTCAATGGTCTTTGGATTCCGACAACGAAGGAAGTGTAACCATCAACTCTGATGACTTGACTTATGGATATGGCTATGGTTCTGGTTCTTTTGAGTTATATCCAACCAAAAACATGTACCAGTTCATACTCATCGACAAAACAAGTGGTAAGAAATGGCATGTACAGTGGGGAATGGAAAGCAGTAAACGTTGGATAAGAAGAATATACTAACCGATGAAAAGCTATCTTGAAATAAAAGTTCCAATATCCTACAATGCTCTATGGTTTGCTGAACTTAGAAAAGCATTGAAAGATATGCCTGTGCATTGGCAAAATGGCTACTATCATATAACTATGGCATTTTTGGATGACACTCGAAATCTGCCCGAAGTAGAAGCCATCATGCACAGTTATCTGGATAATGCGAATGCCGTGAGCATGACATTCAATAAGTTGGATGTATTCACGACGAATAACGGCATGAAAATCGTACACTTAACGACAGATAGCATTCCTGACTATTTCCAAAAGCTGGTAACCAATATTCGAAATGATATCAGTGCGAACACCTCCACAAGCATTCTATCAGATTTTCGTTTGCATGTAACTTTAGGGCGTATCACAGAGTCAGAAGCAGACATTGATGATATTGGATTCCTTATTGATGAAATAGACTTTATGCCTATCAATCTAACGCTCAACGAGGTTGAATACAGAGTCTTTAGAGGAAGAAGTATATACAAAGCAACACTAAATTAACACAGAATTATGGTTATCCAACTAGTCTCATACAAATCAACATTACGAGCAGACAGCAAGTTGCGCCATACTGCAGAGATTATAAACTCTTCGAAAGCTGACCTCATTCTGTTCGCTGGCCACACTTTAGTCTCAGACAGCGATGTCAATGATTTAAACAAGCTTGTTGACAATGATAAAACAACTGCTGTTATTGAAGTAAAAGAGAATGCAATAAGTGAATTGAATCCCGTATGCAATGCCTTGTTTTTGTTAGAAAACGGAATAGCCAAAAGTTTGTTTACACATCAATTGTTCCGTGATTCTAAAGCTATTGATGCATATCCAGTATTAGGTGAGCATCTTATGCTTGAACTGGAAACAAGGCGATTATTTTCTGCTGCTAATAGGAATGTGGCCATTGTTCAATGTGGCGAAAACAATATTCTAAGAAATTTGCAATCAGAAGGAAACAGAGCCGTATTCCGCTTCGAGGACGATGCTACCCTGAGCCAACGCTTTGCTGATTTCCTGAATAATACAAACATCATACTCAATCCGTTACATTCTCCTATGGGAAACCAAGGTAAAATGAGTAAACGCAGAGAGTTCTTTAGTGGTAATAACAGAGCGTACTTTTCAACAGCTAACTTTGACAGTGAAGAATCCATATATAACAAGTCTGTTCAGTACGCATGTATCAATGGCAAAGAACAAGAGCCTGTGAATGTAGAGATTGACAAAAGATACTCTTACATAGTGCGTACATTCGTTATTTAGCATAAATTTACTCTAACAAACATACTATGAGTAAGAATAGAACAGAACAGCCCAATATCGCATCCAGTAAAATAGATGTGCTCGAAAAAGACGAAATTTTCGTCTTTGGCAGTAACCTTGCAGGTCAACACAAAGGAGGTGCCGCAAGAGCAGCAAACATGAAGTTCGGTGCTGAATGGGGAGTTGGCGTAGGACTAACAGGACAGGCTTATGCCATCCCAACCATGCAAGGCGGTGTGGAAACCATTAAACCTTACGTGGACGAGTTCATTGAGTTTGCAAAAGCTCATTCGGAACTAAAATTCCTGGTCACTCGAATTGGGTGTGGCATTGCTGGCTTTAAGGATGAACAAATTGCTCCTCTTTTCCAAAAAGCGTTGTCTGTTTACAACATATTCCTACCAAAGGAGTTCTATAACATCATTGTAGCACCATACTTGGCCCATTGCTTCTATTATGGAAAGGATGTACCAGAAGATTGCGGCGCACATGTTGGACATATGTATGAGGAATGTTGGGTCAGATTCCACTTCAACGAAGACGACTATCTTTTGAATGAAACTCTTTACTATATTAGAGAAGGGCTTGGTAATTTCTGTGCAGACGATGGAGTACCAATTTCCATGAAAGCACTTCTTTATAACCGCTTTTGTCATTGGGGATGGGCTGAGACGCCTGACACATTCCGAAGATGGTATGAGGGTATTGATTACACTAATGTAAAGGCTACTGAAAGGAACAATGACAGGAAGCCAAAAGCACAATATAATCCCTTGTTGATTGGGGCTATCATTGGTGACATTGTAGGTAGTATCTATGAGTTCAATCCGCACAAATCCAAGGATATAAACCTTTTGGATAGTTCCATGGAATATACGGATGATACCATCATGACCATTGCGGTGGCAGACTGGATCTTGAACGATAAGAAGCATTCAAAGAAAGGCTTAGTCACTTGTATGCAAAAATGGGGACGTAGATACCCGAACCCTATGGGAGCTTATGGTGGCATGTTCTCACAATGGTTATCTTCAGACAGTCCAAAGCCATATAATTCCTGGGGCAATGGTGCTGCCATGCGAGTAGCGGCAGTGGGGTTTGCTTTACAGTCGTTAGAAGAGACTTTGAAGGTTGCAAAAAAGAGCGCAGAAGTGACCCATAATCATCCAGAGGGTATCAAAGGAGCACAAGCTACAGCAGCCGCAATCTTTATGGCAAGGACAGGTAGCACTAAGGAAGAAATTCGACGATATATAAGCGATACCTTTGGATATGACATGAACAGGACTTGTGATGATATCCGTCCGACTTACAGCTTCGATGGCAGTTGTCAGGGTACTGTTCCAGAATCCATCATCGCCTTCCTTGATAGCAAGGACTATGAGGATGCGCTAAGACTTTGTATCTCACTTGGTGGTGATGCTGACACCATGGGAGCTATCACTGGAGCCATAGCTGGAGCCTATTATCATCAGATTCCTTATGACCTCTATGAATTTGGAGTAAAGAAATTGCCTGGTGGTAATACTCCAGATCCATTTGAAGGGAAGAAATCAACTGATGACATCATGGATATAATCAATAAGTTCGACTACGAATTTGCTCATGATGTGTCATTCCGATGGAAAAACCATGAGTATGATGCAGAAGATCTCATAAGGAAAGTAAAATCTGGAGAAATATTCATCTAAAAAACATTATAAGCAGTAAGCAGGACATAAATAACAACTGAAAATGAAAACAGCTGTTCTGATAGGACTAAGCAGACACCGTATAGGTGTGGATGGTGCAGGAGTAACTACTCTTGTGGCTTTTCACGGCTGTCCTCTCAACTGCAAGTATTGCCTTAATCCACAAGCGTTGTCACCCAAAGGAGTATGGAAACGCTATACTCCAGAAGAACTGTTTAGAGTCGTAAGCAAAGACGATTTGTATTTCAGAGCTACAGGTGGTGGAATCACTTTTGGCGGTGGCGAACCTCTGCTTTCTTGCAAGGAGATTCTTCATTTCCATAAGTTATGCTTGGACAATGGTAAGCATTGGAAGATTAACATCGAGACATCTTTGAATGTACTGGAAACCTTTGTAGAAGTATTGGAAAAATTGGTGGATCACTGGATTGTGGACATCAAAGATATGAATCCAGAGATATACAAGGCGTACACAGGAGTTGACAACCAGTTGGTCATCCAAAACTTACAGCATCTGATTGAAAAAAAAGCAAAGATAACCGTCAGGGTTCCGTTAATTCCCAATTTCAACACTGAGGCTGACGTTGAAAAAAGCATTGAAGCCCTACTGAAGATGGGTATTACAGATATAGAACGATTTACTTACACCATAAAAGAGCATTAGATATGGAAAAAGGAAAAAGAATATGCCATGCACTAAAGGAATTGCGCAAGCGAATTGCTGATGCCAACAACATCCCCTTTGAGTTGGAGGAATGTACGCATAAAGGGGATTGTCCTGGCACATGCCCAAAATGTGAATCCGAAGTGCGTTATCTTATGGATTCCATTGACAAGCTTGAACAGGAAGGAAAGCCTGTTACATTGGAAGGAATAATGAGTGAAGAGGAACTGCGTAAAGCTTTCTCTATAGAAACTATCGAGCAAAGCATATCTGAAGAACAAGAGAAGATGGCGACAATGGGAATGCCGGAGCCACCTGAACCTCTTACCTTGGTGGGCGATATTGAGCCACCCCTTGAAGGTATGCCATCGCCTTACCCGTCAGACATCATCGATTCAACTATTGTAAGAGCGTTGTTACTGAAGAATAAAGGTAATTTCGTCTTTTCGCCAGCTGGCCTATGTGCCATTCTTGAAATGCTTCAAGAAGGAATGGATGTAAATACTGAGCTATATGATCAAATCGACAAAATCATATCAGGATTAAGTAGTGACATAGAACCTGTTGATGATGAGCATTTCAACTTGGCTCACGCAACGAGCATTTGGTATGATAAGGCAATAGGAGCAGTAAAAGAGGATTTCGTCAATTGCATAAAGGATGTGTATGAGGCAGAAGCTTTTAACGCAGACTTTACACAAACAACAAAAACAAAACTTTGGATAGACAAATGGGTGTCAGATAAGACACATCACATGATTAAAAGCCTTGATACTGAACTGAGCAAGGATGCGTTGATGCTTATACTCGATGCCATATACATGAAAGCCCAATGGGATAATCCGTTTGACCCAGAACTTACCGAAACGGATATATTCCATAATGCAGATGAGTCCAAGTCTGAAGTTGACATGATGTATCAGGACATTGAAAGTGCCGAATACGCAGAGACCAAAGAATATCAAATAATAAATCTTCCTTATAGCTCTTATCAATACCACATGACTGTGGTACTTCCTAAAGAGGGGAATGACATTGATGACATAATGAGTAATCCAGATTGGCTGTATGAATCCACTGAGGAACGAGAAGTGGAATTATATATGCCACGCTTTAAGTTTGACAACACGCTATCATTTAAGGACATTCTCACATTATCGGGACTCGGAGATATGTTTGAAAAGGAGGATTCATTTCCCTTTATAACAGATTTACCTCTTCATGTCAGCCAAATCAAACAGCAATGCGTCATCGATGTTGAAGAAGAAGGTACAGAAGCAGCGGCTATCACAATTGCAGAATGTGAAGTGGGCTGCCCTCCCCCAGATGATATTCCTCAAATTACGACAATGAGGATTGACAGACCATTCGGATTCGCAATTAGAGGTGAATATAATCAACTCTTATTTATGGGTGTTGTGAAAGACATGAACAAGAACCGAAGT
>Ga0129307_1002378_pt1 | contig 15022 bp, 12 predicted proteins | sample P1105metagenome_FD_94437 | JGI IMG/M metagenome (GOLD analysis project Ga0129307, IMG submission 94437) | Capybara group fecal microbial communities from Wisconsin, USA - P1105 metagenome | ecosystem: Host-associated > Mammals > Digestive system > Large intestine > Fecal | place: USA: Wisconsin... | reverse complement strand
GGTCATCTCGCCGTTGTGGAACTTCTCGTAGGCGACCATGTCAAAGTAGCCGGTGCCGGTCAGGCCGAAGACGATGGTCTTCTCCTCGCCGGTCTCCTTGCACTTCATCGCCTCGTCGATGGCGACGCGGATGGCGTGGCTGCTCTCCGGCGCGGGGAGGATGCCCTCGACGCGGGCGAACTGCTCCGCCGCCTCAAACACGCGCGTCTGCTCGACGCTGACCGCCTCCATGTACCCGTCGTCGTAGAGCTGGGAGAGGACGGGACTCATGCCGTGGTAGCGCAGGCCGCCGGCGTGGTTGGCGGAGGGGATGAAGTCCGCGCCCAGCGTGTACATCTTCGCCAGCGGGCAGACCATGCCCGTGTCGCAGAAGTCGTAGGCGTAGACGCCGCGGGTGAAGCTGGGGCAGGACGCCGGCTCGACCGCGATGATGCGGTAGTCCGCCTCGCCGCGCAGCTTCTCGCCCATGAACGGGGAGATCAGGCCGCCGAGGTTGGAGCCGCCGCCCGCGCAGCCGATGATGACGTCGGGCTTGATGCCGTACTTGTCGAGCGCGATCTTGGTCTCCATGCCGATGACGCTCTGGTGCAGCAGCACCTGGTTGAGCACGCTGCCGAGGACGTAGCGATAGCCGGGCGTGGAGGTCGCGACCTCGACCGCCTCGGAGATGGCGCAGCCGAGCGAGCCGGTGGTGCCGGGGTGCGCGGCGAGGATCTTGCGGCCGATGTGCGTCGTCTCGGACGGGGAGGGGGTGACGGACGCGCCGTAGGTGCGCATGACCTCGCGGCGGAAGGGCTTCTGCTCGTAGCTGACCTTGACCATGAACACCTTGCAGTCGAGGTCGAAGTACGAGCAGGCCATGGACAGCGCCGTGCCCCACTGGCCCGCGCCGGTCTCGGTGGTCACGCCCTTGAGGCCCTGCTTCTTGGCGTAGTACGCCTGCGCGATGGCGGAGTTGAGCTTGTGGCTGCCGGAGGTGTTGTTGCCCTCGAACTTGTAGTAGATCTTCGCGGGGGTCTGGAGCTTCTCCTCGAGGCAGTACGCGCGCACCAGCGGGGAGGGGCGGTACATCTTGTAGAAGTCGCGGATCTCCTGCGGGATGGGGTACTCGCGCGTGTCGTTGTCCAGCTCCTGCCTGATGAGCTCGTCGCAGAACACGCCCGCCAGCTCCTCGGGCTTCATCGGCTCGTGGGTGCCGGGGTTGAGCAGCGGCGCGGGCTTGTTCTTCATGTCCGCGCGGACGTTGTACCAATACTTCGGCATCTCCGACTCTTCGAGATAGATCTTGTACGGGATTTTCTGGTCTGCCATGGTGTTCTCCTACCTTTCTTCCGGGACAGGCAAATAAAAAATCCTGTCCCCGCAAAATGATTTGCTGGGACAGGATGTGATATCCTGCGGTGCCACCCGGCTTGACGCTTGCGCGCCCACCTTTACGCGTACTTCCATACGCCGGTCGTTGTTCACGGGGAATCCCGCCCCGTCGCACATACTCGGATGCAAGCATCCTTTCCGCTTGCCCTCGGAAGTCCATTCGGCGCCGCGTTTTCCGCCGCGCTTCCACCGCCCGCGGCTCGCTTTGGGAAAAGAGGCGTCGCCTACTCACTCTTCCTCATCGGTTTGGCGTGAGTATAGCATCGGGTATCCGGTTTGTCAATAGATTTTTCGCGGGGTTTTGTATGACACGCGCGCTCGTCCCCTACCGCAAATACGCCTCGGGGTCGACGAATTCGCCGTCCTTCGTCACGCCGAAATGCAGGTGCGTCGGCTCGGCGGACTCGGACAGCGCCGTGCGCCCCACCGAGCCGACGACCTGCCCGGCGGTGACGTAGTCGCCGACCTCGACCGTGGGCGTGGACTGCAGATTGGCGTAGATCGTGTCGTAGCCGCCGTCGTGGGAGATGACGACGGTCGTGCCCATGAGGTCGTCGTCGCGCACGTCGAGCACCGTGCCGGAGCTGGCGGCGCAGACGGGCGTGCCCGCGTCGGCGGCGATGTCCACGCCGTCGTGCGTGCGCCAGTCGCCCATCGTTTCGCTGTAGCGCAGCGCGTCCATCGAGAACGCCGCCACGATCTCGCCGCGCAGCGGGTCGACCACCAGCGCCGGCGCGACCGGCGCGACGGTCTCCTCCGGCTCGCCGATCGCCAGCTCGACCGCGCTCTGCACGACGACGAGGGGCTCGTCCTCCGCCGGCTCCGGCTCGATCTCCGGCGCCGGCTCGCTCAGCGGCTCGCTCTCCGGCTCGGGGACGAAGCGCGTCTCCTCCGCCGCGAGCGGCGGCTGCTCCGCCGCCGGCTTGTCGGCGGCGCGGGGGATGAGGGTCCAATAGCCCGCGACGGCAAGCGCCGTCACCACGAGGAACAGGGCTATGTAAGCCCCGGTCCCCTCAAAAAAGCGCCGCGCGCGGTTTCCTGTGTTGCTCATGTCGTTCCTTCCTTTCGTCCGCAAAAAAAGCTTCGGTGGTATTGTGTACCGCCGAAGCTCGTTTTATACGGATGTGCGATTTTTTTGCGCGCGCCTATCCCAGCGTGCGGCGCAGCAGGTCGAACGCCGTGTTCGCCGCCTGCGCGCGGACGTGGTCGCGGCTGCGCTTGCCGAAGTTCCGCTCCCTGACCACCGTGCCCTCCGCCGAGGCGAGGCCGATGTACACCAGCCCGACCGGGTTGCCGCGCTCGTCGCTGTCCGGGCCGGCGACGCCGGTGACGCTGACGCCGAAGTCCGCGCCGGTCAGGGCGCGCACGCCCTCCGCCATCGCGCGGGCGACCGGTTCGGACACCGCGCCGTACTCGTCCAGAAGCGATTGCGGGACGTTCAGGACCCTGTTCTTCACGCCGTTCGTGTAGCTCACCACGCCGCCGAGGAACACCGCGCTCGCGCCCGGCACGTCGGTCACGCGCTTTGCGATCAGCCCGCCGGTGCAGCTCTCCGCCGCGGCGAGGGTCCTGCCGCGCGCCTTCAGCCGCGCGACGCAGACGGATTCGAGGTTCTCCACGTCCACGCCGTAGACCCACTCGCCCACGACCGCCATCACCTCGTCCACCGCGGGACGCAGCAGCGCCTCCGCCGCCTCCGCCGTCTCCGCCTTGGCGGTGACGCGGAGCATACACTCGTCGCTCTTGGCGTAGGGGGCGACGGTGGGGTTGGTCATCTTCTCGATCCGGTCGCGCAGCATCGCCTCCATGTCGCTCTCGCCCTTGCCGTAGATGCGCAGCGTGTGCGAGGCGATCACGCCCTCGCTGAGCGCGCGCAGGTACGGCTCCGCGCCGGTGCGGAACATCAGCTCGCACTCGCGCGGCGGGCCGGGCAGCATCAGGACGTGGACCCCGCCCTCGCAGAAGGCGCAGCCGGGGGCGGTGCCGTTGTGGTTGTGGAACACGGTGCAGTTCTCGGGCAGGTACGCCTGCTGGAGGTTGCTCTCCGCCATGGGGCGGCGGCGCGCGGCAAACAGCTCGCGCAGCCACTGCTCCAGCTCGGGGTGCAGCACGTTTTTGCGGCCGAACGCGTCGCAGATGGTCTGCTTGGTCAGGTCGTCGTAGGTGGGGCCGAGGCCGCCCGTGGTGATGATGATATCGACGCGCGTGCGCGCCAGCTCCAGCGCCTCGCGCAGCCGCTGCGGGTTGTCGCCCACGACCGTGTGGTACAGCACGTCGATGCCCAGCTCCGCCAGACGCTCCGAGAGCATCTGCGCGTCGGTGTTGGCGATGTTGCCGAGCAGGATCTCCGTCCCGACGGCGATCAGTTCCGCTCTGTGTGACATAGTGCATCCTCCGTCCTCGTCATGCTCGGGCGCGGCGGCGCGCCCGGCCGGATCGGGGACAGTATAGCACACGATGCGGCGGAGGGGAACAGAAAGTGCCCAAAAAGACGCAAATCATTCATATGATACGGTTCACGTCGGCTTATATGAAATATTTCATGCGTATTTTATGAAAACTGTGCCGAATTTTTCATTTACACAGCCGAAAGTTTATGGTAGTCTATAGTCGTAATGTCTTGCGCGCGATCCTGCCGAAAAAACAGGGACGCGCAACCATAAACTTTAGGAGGTTACACTGACTATGGCAAGAAAAATGAAGTCCATGGACGGCAACAACGCTGCCGCGCACGTGTCGTACGCATTCAGCGAGGTTGCGGCGATCTACCCGATCACCCCGTCGTCCCCCATGGCTGACCTCGTCGACCAGTGGGCTGCGAACGGCCTGAAGAACATCTTCGGCACGCAGGTCAAGGTTGTTGAGATGCAGTCCGAGGCGGGCGCCGCCGGCGCGGTGCACGGCTCTCTCGGCGCCGGTGCGCTGACGACGACCTACACGGCGTCACAGGGCCTGCTGCTGATGATCCCGAATATGTACAAGATCGCGGCCGAGCAGCTCCCCTGCGTCTTCCACGTCTCCGCCCGTACCGTCTCCACCCATGCGCTGAACATCTTCGGCGACCACAGCGACGTGATGGCCTGCCGCCAGACCGGCTTCGCCATGCTGTGCGAAAACAGCGTGCAGGAGGTCATGGACCTCTCTCCCGTGGCGCATCTCGCCGCCCTGACCGGCAAGGTGCCGTTCATCAACTTCTTCGACGGTTTCCGTACCTCCCACGAGATCCAGAAGGTCGCGGTCTGGGATTACAAGGACCTCGCCGAGATGTGCGACATGGACGCCGTCAAGGCCTTCCGCGAGCACGCCCTCAACCCGCAGAACCCGCATATGCGCGGCTCCCACGAGAACGGCGACACCTTCTTCCAGCATCGTGAGGCCTGCAACCAGTGGTACGACGCCCTGCCCGAGGTCGTTGAGAAGTACATGGACAAGATCAACGCCAAGCTCGGCACCGACTACAAGCTGTTCAACTACTACGGCGCGAGCGACGCCGACCGCGTCATCGTCGCGATGGGCTCCATCTGCGACGTCGCCGAGGAGGTCATCGACTACCTGAACGCCCACGGCGAGAAGGTCGGCCTTGTGAAGGTCCGCCTGTATCGTCCGTTCCGCGCGGACAAGCTGGTCGAGGCGATCCCCGCCACCGCCAAGAAGATCGCGGTCCTCGACCGCACGAAGGAGCCCGGCGCGCAGGGCGAGCCGCTCTACCTCGACGTCGTCACCGCGCTGGCCAACGCCGGCGTCTGCGACAAGACCGTCATCGGCGGCCGCTACGGCCTCGGCTCCAAGGACACCCCGCCGAGCAGCGTCTTCGCCGTCTATGACGAGCTGAAGAAGGCGGAGCCCAAGCGCCAGTTCACCATCGGCATCGTGGACGACGTGACCGGCCTCTCCCTCGACGAGGACAAGGATTGCCCGAACACCGCCGCGGAAGGCACCATCGAGTGCAAGTTCTGGGGTCTCGGCGGCGACGGTACCGTCGGCGCGAACAAGAACTCCATCAAGATCATCGGCGACCATACCGACAAGTACGTCCAGGCGTACTTCCAGTATGACTCCAAGAAGACCGGCGGCGTCACCGTCAGCCACCTGCGCTTCGGCGACAAGCCCATCCACAGCCCGTACTACATCAACAAGGCCGACTTCGTCGCCTGCCACGTCCCCAGCTACATCATCAAGGCGTTCCCGATGGTGCGCGACTGCAAGCCGGGCGGAACCTTCCTGATCAACTGCCAGTGGACCCCGGAGGAGCTGGACGAGCACCTGCCCGCCGTCGCCAAGCGCTACATCGCCAAGAACAAGATCAACGTCTACACGATCAACGCCATCGACAAGGCGATCGAGATCGGCATGGGCAAGCGCACCAACACCATCCTCCAGTCCGCGTTCTTCTCCCTCGCCAAGGTCATGCCCGAGGCGGAGGCGATCCAGTACATGAAGGACGCCGCCACCAAGTCCTACCTCAAGAAGGGCCAGGACATCGTGGACATGAACCACAAGGCGATCGACCTCGGCGCGACCGCGTATACCAAGATCGAGATCCCCGAGAGCTGGGCGACCGCCGAGGACAAGCCCAAGACCGTCACGCTCAAGGGCCGTCCCGAGCTGGTCAAGCAGATCGAAGAGCTGCTCAACCCGATCGACCGCATGGATGGCGACAGCCTGCCCGTCAGCAAGTTCATGGCCCATGTCGACGGCCAGTTCGAGCTGGGCGCCGCCGCCTATGAGAAGCGCGGCGTTGCCGTCTCCGTCCCGACGTGGGACGCCGAGAAGTGCATCCAGTGCAACCAGTGCGCCTATGTCTGCCCGCACGCCACCATCCGTCCCTTCGCCATGACCGAGGAGGAGGCCAAGGCCGCTCCCGCGCAGGCGAAGATCGTCGACGTCAAGGCCGGCAAGGGCAAGGGCGTCTACAAGTTCTCCCTCGCCGTCTCCCCGCTCGACTGCATGGGCTGCGCGGTCTGCGTCGGCGTCTGCCCGACCGGCGCGCTGAGCATGGTCGCGCAGGAGAAGGAGCTGCCCCAGCAGGAGGTCTTCGACTACTGCGTGGACAAGGTCGCTCCCAAGGAGGATATGCAGGACAACACCGTCAAGGGCTCCCAGTTCAGACAGCCGCTGCTTGAATTCTCGGGCTCCTGCGCCGGCTGCGCCGAGACGAGCTATGCCCGCCTGATCACCCAGCTCTTCGGCGACCGTATGTACATCTCCAACGCCACCGGCTGCTCGTCCATCTGGGGCGGCCCGGGCGCCACGTCCCCGTACACCATCAACAAGAAGGGTCACGGCCCCGCGTGGAACAACTCCCTGTTCGAGGACAACGCCGAGCACGGCCTGGGCCTGTGGGTCGGCCAGCAGGCGATCCGCGAGGAGCTGAAGGCGAAGACCGAGGCGCTGCTCGCCGTGTCCTACACCGACGCCGACCTCAAGGCCGCCGCGCAGGCGTGGCTTGACAGCTACACCGACGGCGCCGCCAACGAGAAGGCGACCGCCGCCTACATCGCCGCGCTGGAAGAGGGCATCACCGAGGGCTGCAGCTGCGACGCCTGCACGCTCGCGCGCGCCATCCTCGACAAGAAGAACTACCTCGTCAAGAAGTCCGTGTGGATCTTCGGCGGCGACGGCTGGGCCTACGACATCGGCTTCGGCGGCGTGGACCACGTCCTCGCCCAGAACAAGGACGTCAACGTCTTCGTGTTCGACACCGAGGTCTACTCCAACACCGGCGGCCAGGCTTCCAAGTCCTCCAACATCGGCCAGGTGGCGCAGTTCGCCGCCGCCGGCAAGGAGACCAAGAAGAAGAGCCTCGCCGAGATCGCCATGAGCTACGGCTACGTCTACGTCGCGCAGATCGCCATGGGCGCGAACCCCGCGCAGACCATCAAGGCGATCGCCGAGGCCGAGGCGTATCCCGGCCCGTCCCTCATCATCGGCTACAGCCCCTGCGAGATGCACAGCATCAAGGGCGGCATGGCGAACTGCCAGAAGGAGATGAAGAAGGCGGTCGACTGCGGCTACTGGAACCTCTTCCGCTTCAACCCCGCTGCCGAGCAGAAGTTCACGCTCGACTCCAAGGCGCCCGCCGGCGGCTACCGCGAGTTCCTCATGAACGAGGCGCGCTACAGCCGTCTGACCCGCGAGTTCCCCGAGCGCAGCGAGGAGCTGTTCACCCGCAACGAGGAGGCCGCGAAGGAGCGCTTCGAGCACCTCACCAAGCTGGTCGAAATGTACAAGTAATCCGAATCGCGCAATCAAAAGCACCCGCCGCAAGGCGGGTGCTTTTCCCGTAAATCCCGCCTTTACAGGCGGGATTCTTTTTGCTATATTATATGAGTAAAACTTTGCGACGGGGGAGGCGCGCCATGCGACAGAGAATCGCGCTCATATTGCTCTGCCTGCTGCTCGCGGGCTGCGGATCGCAGGCCGCCGAGGAACCGGCGCGGCGCACCGTGTTCGCCATGGACACGGTGATGAACCTCGCCGCCTACGGCGACAGGGCCGAGGACGCGCTCGACGCCGCCGAGGCGGAGCTGCACCGGCTCGACGCCCTGCTGGCGCGCGGCGACGAGAACAGCGCGGTCTACGCGCTCAACCACGGCACGGCGACGCCCGACCCGGAGCTCTCCGGTCTGGTCGACGAGGCGTGCGAGGTCGCCGCGGCGACGGACGGCGCGTTCGACCCCTATCTCGGCGCGGTGCTCGACCTCTGGGGGTTCGGCAGCGGCGCGGGGGAGCATCGCGTCCCCGCGCAGGAGGAGCTTGCCGCCGCGCCGCCCCTGCTGGACCTCGGCGGCATCGCCAAGGGTCTCGCGGGCGAGTATGTGCGCGACGTGTTTGAGGCGTACCACGTCACGGGCGCGGTCGCCGACCTCGGCGGCGACGTGGCGCTTTGCGGTTCAAAGCCCGGCCGCGCGCCGTGGCGCGTCGCGGTCAGGGACCCCGCGGACGGGAGCGCGTACCTCGGCGTGCTGGAGACGGCGGGCGGCGTCTACGCCGCGACCTCCGGCGTCTACGAGCGGTATTTTGAGCAGGACGGCGCGCGCTACCACCACATCATCGACCCCCGCACCGGCCGCCCCGCGGACAGCGGCGTCGTCAGCGCGACGGTCGTGTGCGAAAGCGGCGTCTGGGCGGACGCGCTGGCGACGGCGTGCTGCGTTCTCGGCGCGGACGGCGCGCTCGCCCTGCGCGCGCGCCTCGCGGACACGGCGGCGTTCGACCTCATCCTCGTCACGGAGGACGGGCGCGTCCTCTGCGCCTGCGAGGGGTTCACGGGCGAAACGGGGAACGGGTATACCTATGAAACGATCACCTGAGCTGACGCCCACGCGGCACGACGCGCTGGTCGCCGCGGCGGTGCTGCTGCTGGCGGCGCTGCTGGGCGCGCGGATGTGGTTCGCCCCCGCGCGCGCCGACGCGGCGGTCGTCGTGGTCAGCGCGGACGGGGCGGAGCTCGAGCGCTTCCCTCTCGGCGACACGACGCGCGACTACGCGAACAACGGCTATACCGTCACCGTCGCCGCGACGGCGGCGGGCGTGCGCGTCGAGCGCGCCGACTGCCCGACGCAGGACTGCGTGCGCACCGGCACGATCACCCGCGCGGGACAGAGCATCGTCTGCCTGCCGGCGCGCATCGTCGTCACGCTGGAGGGCGCGGACGGCGCGGACTTCGACGCGATCGCGGGGTGAGGCCATGACGACGAAACGGCTGACCGCCTGCGCCGTGCTGGCGGCGCTGGCGCTCGCGCTCTCGTACATCGAGGGGATGTTCCCGCCGCCCGTGCCGCTGCCCGGCTTCCGGCTGGGTCTGGCGAACATCGTGACGCTCTTCGCGCTCTGCGCGCTCGGCGCGGCGGACGCGTCGGCGATCCTGCTGGTGCGGGTGCTGCTGGGGGCGATGTTCGCGGGCAACGCCTCGGCGCTGATCTTCTCGCTGCTCGGCGGCTTCTGCGCGATGGGGACGATGATCCTGCTCGCGCGATGGGAGAAGCTGTCGGTCTACGGCGTGTCCGTCGGCGGCGCGGCGGCGCACAACTTCGGGCAGGTCTGCGCCGCCATGCTGACGCTCGGCAGCGCCGCGCCGCTGGCGTATCTGCCGATCCTGCTGGTCGTGGCGCTGTTCAGCGGGGCGCTGACGGGGTTCGTCACGGGGCTGCTGCTGCGCGGCGCGCGATATTCGCACATCATATAGGAGGCACACATGGACAAGAAGGACGAGATCATTCTCCGCCAGCTCGAGGTCATCCGCAGCATGACGGACAACAGCATGAGCCGCATGGGCGCGGACTTCTGGGGCGCGGGCGCCGCGCCGAAGCCCCCCGGCCCCGCCGCGGCGAAGGACGAGAAAAAAGCGCCCCCCACCGCCGCCGACGGCGGCGAGGGCGGCGAGAAGAAGGAAGAGGAGCTGCCCCCGCCCGAGGACATCAAGGACCTCAAGGCGGAGCTGGACGGCTACATCGGCCTCGCCGACGTGAAGAAGGAGGTCAACAACCTCATCAACATGGCGACGGTGTTCAAGCGCCGCCAGGAGGCGGGGCTGCCGACGACCGACTTCTCGCTGCACATGGTCTTCACCGGCAACCCCGGCACAGGCAAGACGATGATCGCCCGCCTGATGGCGCGCATCTACCGCTCGCTCGGCATCCTGTCGAAGGGGCAGCTCGTCGAGGTCGACCGCAGCGGGCTGGTGGCGGGCTACGTCGGGCAGACCGCCATCAAGACGCAGCAGCAGATCCAAAAGGCGCTCGGCGGCGTGCTGTTCATCGACGAGGCCTACGCCCTCAACGGCAAGAGCGAAAACGACTTCGGCCAGGAGGCGATCGACACCGTGCTCAAGGCGATGGAGGACCATCGCGACGACATCGTGGTCATCGTCGCGGGGTACGACGAGCTGATGGACCGGTTCATCCACTCCAACCCCGGCCTCGAGTCCCGCTTCAACCGCTATCTGCACTTCGACGACTACACCACCGACGAGATGGTGGACATCTTCAAGATGCAGTGCAGGAAGGGCAGCTACACCCTCGCCGAGGGCGTGGAGGCGGAGGTGCGCGAGTTCATCGACGAGGCGAACGACGCGGGCGGCATCACCTTCGGCAACGCGCGCGGCGTGCGCAACCTGTTCGAGCAGATCCTCACCGAGCAGGCGAACCGACTCGCGCAGCTGGACGACTTCACGAAGGAGGACCTCATGACCATCACCGCCGAGGACGTGTTCCACGCGAGGGGGATGGATTACGACGCGCCTATGCCGGTGACGGAGGAGGAATGAGCGCGCTGTTCGAGCTGCTCTATCCGCCGCGGTGCGCGTTTTGCGGCGCGCGCGGCGTGCGCGGGGTCTGCGCCGGCTGCGCGGCGCGGCTGCCGCGGCTCAAACAGCCGCTGCGCACGGGCGCGTCCTACGGGGTGTGCGCCGCGCCGCTGGCGTACGAGGGCGTCGCCCGCACGGCGCTGCTGCGCTTCAAGTTCCGCCGCGCGCGCTACGCCGCGCCCGCGCTGGGGCGCATGGTGGCGCAGTGCGCCGCCGAGGAGCTGGGCGGGCGCTTCGACGTGGTGACCTGGGTGCCGACGGCGCGCGGACGCGTCCGGCGGCGGGGCTACGACCAGTCGTACCTGCTCGCGCGCTACGCCGCGCGCGTCTGGGACACGAAGCCGCAGCGCCTGCTGCGCAAGCTCCGCAACAACCCGCCGCAGTCCGGCCTGAGCGCCGCCGAGCGGCGCGGCAACGTGCTGGGCGCCTACGCTGCCGCCGCGCCGAACCGCATCCGCGGCAGGCGCATCCTGCTCATCGACGACGTGATCACCACCGGGGCGACGCTCGGCGAATGCGCGCGCGTGCTCCGCGAGGCGGGGGCGGAAAGCGTCGTTTGCGCGTGCTTTGCGTCTGCGTCGACGGAAAAATGAGGGAAATCAGCCGCAAACTTTTGTTAAAGCTGATATTGCAAACTGCATTTACTGTCGTTATAATGGGAATAATCAAATTCGATCCATACGGGTTGCGGAATGATAAAGAGGTATAAAGATATGTCATTTGGAAAAGACATCAGCATTGACCTTGGCACCGCCTCGGTCGTGATCTATATCAAGGGCAAGGGCATCGTTCTCAACGAGCCGAGCGTCGTTGCCATCGACAAGAACAGCGGCAAGCTGCTCAAGGTCGGCGCGGACGCGCAGGCGATGCTGGGCCGTACCCCCGGCAACATCATCGCCATCCGTCCGCTCCGCGAGGGCGTCATCTCCGACTACGAGGTCACCGAGAAGATGCTCAAGGAGTTCATCCACAAGGTCGCGGGCTTCCAGCTCTTCAAGCCGCGCATCATCATCTGCGTGCCCTCCGGCATCACCGAGGTCGAGGAGCGCGCGGTCATCGACGCCGGCATCCAGGCGGGCGCGCGCCGCGTCTACCTGATCGAGGAGCCGGTCGCCGCCGCCATCGGCGCGGGCATCGACATCTCCCAGCCCGACGGCAACTTCATCATCGACATCGGCGGCGGCACGACCGACATCGCGGTCATCTCGCTCTCCGGCGTGGTCGAGAGCACGTCCATCAAGGTCGCGGGCGACGCGTTCAACGAGGCGGTCATCAAGTATATGCGCCGCACGCACAACCTGCTCATCGGCGAACGCACCGCCGAGGACATGAAGATGAAGATCGGCTGCGTCTTCCCAATGGAGGAGGACGTGACCATCGACGTCAAGGGCCGCAGCCTGCTGACGGGCCTGCCGCAGGAGGTCACGGTCACCTCCGCCGAGATGATGAGCGCCTTCGAGGAGCCGGTCGAGCGCATCATGGAGGCCGTGCATCAGGTGCTCGAGCGCACGCCGCCCGAGCTGGTGGCGGACATCTCCACCCACGGCATCGTCATGACCGGCGGCGGCAGTCTGGTGCGCGGCTTCGACAAGCTGGTCACCAGCCGCACCGGCATCCCCACCGTTGTGGCGGACGAGGCGATCCTCTGCGTCGCCAAGGGCACGGGCAAGAGCCTGGAGTCCGTGGCGGATATGCAGGACGGCACGATGAACCTCAGCCGCAGAAAGCAGATCAACTGAGCTTTGTCAAAAAAGCGGCCTTGCTCCGCTTTCCGCCCGCCCCGCGGGCGCGAAGCGCTGCGCGGCTTTCCTTGAACAAGCAAAAAGCTCTCCCGAAAAAGGGAGAGCTTTTTGCTTGTGTTACTGCTTGCGAATTAAAATGAACGGCGTGCACTGGTCGTCCTGTCCGGCGGGGTTGTCGCGGATGATCTCGCAGAGCTGCTCGTCGCTGAGGGTCACGTCGTCGCTCTTGCCGAGGATGTCGCGCGTAAAATCGTTGGCGTCGATGATCATGGTGCTCACGCCGGTCTTCTGCCGGATCTCGTTGCACGCGCCGCTTGGGTCCTTCGGCAGGGGGATGCCGAACTCGCCGTAGACGGGGAAGACGTCGGGATAGAAGCCGTCCAGCCCGCGCACCTCGTCGCCGACCATGTCGTAGAAAATGCCCTTCTTGCCGAACAGCTTGCCGAAGCCCGCGCACACCGCCGCCCAGAACACCTTGAGCCCGCCGTTGAGGTCGATGGCGTACTGCATCTTGTACACGTCGCCCACGCCGATGCCGGCGGCGTTGTGCTGGGTGGCGAAGCGGCTTAAAAACCTGGCGAGCCACGTCACCTTCACGTCCTTGCGGTAGATGACGTTGCTCTGGCAGAGCGAGACGATCTTCTCGCTGATGGCAAGCAGGTCGCCCTCCTGCCACAGCGGCTTGACGTAGCGCTCGACCAGCTCGTTGTAGTCCTCGCCGATCTGGATGAAGTGGGTCTGGATGGCGCAGCGGTCGTACACGCCGGTGCTCGTCTCGATGGAGACGTTTTTCTTGTCGTTCGCGGTGAATTCCATATCGTAAACTTCCTTTGTCAAAATTAAGCCCATCTATTCTACCACAGTTTTGCGGAAATGCTACACCCAATTTGCTTTTACGCCAAAAAATCGGAGAACGATTCGACGACCTCCTCCGCCTCGGCGCGCATGGCGGCCCACTCCCCGGCGCTTGCGCGTCCGGCGACCGCCGCCGTGCGGAAGCCCGCCGCCTTCGCGGCGCGCAGCGCGTCGAGCCGCCCGACGAACACCACCGTGTCGCGCAGGGTGGAGCGCAGGCGGCGCATCGCCTTCTCGAACATCCGCGCGTCGTTCGCGGGGCAGAGCGCCTCCCGCGCGGTCAGCACGCCGCGGAAATGCTCCGCCAGCCCCAGCGCGCGCAGGCGCGCCTCCGCCTCGTCGCGCGGCAGGTCGGTGACGGCGTACATCCACACGCCCTCCATCTTGAGGATGGACAGCACCTTGCCCGCGTCCGCGTGTCCGGGCAGCGTGTCCTCCAATACAAATATCGCGCTTTGCAGCCGCATCTTGCCTCACGACCTTTCGTTGCGTGTGATTATAAGATGATTGCCGGGTTCTGTCAATTGTGATATGATGTGCTTCGGCCTCCGGGGGAGGCAAAAAAGGGAAAAAGGAGCTGCTCTATGGCATTTTTGCACGGTTTGGAATCGCTGCGCACGCCGGCGCTGTCGGCGTTTTTCTCCGCCGTCACCCTTGCGGGCGACGAGACGGCGTTCATGCTGATCGCCATCGTGACGTTCTGGTGCGTCAGCAAGCGGCAGGGGTATTACATCTTCGCCGTCGGGCTGGGCGGCACGGTGGCGAACCAGTGGCTCAAGCTCGCCTGCCGCGTGCCGCGGCCGTGGGTGCTGGACCCGACGCTCACCATCGTCGAGAGCGCCCGCGCGGGCGCGTCGGGCTACTCGTTCCCGTCGGGGCACACGCAGAACGTCGTCGCCACGCTGGGCTGCCTGTTCGTGTCGAACCGGCAGCGCCGGCTGCGCGCCGCCTGCGCCGCGCTGATCGTGCTGACGCCGCTGTCGCGGATGTATCTGGGCGTGCACACGCCGATGGACGTGGGCTGCGCCTTCGCCATGGCGGCGGCGGGCGTCGCGCTCCTGCGGAGCGCGTTCCGCGACGACGCGTCGTGCCGTCGGGCGGCAAAGACGCTGTTCGGCGCGCTGGCGGCGCTGGCGCTCGCCTATGCGCTGTGGGCGTCGCTGTCGGCGTTCCCCGCCGGCGTGGACGCGGAGAACCTCGCCTTCGGCGTCAAGAACGGCTGGTCGCTGTTCGGCTGCGCGCTGGGGCTGCCGGTGATCTACTGGTACGACAAGACGAAGCTGCGCTTCGACGTCGCCGCGCCGCTTTTGGGGCAGGCGTGCAAGGTCGCGCTGGGGCTGGCGCTGCTGCTCGGCGTGCGCGCGGGGCTGAAGCTCGCGCTGAATGCCGTCGCGCCCGGCGCGCTGTGGACGAATGCTGTGAGGTATTTTTTTGTGGTCGTGTTTGCAGGGTGTGTCTGGCCGAGGTCGTTCTCGTTTTTCTCCCACCTTGGGGAGTGAGATTTTTTCGCGCCTTACCCCGGCGCGGGCGGGGGGCGCGCCCCCTTGCCTCCCCTGAAAGGGGAGGTGGCAAACGCCGTCCCCCGCAAGGCGTTTGACGGAGAGGTTTTCTGCGCCCGCCGGGCGCGCTGGGGAGGGGTTCCGCGCCCTCGGGCGCGGGTGACTTTTTCGCCGCCGAAAAAGTCACCAAAAAGCCGCCAAAACCAATGGTTTTGGAATCCTTTGGGGATGCGAACAGCCTTGTG
>Ga0129307_1002377_pt1 | contig 15024 bp, 12 predicted proteins | sample P1105metagenome_FD_94437 | JGI IMG/M metagenome (GOLD analysis project Ga0129307, IMG submission 94437) | Capybara group fecal microbial communities from Wisconsin, USA - P1105 metagenome | ecosystem: Host-associated > Mammals > Digestive system > Large intestine > Fecal | place: USA: Wisconsin... | reverse complement strand
ATTTGATGATCACCACCATAGCCGCCACAAGCGACAGCTTGAACATCACATGGAAAATCTGACTGGCGGCACCCCTCCCGTCAGATACCTACCCTGTGTAGTCCCTTGTAAACTGTACTTTATTAACAACTAAACGATATCAGTCTCTTATATTATAAAAAATAATTTAACTAAAAAATCCGATGCAACAACTACCCTTGCATCGGATCTAATTCTTACTCTTTTCAGCCGAAATAAAAGCTTTGATCATCGGAATAACTCTTCTTATCAAATGCTCATCTGCGTCTGAAACAGATTCAATCAATTCCACTTGCACAGGAGATAGTACACTCATATCTATACCCGGCTCAAGCAATTCTCCCTGTGGAACATTCAAAGCCTTGCTAATTACAGCTATGTAATCCAGCTTTGGAGTTGATTTCTTCTGAAACATTGTAAAAAAGGTACTCTCTGGTATTTCTTCACACTTTCTTTGAAGTTGATACAGTGATAAACCTCTTTCTCCCGCCAACCTGCGAATATTATCATAAAACTGTGCGTTGGTCATGTTCTACACCTCCCTGTTTTGGGAATGTTTCTACACCAACATTTTAGAGCACAATCTTCTCAGAAAAAATTGCGAGTATATAGAGTATTTTTACTCTAACTTCTTGTAGTATCTCGATAAATCAGGGAAACATTAACTTTTTTTACAAAATGATGATGCATTCCCTTATCTAAATCATAGTGTTATTTGTTACATTTTTACTTTCTATCTAATCCATATTATCAATCATTTTTTTGATTTCTTTTCTGTCTCTCTCTTTAATTGCTTTCTGTTCCTCTGGTGAATATCTTATATAGAAGCTTGGTGGATATTTTTCAAAGCAAGTAACACAATTTAACCTACGAAAAGCTGTGTTATCTGCTCTGTAACATCTAATCTCCAGAATAATCTTGTCCCATATTTTTTTAAGAACTCTCATTCTCTTCCCCCTATGCCTGACACATCCATCTATCGTGCATTTTCTTTAAGAACTCCTTTGTGATTGGATAACCAGAACTCTCTCCAATAATTGAATCATCACCGCAATATGGGCAAACAGCAGTAACACTCTCTCCGTCTGGTGTTTCCGGAACCCATTCTTCAATTTCTGAAGGTGAGAATATTCGCAAGCAATCAAAACAGCCACATACCTTATCTTTCTCTAATTCAGTCCTATGCTTGCTGCTAAACTTATGTGCAATGTAACAGTCATCATCCGTATGCCCTGCATCCCAAATATAATTCCAGATAGCAACTACATCTTCCTTTGGAATATTAGGAAACATAGATATCAAAGACTCCAGCTCACAGCCACACTGAGCCATTGTTTCTACTGCTCTTTTTGTCTGTTCATCAACCATTTAATCTTCCTCAACAATCTTGATTACTTTCTTGCACTTATCTACCGGAAATGGTGCTTTATCAGCAGTAACAACATCTATACTCTCAACCATTGCCATCTTCGTATCTCCTGAATTACCTACGGGAACAAGTACATTATCGCCTTCAGCAACATTACAATCATCACAAAGATAGCAATATGTTCGTCCGTTATTACCGAAAAATACATTAACAAAAATGTACTCATCATCCTCTTTCTCAATCGGGATCCTTGCGTCTCCGTCAAAACAGAACAATTCTGGCATTCCTATGTATTTCCTCATTATCGAAGAAATATGAACGCCATTGAATACCAAGTCAGTAAACAATGAACCGCCTGCTGTAAAGGTCTTATTCTCTGTATTTGTAATCTCTAAGTCCCAATAGCCAACATCTGTAGCAAAAATAGTTTCATGGTTAGTTACAAAATACATCGCAATATTCGACAAAATATATCCCGCTTTTACAGCATCAATCTTAAATTGCTTGCTTCTGGTCCTTTTGCTCGGACTCATTCCATCATATTCACCAAAATTGTAACCAGAGAAATAAACTCTTCCGTCTGCAAACAGGGTTAAATGCTGCTCAATCTCATCATCAGCTTCTGGCATTGGTCCCATGCAAAGATTATTTGACACAAGCTTAATCTTTAATATCTGACCTTCAGGCACTATATATTCATCATCGACTTTGTCATCAATTAAATCCTCTGTAAAATCAACATCTGATAACATCCATTGTTTTGCTCTCTTTTCGTTATGTTCCTTTGCATAAACCAAACATCCCAATGAATTTCTGAATAACATATGTGCTTTCGGATTCTCGACAAAATCATCAACCTCATCCGGATCAATGATTAGTAACGGAAGATGTTCTCCTCTACAAGTCTTAATCTGTCTATCAACTCTTTCTCTGAGTTCTTCTACTTCCTCTGTTGCTTTTCCAACATAATAATCATAATCAACATAAACGATTGCAAGATTTGGTTCTCCGTCTTTGTATGTAATAAAATCAAATTCCAAGTCTCGGATATTATCCAATGCTTTATATTCAAGTCCTCGTATTTTGAATAGTTGTGCTTCAATCGGCATATTGCGCCATCTTTTAGTATTTACAGGCTCAAAACCTTTTGTAAATCCGCTATCAGCAACACCTTCAATCATAGCCTGTGTAACACATGTACTATCATAAATTTCTGCCAGAGTCATTCCAGCTTCTATCATATCTTCGATGCCCTTTTGAACATGATCTACAAACTGCCCATAATTGCTTTTGCTATGGTCTGTATATCTTTCCAACTGCATCAAATCAGCAGCCATATCAAAGAATTTCCAATATGCTGGTTTCGGATCTAATGCAATTCTGTAAAACAAGTCCTGAATATTTCTTGGCAATACTTTTTCAATCAAGAACACAAATTCATTTACTATTGCCTTTTGTTTATCATTAGTTATTTCTGACAAAGGCTGATCTCTATAATCAACATCATCAGGAAAACCTAAATCTTTGAGAGATACAGGTGGTACACTATTTACTGAACCTTTTTTTATAAAATTCACATGAAAATCTGGATACAAGTCACTATGCATATATTTGTTCATGCACCATCCTCTCCTCTCTCTAATCATTTTCCTTAGAATATGGACTTAAGTTGATAAAAAGTTCTTTAAGACTATTACAATCCTCAAACTCGCTAAACATATATTCAAGAAGTTCTTCCTGTCTTGCTTGTCCTAATGTAAGTCGATATAGCGACAATATCTTTATCAATCTTTCATAATTCACTTCATCTTTGCTGATAGGATACATTGGTACAATTCGCTCGATTTTAATATCTTGGTTCTTTCCAAGACACCAAAATGGAACTAAGTCCGATTGACCATCTTGTTTTTCTAATTCCCCAGCTTTTTCAAACATTTCAGTCCAAATATCATCAACGAACTCGATATCTCCATATTTTTCAGCTATATTCTGTCTAATAGCAAGACACTTAAATCTATTGATTCTTCCTTCTCTTTGCTCTAAGTCAATAGGATTACTTGGCAAATTCCAATGCATAATCTTTCTACAATAATTATGGAAATCCAAGCCTTCTTGCCCTATAGATGTTGTTGCTAACACAAATGGTCTTAGTGGACTGTTAAAGGCATTTCTAATACTATCTTTTCTATCAACATTCTTAGCTTCGCCACCATCGCTTTTTGTGAAACCAACCGCAAATTGTGACCTGAGATTCACTCTTGTTCTGTTACGATTTTCTATTCTTGCCTTAAAATCTGCAAAAGTATCAACCGCATAACTTGCTGCATGAATCTTTAATGCATCCTTCATAGTATTATGAATAGTCTCATTAACTTCCTTTTTGGAGCTAAATCCAGCGCCTTCAGAAATTAAATGTGTATATTCATCGAACATCGCCTGAAAATTTCCATCTTTGCAATATCTAATTACATTTTTCCAATGCGTAGATGTATCTTTTCTTCTTCCATAAGCAAGATTAACAATCGCTGTTGCTTCTCTGGAATTAAATCTATTAACAAAAATTCTGGCAAGTTCTGTTGCCTTTTGCATATCCTGACCATTAGATCTGTAAATACATATTGCCGGAGAACCTAATATCATATTTACAAGAACCTGCTCTAAATCGTGAGGTCGCTTTCCTAACTGTATTCCCGCTGGCATATTAAAATACTCTTGAAGCTTATCCAAATGAGCATATAACCCCTTATGACCTTTTTCTTCTTCAGAATCATCGTCATCATCAAGATTATTACCCCTTAAACTCCATATCCAGCTTTTGACCTTATTAGCACCATCCATAAGCATAGGTGCCAAATAATACCATTTTGCATCCTCTCTACCATTAGCATCACTACAATAATCATTTTCTACAACATCCAATTTACTTTGTAGCTTACTTATCAAGTCCTTTTCAATAGATCTTAAATCCATTTTGTTGTTTATATATTCAATAGGATTATAAAGGTTAGCTAATGTTTCAGACGGATAAATCAGGCAAAACATAGACATTCCCTGTGCTACACCATTATTTACATTGAATCTCAATGCTGGAACAGGAAATCTTTTAGAACCTTCCGCAAAATAATTAGTATTCTTCTTTTCTTCGTTTCTTGCCTGTGAACCTAATCTTCCAATAGTTAATCTTTCTGCTTCGTAAGACACCAGCGAGCCAATCATTCTTGGAACCATTTCCCAAGAAGAAAATACAAGCAGTTTTGAAAATCCTTCACTTCCTTTATACGGACCTTGAAACTCGTAATATGGTTTTGAAGGTGGAACCCACAAATACAGTTCCGCTTTACCATCAAAAATATGCCTTTTTAATTCTTCTAATCTGGCATTTGTTTTAGGAAGAGGTTCATACTTATCTATTTTCCCCTTGTTTATCCATAACAAGTTTCCTTTAGCATTATTAGCTTCATCAGGATGATTCTTAAAGTATTTCTCAATTCTCTCCTTAACTTTATAATTTCGCATAAAAGACATTAGATATGGACAGCTCTTAACATAATCAATAGGCAAAGAAAAATTGGCATCTATCGCTTCTAAAACTTTCCCCATTTGAATATAGGACAAAATATCATTTTCATTTATCTTGATATGGATCTTAACGGCAGAATCATCCGTATAATCCCCACTATCCATTACAGAAATTCGCTCTGTTCGACACACGCCACCATACATTGCATTCTCTGCATCTGCTTTAAGTGATAGTATTGCTGCATCACCACTTTTTAATTCTCTCAAAGCAATCGAGTAATTAGTCCAAACATTCTCAAAATCGCTTATCTTTTTCTTATCATCAAATAAGAATCGCATCACATTAAGAAACTCTGAATAGTGCTCATCTATGGCATTATCTTCAATTTCCTCCAAAGTTGAATAAAGTTTGTATGGTGTTGCCGACAACAATAAAACTCTAATATCATCACTTGAAAAGAATTTTTTTGCCAACAACCCTGTCTCTGTTTCATCATCCTCTATCAAGAACTTGAATCTCTGAAATTCATCCATAATAACCAAGTCTGGATCTAACTTTTTGACTGATATTTCAGCAAACATTTTTCGTAGCTTTGCTTGTATTTTCCAAGGTCTATATGGAAGTTCTTCGTTATTTTTCTGCAATATCAAATAATTATGTAATTCCTGCATCAAAGTCTGATACTCTTCTTCAATAATATCTATGACAGACTTCGGGTATTCTCCATTCGTATCTTCTTCCAAATCAGAAACCTGATCTTCCATCCATTGCTTAACCCAATTCTTCCAACCTTGAGTAGCTATATCTTCCATTAGTTTTTCAAGTTCTAAAAGTACATCATCAAACATTGGCATTCTACGAAGAATAGCAAACATCAAAGCTCTTTCTATAACATCGCCACCTCCAGAAGTCATTTGAAAAGATGTTCCCGGAGTCATAGGAATAAGCTGTATCTTTCTTCCATCAATAGCCGCTGCATGTTCCACTTTAGCAATGAGTAAATGCTGCATAGATAATCTATTAGAACTAACATCGCCTATCTCTACATCAAAGACATTAAGCTTTAATATATTTTGACTTGCAACACTTAGATTTGAACAAATATATACAACCTTAAATAAATCATCATTCTCATCTTCAAGTCGTATTTTCGCAGTTTTTGCAATAACACCTCTTGCAATAAGAGTCTTACCAAGTCCAACTTCGTCAGCAACTAAAACTCTTTTTTGTCCATTACGAAAAAGGCTATCTATTCGTTCAACAGTAGCACGCTGAAAGTCTTTTAGACCATTCATTGTTTTTTCTTCAATTGCATGAATATCTTGTATTATCTCCTGCGTATTCACATCAATCTCCTTATATCCGTAATGTATTCCTAAAAATCTGATACATATCCCTAAATTCATCCGGAACAATATCATTATCATCTATCATTCTTAGGATATAATTTATTTCTTTTAATCTATCTGGATCGGTGAGAGAAGTTTTCAACATCTTTTCATATACTGCCGGCATACTATTATGAGCTTCTTCTCCATTTCCACCAGTCTTAGAAATTTGCTTTGATTCGAGTAGACTTAATAAATAATCATCCCCTAAAACAAAAGCAACATATTCTATAAATGACTTTTTATTAGAAACAACGCTTTTTACAATTTCATTTTCTCGTATATCTGGTATTCCCGTTGTTGGAATCATTATTATTCTAACAACAGTTTCTTCACTGCCCTTAACTTCAAGCTTGTAGAACTGTGATAATTGCAATAAATCAAGCTCATTAAAAGTAACTTGATCAGATAAATCACAGCTTCTATTGCTTCTGAATGGATATAATTTCACATCATATTCATCTACAGTCATATATTCATTGAATTTAATATTCACATCAAACTTTTCATTATTAGCAGATACATATGCTCTTGGCTTCATCCTACAGATTTTCTTAATAATCTGTTCCAACTTATCAGATTCACTTATTGCGGATTCATTACTATCATCTGACACCTGCACTAATTCAAATGGATTATTCTTGTTGTCTGGTTCTCCTGAAAAGATATCTCTCAAAAAAATATCAGTATTTAGATATCTATTTTTCGTATCAAGCCTAATCATCATTTCTACATTTGAATTTATTGCAGCATAAGAAGCATTCATTGAACCTAAATATAAACTTGTATCCGAATATTTCCTTCTAAGATACATTTTTGCATGAATGTCTTGTTTTTGTGCTTCAACATTATCTTCAGACAAAGATTCCTCGCCATTATATATATCATCTTTTAATACATACACATTGAACCTATTACAAGCTTCTGGTTTAAGCTTCGATAGCTCACTTCTTCTTGTAATAAGTGTCCTTTTCGCATCTGTCAGTCCCATTCTTTCATCATTAAACTTCTCTATTGTACTTTTAGATAGAAAAGGACTCATAATCGCTATCTCGTGAAATGTATCTGTAAACAAGTAATCATTCTCTATATCATAACGCTCTGCCCCAATACCAAGTGGCATAACCTCAAAACTGCTAAAAGCCTTATCATTCAACTCAAAGGTCACATATTCCAACTCACTTAGCATTGCGTTAAGGAGCCTTCTCTGCCTATTTATTTCAACAGAGTCTTTAATCAAATGATCCTTGAGAAACGAAATAAAACTTATAATACTATTTGAATTATTGTTTTTTCTACCTGTTTTTCCATCTATTGCGACAGAAATATCCCAACTTCTATCAAATGTCAGATTTCTACTTAAAACCACAAATCTGTATTGTCTTTCTCCTTCATCATTGATGAATACTAAAAGCCATGTTTTAGGATGAAAAGCTGGATATCGACCTATCTTTTTATCGTATTTCAAGCAAACCTCAACAACCATTTTTTCTAATAAAATGCATAAGGCGCTTGGTGTTGAAGGCATCTTTATCTGTCCTGCTTCACAAAAAATAACTATCTTATCAGATACCTTTTGCAAAGCATTTAACATACCAATAGGGTTCTTTATTATCTCGCTATCTGTATCTTCAAGTAATCCAAGACTGATACAAATTGCTGTTAAAGCCTCCAAATCAAGAGAATATGTAGTACCTACCGCCTTTTCTAAAACATAACCAGCCGGAGGTGTTATCATATTTCCATAGTTCAACCTATCAGAAGTAGTCTTAAACATCTTCTATCCCCTCCCCCTGATAAATATCAGCAATAATTCTTTTTGCCGAATTAAACCTATAATCAAGCCAACCGCCGCCTATCCATTCAGAATCCGAATACTCAGCTTTTCTTGCAAGTTTAGCTCGACTTGCACTCTTTAGTTTTATTTCTCGTTTAATAATCAATTCATCCACTAAATCAAAGTCTTTCGCTAAAAATGCTGCCTTTAATTCATTAAGGAATTTCTTTGTAGGAACATTTCTAATTCTTAACAGTTCATATATTCTGGCTAAATCCACATCAGCCATCTTACTAATATCTCCCGAATAAAACTCCCACTCATCAACTGCATCTTTATTATTTCCATCTGAAAGAATCAAGTTATACCTTATTCTTGCAAGATATACCAAGCCATTAAAAGCATTGGCAAGCCTTATTAACTCTTTCATAGACTCAGACACATCTTCATATACATAATTTGATAATGATTCAAAATCCATAAATTGTTTGAGTGGAATATGATTTTTAATTAGATATGCCATTAAAGAACCACTTTGACTTTTTATAATTTGTCTTTCTAAAAATACGGCTTCTTCTTGTGATAAATCTATAACCAATTCATCACGCCAATCTTCACTGTAAACATCTGATAATTCCCAAAAGTCGAAAAACGAAATATCTCCAGCGTCTTTATCATCCCGTTCATTTTCCTCGGCTCCATCAGCTCTATTGCCAAGCTCTTTATTTTTTTTCAACTTTTTAAGAACTATTGTTTCTTTCAAGTAGTCTTTAATTGATAATTCGTTATCCTTAAAAATCCCGTATGTTTTAACTCCATTCCAATAGATATTTGAAGGTGTTCTTGCAACCCATGAATGTGGTAAATTATTCTGTCCAATAACACCATCCTTAACACCTTCTATTAGTTTCAATCCGCATTTCATTTCCTCATTATCTATTGTTTTAATGACCTTATTAAGATCACTTCCAAACTTACCATCACCTGCTTCTTTCAACAAATATGGTACTATCAGAAAATATTTTGCTCTTGTTTGGACCGTTGAAGTACCAGGGAAGAATACATTTGCAAAAGCATCTCTTATTATTCCTATTCCAAGCTCATCAACAGCTCCCGGTTCCTGTAGTAAATGAATCACATCAAGAACCTTCTCTCTATCTTCTTTTGAAAAATCAATCCACCCTAATTGCATTAACAGTCTCCATAAAATCATTCTGGATATTTATCTATCCAATTCTCACCATCATAGTTTGTGATTTGTTCCTCTAATCTCTTCAAAAATGCCGATAACAGCTCATTTTCACTATCATTAGCAAACCAGACATTCGACTGACCGAAACCATAAGTTACTGTCTTACCTTTTTTCCTCGGAACAACCCATGTATTTCCTCTTCTTCGCACTCCTGTTGGAAGTAAGACACAATCTTCCTTTTTAGCAAATGCATTGAACAACTGATATTCCACCAATTCGCCATTTTCATCAAGAAAATCTTGTCTTTCGTAATTTCTATAAACTCTGGCATTTTTATACCATCCAACAACTAATGTCTCTGGCTTATCTGTATATGGATATCTTGCGCAATACACTACTGTCACATCATCCACAAATGCTTCTTTTTTACAGGCTTCACAACCAATTATTTTCTCAATATTTAATTGGTTTGCATCGGCTCCATTTGTCGATTTTGTCTCAACAAATCCCATACAATACTTGCCAGCAGCAAAGCTATCATCACTAAACTCAAAATCTAACGCTTGAAAATTATATTTCTCATGCGCATCTTTTGTTTCAAGCACATAGCTTCCGCCGCCTTTAGGTTCGTCATTACCATCCACATTACCCTTGTAATAACTCATCCAAGCTATATTGCAAAATAAAAATCTCATAGTTTATTCCTCTACATATAATCATACGGTGTTCTACTACGCTTCGGCTTCTCTTCTGGCTTATTTGGCATAGCTGCTTTTGCATCTTCTTCAGTATCAAACAATCTATGTTCTTTAACCTGAATGCCACCGCCATTTTCAAACTTAATCAAATACATTCCACCAGAGAAACGAGCAACTGTCACCTTACGGATAAATCTATTGGACTCCAGCAAATAAGCAGTGTCTCCAGTTTTATACTTTGCCATTGAACCACCTTCCACATCATAATCATTCTCATAGTTTGTAACTTTAATAAAAATCAGCGTAAGCAACCTCAATCTAAAAATCCACTACTACAAACTTGATAAAGATCTCATAACAAGATCAACATCCTTATTTTCCAATTCCTGAATAATATGCAGATATGTTTTCTGCGTTGTTGTCATGCTTGCATGTCCAAGTCTCCTTGCCACACTTGCAATAGAGACTCCAGCAAATAACAATAATGAAGCGTGCGTATGTCTTAATCCATGAATTGAAATTACCGGTATATCACAAGCCTTACAATGTCTTGTAAGCACATCATTTACTGTTGAATTGTATGTTTTCTTTGTTATAAAAATCGGCTCATTCTTCGGCAAGCCCTTTACCAATTCTGAAAACTGAACCACAATCTGCCAATCAATCTGTATTTTTCTTACAGATGATTTATTCTTTGTTGGAAGAAATCCTCCTTCCCCCTTGTAATCCCATGTCTTGCTAACAGAAAGTGTTTGATGTGCAAAATCAAAATCCTCTGGTGTTATTGCAAGAGCTTCTGAAAATCTCATACCTGTCTTAGCAACCAACAAAATAAACCAATCCCAATTTACCTCATCCTTAAGTTCGAGATTCTTCAGTAATGTATGAAGTTCAAACTGATTCAAATATTTAATTTTCTTGGCTTTAGGTGTTTTCCCCTTAATTATCGCCTTTCTTGTCGGATCTCTTTCAATCAATCCCTCATCTACAGCATCCAGAATAGCTCCTTTTAACTGATGATGAAAATCAAGCGTTGTCTGGCGCTCATGATGCTCTGCATAATCATTGAGAAGCTGCTGATATGCAGTTCTTGTAAGTTCTGACACCTTAAGTTCAGGTACTAATTTCTCTACCCACTTGTGAGACATTAGATATTTTGACATTGTTGCCTCTCTTATTGCACCTTTTTTATATACATCTATCCACTGCTTATAGTACTCTGCAAACAGCGTATCCTTGTTAATATCTTTTAGCATAAGTTACCTCCATTTTTTTTAATTACTTACGCTGATATAAACAGAATAAAGGTGCAAATTCATAAGATAACCACTTATAAGTTAATGATTTACAAGCGGCTTAATTTCATCATCTAATGTCTTTTTTAGCTCAGCCATCATTTGTGCATAATACTTGAACTTTGGCAATGCGTTCTCGGTTGCTTGCTTATAACTTGTAAAGTCTATTGTAGCTTTAATTGCACTTTCATTAGGAATTTCTCCATTTCTATAATGTGTTGCTGCATACATTACATCATCCTTTGATGCGTACCAGAAAATACAGAAATCAGTAATAACCTTGTCTATACAATCATGTTTCATGCTCTCGACAATGTTCATAATTGACTGTCCCTTATATTTCTCCTCATCATTTTCAATCTCATCAATAAGGTTTGTCATAATCTCTGCAACCTTTGGGTTCTCCTTACGAAGCTCCTCAACATATTGCCTTACTTCTTCAATCTTCTTCTGTCTTTCCTCTGGTGTAACCTCTTCCGAATCACATGTTGGAGTAACAATATTTTGAATTAAATTGATGATATACTCATAATCTATTTTGGTATTGCTATATGCCATCAATTCATAATCTTGATCTATAACAGGTGGCATATCTGGATCATCTTCTGGATCATCTTTAGGTTTCTTTAACTCCTCAACAACATTTAGATAATGACCAACATAATCATTGTATTCATCCTCTGTAATTCCATATTCTGAAAGCTTAGTTTCGTCATAGCAGGTAAATGACTTCAACTGTGCAAATAACTTATCAAAGTTCTGGAACATCTTTATAAACACTTCTTTTTCCTTTGCAGACATTCCCGGTATCTCAGAAGGTGTTGGTGCTGATACTTTAAGTGCTGCTAATGCCTTCTTAAATGCTGGTTCTACTTCGTCCCAATCAGCAAGAAGCGCTTCCTTTGTACCTCCAGCAGAATAAAGCTTTACCGCATTATCTACACATTCCTTAAACAACTTAGGAGCCTGAAATGTAACAATCTGTCCATAGGCTTTATTCTTATCAAAAATACGATTCGTTCTTGAAAATGCCTGAATTAAATCATGTGGTCCCATAGGCTGTCTATCAATAAATATGGTCGATAAACAAGGCGCATCAAAGCCTGTAAGCAATCTATCTACAACTATTACCAAGTCAAGTTGCTCACTTCTGCTCTTGAATTTAGCATCTTTTCGAGCCAACCTTTTATTCAAATTAGCGTTATATCCTTGAATTTGTGACAAATCATATTTAGTTCCAAACATTCCATTATAATCTTCTAATGATTTCTGCATTTTCTGCTGATTTACCTGAGAACCTTCCTCATTCTCCGATACAGAATATGTAATAGCAAACTTAGGAAAATCCGGTAAAACTTGCTTTATCTTGTCATCAATCGTTAATGAAGTCTCTCCGTTCTTCACCTTAAGCAACAAATCATAATATTTCTGTGCTAACTGAATAGAACTTGTTGTCAAAAGAGCTTCATATGTCTGTCCTTTGCCATTGTGGAATCCCAGCTTATGATAAGATTTATTAAGAATAACCTCCAAAACCTTGAGCATATGAGTTTCATTGTCATAAATATCCGCATCTGTCTCATTCTCAAGATTCTTAGGACCATTGTGCTCTACTTGGAATCCTAAAACTGCATTATCATGAATAGCATTCTGAATTGTATATCTGTGAAGTCTTTCTCCATACAATTCTTCTGTAGTTCTTGGTAAATCACCCATCTGTGGGTAAGGATTCTCTGCAAAACGAGGTGTTCCTGTAAAACCAAACCACAATGAATTTCCAAAAAACTTTTCCAACTCTCTTTTTGTTTTAGGCGTAACAGCTCTATGGCATTCATCAACCACAAAAGCAAGTTTTAAGCCTTTAATTTTATTATACTCAGGAGTTCCTTCTTCCAATCTCTTGGTAATAAGTAAATGCAGCTTCTGAATTGTCGTTACTATTACTTGCCTATCATCAGACTTTAGCTTCTTTTTTAGATCACCAACATTTTCAGTCTCATCTACATCTACTAAGTCATTATTTGCATAAGCCTGAAAAGCCATTGTTGTCTGAGTATCCAAATCTTTTCTATCAATCAAAAATATTGTTTTATCTATTGCAGGAATATCCATTAAAAGATTTCTTGTAGCCTTATATGAGGTCAAAGTTTTTCCAGAACCCGTTGTATGCCATACAAATCCTGATTTTCCTTGTTTTGAAGCTTCACGAATCGATTCTATCGCATGTATCTGATAAGGACGAAGCAATATTAAACGCTTTGAATCCTCATCGAGTACAGTATATCTTGCAATCATCTCATGAGCTTCTGGGATCTTAAGTACACTTTTTGCAAAATCAATATAGTCTGATACAGGATTATTATCTCTATCAAGCCAGCCACTAATAAACTTCGGATTCAATTCATTTTCATTAGCTGCTGAAAAATACTTTGTATTTACACCATTACTAATAACAAACATCTGAACTGCAGAAAAAATACCAGTGAACTTTCCCTCACTAATGTATTTCTTAATCTGCCAAAAGCCATCCATATACGAGTGTTGCTTATTCTTAAGCTCAATATGTATCATTGGCAATCCATTTATCATCAAAGTAACATCAAATCTTCTATCTCTTGCAGATGCAACTGCATCATCAGCAGTTTTTAATGCACTATACTGATTAATTACCTCATAAACGCTACTACCACCAGCTATATGCTCATGATTCATTACTACTAAATGAAGTCGCTCAGTATCTCTCTGAACATGAACCATAACCTTCCCATTTTCTCCAACAAGCCATTCACCAGCTTTATAAAAAGACGAAAATTGTAACTGATTCTTTACCTGTTCAAACTCGGCATCTGATAAATTTTCTCCATTCAAGCGTTCCTTGTTATTCTGTTCCAAAATATACTTAAAGTTCGCCCAAAGATCTTCTTCCGTTTTTAAGTCTGGTCTATAATTCCATTGTGAATCACCATAAACTAACTGCTCAATCAGTTTATTTTCGATTATCGCTTCTAATTCTGGCATAATTTTCGTCTCCTTTTTCGTGATTTCTTATATTTCAAGCATTTTGTATGCTATTTTTAGTCTTTTTTGCTGACGCTGGTGAAGAGTAACAAGGTTATCCAGAGCATTCAAATATGCTGATATTTTCTTTTGTTCTTCCAAAGACTTTGGTAAATCTATTGTTACCTCATCAAAAAATCCCTTCGTATCAACATTAAGTAATCCATGATTCCTTGCACCTTCTGCACATATCATAGACACATCGCCATACCATTTGAGAGTATCAAAAAAGCACTCCAAATAATCTGATTCCACCTCATCTGAAGTGATTCCAAAACATATATATAATGTCGATAAACAGCCCTGTTCATAGGCATTCAGCCTTTTTATAGAACCATAATCAAACCCATTTGAATAACTTTTGTTGTATGCAAATTCACCTTTTTTCAAAAGATAATAATTACTCATATCTTTTGCTGCTACAACCTTATTAAAAAAGTCTCTTTGATCAATCAATCCAAATTGTGATGCTATCGTAAGAGGTAAATCCGATTCGTTATTTTTATTTTTTCTGGTTACTCTTTCACAGATTTCACCCAACTTACGCTGTTCCCAAGCATAAACGCTATTAAGAACGCTCATTCAAAGCTTACGCTGGTGAAGAGTGATGAGGTTGTCTAACTGAAGAAAATATGCACCAATTTTCTCTTGTTCACTTACATTTTCGGTTATGAATATATCTACTTTTCCTATCTCATCTTTGTTAATTT
>Ga0129307_1002375_pt1 | contig 15051 bp, 8 predicted proteins | sample P1105metagenome_FD_94437 | JGI IMG/M metagenome (GOLD analysis project Ga0129307, IMG submission 94437) | Capybara group fecal microbial communities from Wisconsin, USA - P1105 metagenome | ecosystem: Host-associated > Mammals > Digestive system > Large intestine > Fecal | place: USA: Wisconsin... | reverse complement strand
GTTGGAGATGGACATCAAGGATGGCGAACCAAGCTGTCCATTAAGAAGGAGCTTGAATTGCCGAGCTGTCCAAAAACAGGGGCGATGACTTTTAAAACTGTCCTTGACAAGGGGTACAGTTTAAGCCGCGGGTTCTTACCATCGACCATCGACAAGTGACCAGTGACCCCAAAAAGGGCTGTTGCATAGGTAACAGCCCTTTTTGGTATAATATAGGCAGAAAAGGAGGGGAAAACATGGACGAAAAAGTATTGTACATGGATTGGGTGGCGACGCCTCTGGGAGACATGATCATGACCAGCCATGGAGAGGCTCTCTATGGGCTGTGGTTCCAGGGGGAAAGATATGAGCCTGGGGAGCAGGAACTGGATGGCGCCCGGAGAGAGCCGGATCTCCCTGTATTCCAGGAGACTCGCCGCTGGCTGGAATTGTATTTCCAGGGGAAAGATCCTGGTTTTACCCCTCCCCTGGAACTGTCCGGCAGTGATTTCCGGCAGCAGGTGGGACGGGTCATGCTGACCATTCCCTATGGAAAGACCCTGACTTATGGCGCCATTGCCCAGGAAATGGCCCGGAGGGAGGGGAAGGAGCGGATGTCGGCACAGGCGGTGGGAGGTGCCGTGGGGCATAACCCCATCAGCCTGATCATTCCCTGCCACCGGGTGGTAGGAACCAACGGAAGCCTGACTGGATACGGTGGCGGCATGCCTCGGAAAGTATGGCTGCTGGAACATGAAGGTATCGATCTGAAAGCCTCCGGCTTCACCATACCGAAAAAAGGGACTGCCTTATAAAAGCGGTAGTCCCTTTTTGCTTCCAGGAGATTCACTTTCGTCCCCACACGGTCCAGCGGCCTCCTTCGCCCAGTTTTTCCCAGTTCCCCGGGACAGTTTGGAGAAAGTCTTTCTGGCTGCTCTGGTCCACCAGGACGATGATCCTTCCCGTTTCCGGCAGGTCTTCCAAGGTTTCGAAGGGCATCATATTCTTAGCGTTCCAGCTGATCCCCGTCGGCCGCATTTCCTGGAGCCTCTGCCGAGTCACCAGACGAGGGGCGGGGATATCACTATAGTACGTGAAGGAAACGGGATACCGGCCGCCGTAGACGTACACCGGGACGCCGGGAACATGGTGAGCGGTGACCATCTGGGCTGCATCCCAGGCGGAAGCCTGCCGGCACAGGGAGACAGCTAGGGCATAGGACAGGACTGTAAAGAGCAAGGCCATAGTGAGAGCAGCCCGTTTAATCCAGTACTGCAGGTCCAACCGTCTGGCGGCGCAGGCCAGACCGATGGCCAGAGGCGGCAGGTAGGGGAAGGTGTAAGTGGGATATTTGGTGGCCATACATTCAAAGAACAGCCAGGTGACAAAAACCCACAGGAACAGGAACCGCTGGCGGTCATCCAGGCTTTTCCAGAGAGTCCGGCTTTTGATCCGGGCCATCAGGGTTTTGCCATATTTTTTCCAGAGCCAGGGCAGGCTCAGGCTCCAAGGGAAGCAGCCGATGAGGAAGACCAGGAAATAATACCACCAGGTATTGTTCCGGGGATGCTCGGAAACCGTGGCTCGGAGCACATTGTGGACCCCGATGAAGCCGGAGAGGAAGTCGATGCCATGACGGAAAATCATGGGACCATACCACAGAGTGGCAATCCCCAGGGACAGCAGGAGCCCCCGGACCAGTTTCATGTGGGTCAGGGTATGGAAATCCCGGTTCCCGGCCAGATAGGCCAGGATGATCAGTCCCGGCAGCACCAGTCCCAGAGGTCCCTTGGTGAGGATGGCCAGGCCGGCCAGGACATAGGCTCCGTAAAAGAGACGGGGGCGGCTTTCCCTTTTGGCTACGTAAAACAGCATTAAAGCGCCGTCCAGGGTGACGAAAAGGGTCATATCAGTGATCACCGCTTTGGCCAGATAGAAATATTCCACACTGGTAGCCATGATCAGGCTACTGAGGAATCCGATGTTCCGGTTGTACAGTTTCTGGGCGAACCAATAGGTCTGGAGGACCCCGATGGTACCGAAGACCGCAGGGAAGAAACGGGCTGCGAAGGAAGTCTCCCCAAAGAGCTGGAAGGCCACCAGAAGCTCGCCGTAGAACATCCAGGGCTTATCATACCAGTAGTTCCCGTAAATCCGGGGAGAGAGCCAGTCTCCGGAGGCCAGCATTTCCTTAGCGGTGAGGGCGTAATTGGATTCCACCGGGTCCGTGATCAGCAGCTGGCTGTTGGCTGCAAAGAACAGGATCAGGCACAGCAGGCACAGCAGAAAAGCCGGCCAATGCCTGTGATAGGCCCGCAGCAGCGGAGTCCTGTCATTTTCCCAGTATTCCATGAAAGATTCCTCCTCCTCTTTGATGGTTCCAGTATAGGAGGAAAAAATAAAGGAACCTTAAACAAAGGAAAAGGAATGCATAAAAATCCTGCAAAAGAAGGGAAAGTAGGGTGTATAATGGATTCCTCAGCATGGAAATTTGCAGGATCGGGAGAGAAATCCAGAACGGAGGGAAGCTATGGAAATCAGCTTTATCGGTGTGGGTGTCATGGGCGGCGGGATGTGCCGGAATCTGCTGAAAAAGGGACTGGCGGTCCGGGCCATTGCCAGAAAAAAAGAGCATCTGATCCCTTTTCAGCAAGCAGGGGCGGCCATCAGTACCATGAACCGGGATGCGGCGGACAGCTCGGTCATTTTCCTCTGCCTGCCGGATGGAGCGGCGGTCAGACAGGTCCTTTTGGGAGAAGAGGGACTGCTGGAGTGCCTGGCTCCAGGTACGATCTTGGTGGACTGTAGTACCCTGAGTTATCTGGAAGCCCAGGAATTGGCAGAAAGCTGCCGTGAACGGGAGGTGGCTTATCTGGATGCTCCCATTTCCGGCCATCAGGCCAAGGCCGACGATGGCACACTGACCATTATGGTGGGCGGGGAAGAAAAAGCTTTTCTCCAAGTGAAGCCCCTTCTGGAAGCGGTAGGAAGCACCATCCTGTATATGGGGGAAAGCGGCAGCGGGCAGCTGACCAAGATGATCAACAACTGCTGCCTGAATATCTGCACGGCTGCCTTTTGTGAGCTGATGCCCTTGGGAGTGAAAATGGGGCTGTCCCCGGAGAAGCTGGGGAAAGTCCTGATGACAGCTTCCGGATCCAGTTATGCTTCCTGTCACCTGATCCCCAAGGTGCTGGAAGGGGATTTCGCCTACGGATTTTCCCTGGCACGGGCTTACAAAGACATGGCCCATATGGCAGAACTGACCACCCGGTTCCAGGTCCCACTGCCTACCCTGCAAGGAACCATGCAGACCTATCAGCTGGCCCTCCGCCATGGGGAAGGCGACCTGTACAAAGGGGCTATGATCCGGTTTTATGAAGATCTTTTGGGGGTGGAATGCCGTCGGGAACCCAAAGAACCGTTGCCTGTCGAACGCTGAAAAAGGGCTGCTGCATGTTTTGTGCGGCGGCCTTTTTTTGCTGTCCGCTTAAGTCAAGACAGAAGAAATCTTATGAAAACCTGTACTATAGTACAGTGTCAAGTACCGTTGATTTTTGTATAATAAAAGCACCTAAAGGAGAAAAGAGAAAAGAAAACGCAGAATAAAGACAGAAAATTCAATTTTTACTCCAACTATAGTTTTGTCAGGAGGTGCCATGGTATGAACAGGATCTTTAAGGTAGTGTGGAACGAAACCCGGAACTGCTATATGGTGGGTTCTGAACTGATTTCACGTTATTCCGGATGCCGCAGTGAAGCCCGGAACCGGCAGGGAGGCGGGCTGAAAAAGCTACTGCTGGCGGCTTTCTGCGGACTGACGCTGCTGCATGGCGGACCTGTTCTGGCGGCAGAGGCGGGAGAAAGTCAAGAAAGTCCTCCTGCTGCTGTCCACTATTTCAGTGTGAACCCGGAAGATGGCAACCGGGATCGGAATTACCTGAACGATGGTGCGGTGGGAACGGATTCTCTGGCTGTTGGAGCCGGGGCTTATGCAGATGGGACCATGGGCGCTACGGCCCTGGGCAATGATGCCAAGGCGGATGGAGAACGGGCTCTGGCCATAGGGAACGAATCTCGGGCCACGGGGCTGGATGCCATTGCCATCGGAACCGGATCCCAGGGAGAAGCCAACGGAACCAATGCCATTGCCATCGGGGAACAGAGCCATGCGGTAGGCACGAATACGACAGCGGTGGGCAGTTATTCCGAAGCCATTGCAGAAGGGGCTGTGGCTCTGGGGCAGCAGGCCAAGAGCAAAGGGACATACAGCACCAGTATCGGTCTCATGGCCAATGGTATGTATGAAGGCGGAACAGCCGGGGATCATTCCACTGCCGTAGGAGCCTATTCCAAGTCCTCCGGGTTGGCTTCCACAGCCCTGGGCGGCTTCGCCACAGCCACTGAGAGCTTTGCCACTTCCCTGGGCTATGCCAGCGGAGCCGGCCTTCGGGGTACGGCGGTGGGGGCTGCCAGCCAGGCAACCGGTGAAGGGGGTACGGCGGTAGGTCTCTTGAGCAGTGCTTCCTCTGATGGTTCCGTGGCCCTGGGCATGAGCTCCGTGGCCGACCGGGAGGCAGGTTGGCAGGGATACCATCCGGTATACGGCCAGATGCAGGATGCTTCTCCGGCCTGGCAGTCCTCCTGGGGTGCCGTATCCGTAGGGGCCGGACCTTCCCAGGATGAAAATGGACAGTGGATTCCTCAGAGAACCCGGCAGATCATCAACCTGGCCGCCGGGACGGAAGACACCGACGCGGTGAACGTGGCTCAGCTGAAGGAAGCCATGAGCGATGCCCGGATCTCCATCCATGCCGGGGAAGGGATCATCGTGGAGAAACTGGGATCGGAATACACCATCAGAGCCAATCTGAACGGATTGAGCAACACCCACGGGGAAGTCCAGATCCTGTCCAACCCGGAAGAATTCACGGATGATCCGGAGCAGCCGGAAGTATCGCCCGATCGGCCCAGACCGGTACCTGCACCCAGGCTGAGTGTGGCTCGGTCTGTGGCGGAACCGGAAACGGAAGACGGTGGACCGGTCCATGTGGGCTATGTGGCCAATGAAGTAGATTTTGCCACTGACGACAGGAATACCGCTAAAGTCAACGATGGAGGGACCATCAATGTACTGGGCGGGGACAATATCCATACAGCATCCAGTTCTACTACAGACGCCAATGGCCGGACCGTGGACAATATCCATATCCACCTGGATAAAGATATTACCGTAGACAGTGTGGCTATCGGGGAAAAGGGGCCGACCCTGAATGGAGAAGGCATGGATATGAAAGGGCTTTCCATTACAGGACTGGCACCAGGTGAAGTATCGGCCGTGTCTACGGATGCGGTGAACGGCAGCCAGCTTTATGCCACCAACCAGATGGTGGAGGAAAACCGGCAGAATATCACCCATCTGGGCAGTTCTCTGAATAAGTTGGACGCTCGGGTCAACCGGGTAGGGGCCGGCGCCGCAGCGCTGGCGGCTCTCCAGCCTTTGGACTTCAATCCGGATGACAAATGGGATTTTGCCGCCGGCTACGGGAATTATGCTGGAGCCCATGCGGTAGCCATCGGGGCCTACTACCGGCCCACGGAAGATATGATGTTCAGTGTGGGCGGCTCCTTCGGCGGAGGCGAGAATATGGTCAATGCCGGGGTTACTTTCAAACTGGGGCAGCAGAATCATGTGACAAGGTCTAAAGTGGCCATGGCCAAAGAAATCATCGACCTGCGGGCCACTGTGGAAATGCTGAAGAACCAGAACGCCCAGATTCTCCAGACCTTGAAACTCCAGGGGACACCAGCAGCCAGCCCGCTGGTTGGGAAATTCAGCGATGTGCCAGAAACTCACTGGGCCTACCAATATGTGGAAGAACTTCGGAAACGGGGCTATCTGGAAGGTTATCCGGATGGAGAGTTCAAGGGGGAACGGACCATGACCCGGTACGAATATGCGGCCGTCATCTATCGGGCACTGCAGAATGGAGCCCCGGTGGATGCCGACATGGCCAGATCCGTGGAAGAATTCAAACCGGAACTGACCCAGATCCAGGAAGCTGAACGGTTCCGGGTGGACCGGATTTCCGGGAAAGACAATGACCGGCATAAAGTGGAGCGGGTAAGGGTCAACAGTGAAAACAGCAAAGAGAAACAAGGATTTCGGGATGTCTACGGATCCCGGATCCAATAGGAAAGATGCATAAAAATAAAGGTCTGTCGCACAGGCGACAGACCTTTATTTTTATGCATCTTTCCAGACCTTTTCTGCGATGGAACGAATCAGCCGGAGCTTGGCCCACTGTTCTTTTTCCGTCAGCAGGTTCCCTTCTTCGGTGGAGGAGAACCCGCACTGGGGACTCAGGCACAACTGGTCCAGGGGAACGTATTTTTCCGCTTCCCGAATCCGGGCGATGATGTCTTCTTCTTTTTCCAGTTCCGGGGTCTTGGAGGTCACCAGGCCCAGGACCACCTGCTGGCCTTTGATGAACCGGAGGGGTTCGAAGCCGCCGGCCCGGTCGCTGTCGTATTCCAGGAAGAATCCGTCCACACGGCAGCGGCCGAAAAGGGTTTCCGCCACCGGTTCGTAACCGCCGCTGGAGAACCAGGTGGACCGGAAGTTCCCCCGGCAGATGTGCATGGTGATGGTCATATCATCGGGTTTAGCTTCCAGGGCCCGGTTGATCATGTCTACATAGTGATTGGCCAGTTCATCCAAGTCGAAGCCCCGTTCGGCATACGCCTTCCGTTTGTCGGCGTCGCAGAATTCCCCCCAGCTGGTGTCATCCAGCTGCAGATACCGGCAGCCGGCGGCGTAGAAGGAACGGATGGCCTGCTGGTAGGCCAGGGCGATGTCCGTGAACAGCCGGTTCTGGTCCTGGTAGCGGGGAATGGGTTCATAGTGTTTTTCCCGGACGCAGCAGATCAGGTGCAGCATGCTGGGGGAAGGGATGGTCATCTTGGCCAGTGTTTCTCCCGCCGTTTCTTTCAGGAAGCGGAAATGGTCCAGAAAGGGATGGCTTCCAAGGCCGATGGGACCGGTGATCTTGGCGGTACGGGCTTTGGGCTGGGCCCCTTTGAAATGGACGGACCAGTTTTCCGCGGAAATCTCCGTAACTCCTTCTAGTTCCGTCAGGAAATCCAGGTGCCAGTACCGGCGACGGAATTCTCCATCGGTGACGGCCTGGAGCCCCACTTCTTTTTCCTTGGCCACTAAGTCCCGGATGGCTTCGTCTTCAGCGGCCTTCAGGTCAGCTGCCGTGATGGTCCCGGCGGCGAAAGCTTCCCGTTTTTCTTTCAAAGCGGCCGGCCGCAGGAAGCTGCCCACGATATCATAGCGAAAAGGTGGTTTGTTTTTGGTCATGGTCTATATCCTCCCATACATTCAGGTTTTGTCCATGGGGAAAGTATACCATGGTCATGGGAATTTGGATAATACACAAAAACAACCGGTTGCTATAGCTTGAAGGAATAACAAAAAAGGGGCTGTTGCATGCGCAACAGCCCCTTGTCGGGAGTCTGGAGTCTGAAGTCGGAAGCCTCAGGACAGGATCCGTCTGGCTGGACGGATCCTTTTGATTCTGGAAAACCAGAATCGAAATCAACCTGATAGGGCATTTCGTCCAAAGGTTTTACACATTCAAAAAATTTGTTTGCAAATTTAACATTGGGCTCCAGACTTCAGACTCCAGACTTGAGCCGCTATGCGGCTCTACAGCTAAGGGGGTGTTGCACGGAACGTGCGACACCCCCTCTTCCTTAAATCATAATCTCCCGTCTTGCCAGGTTCTCGTCAAAGAAACTTTCTTCTTTCTTTTTCTTTTCAACCGGTACCGGAGCCGCGCTGGTGCGGATGTTTTCCACAAATAGCAGCAGCCGGTTGGTTACGTTCACATCGCTGACCCCGCTGTCGAAGTCCAGGCTCAGCAGGTTCATGTGAGGATACAGGGATTTGATCTTCTTTTCGATCCCCTTGGAGATGATGTGGTTGGCAATGCAGCCGAAAGGCTGGAGGCTGATCACATTCTCGATGCCATGCTTGGCGAAGTTCACCACTTCTGCTGGCAGCAGCCAGCCTTCCCCGAACTGGGCGGCCATGTTGATGATGGTCTTCCCGTCATTGGCCAGGTCGAAGATGTCCTCGATGGGGGTGAAGTACCGGAACTCTTCCCCGATTTCATTGAATTTCTTCACCTGTTTGGTGACCCACATGTACAGGGCATCTACGATCAGGCTCGGCATGTGATGCCGTTCCAGGCCGAACTTTCGGTTGGTGATCCGGTTCACGAAAGCCTGCATGAAGAAGGGAGTCAGCAGAGGAGGCATCACTTCAATGGAGTGATTCATGAGCCAGCCGGTGATGTTCTTGTGGGCGAAGGCGTTGAACTTCAGATAGATTTCACCCACGATCCCCACCTGGGGCAGATGCACGTCCGGCTTAGCCAGAGCGTTGAATTCTGCTGCTGCTTCCTTCAGCAGTCTCTGGAGTCCGCTGGGGCTGTTGGCTTCGATTTCTTTCTTGGCCAGTTCCAGGTATTTGTCCTTCAGTTCCGCAGCTTTGCCTTTGACGGTTTCCCGGACTACGGAGGCGTTGAAGAACTTGGCCAGGCAGTCGGAGAACAGCACGGTGGAAACGGTGATCCGGGCGATCTTCAGCCAGTTGATGGCAAAGCCCGGCTGGTCATTCTGGATATTCTTGCTGGTGGCCAGGGACAGCACCGGAGTGTCTTTAAAGCCCGCGGCAATCAGGGCATGTTTGATCAGCCCGAAGTAGTTGGAGGCCCGGCACTGGCCGCCAGTCTGGGTAATGGCCACGGCCGTATGGGCGGGATCGTATTTTCCGGACTGGAGGGCCCGGATAAAGTCCCCCACCACCAGGGTGGCCGGATAGCATACTTCGTTGTTGGCGAATTTCAGCCCCAGGTCCGCACTCTGGACCGTGCTTTCCGGCAGGGTTTCCACATGGAACCCGGCATTCTTCATCACCGAAGGGACGAGGGGAGAAATGAACGGGGTGAAATAAGGAGCCAGGATGGTGTAGTCCTTCATGCTCTTTTCAAAACGGGGCGGCTGTTCAAAGGGAGTGGCCGCAAATTTGGCATCCCGGTTGTAACGGATGCTTTCCACAACGGACCGGACCCGCAGCTTCAGGGATCCGATGTTGGACACATCGTCGATCTTCAGCAGGGTCAGGGCCTTCCCGTGGCGCTGGAGGATGCCCCGGACTTCGTCCTGGAGGAAGGCATCCGGACCGCAGCCGAAGGAAGTCATTTCCATGAAGTGGACGCTGTTGTCCTGGCGGGCCACCCAGTCGGCCGCCTTGGAGATCCGGTTGATGTAGGCCCACTGCCGGACCAGATAGGAATCGTCGATAGTGATAGAACTGTCGTCCCGGACCAGGTCTTCGTTGATCACGTTGATGCCCATGGCTGCAATGGATTCGCTGAGCTTGTGTTGGATCAGAGGGTCTGTATGGTAGGGACGGCCTGCCAGCAGGATGGTCAGCTGTTTGTTGGCCCGGCTCTTCTGGAGGATTTCCTCATTTTTGGCCTTGATGGCCCGGCCGTATTCCTCCTGGGCTTTCAGGGCTGCCTTCAGGGCTTTGTCCGCTGTGAAACGGTCGAAGCCGATGTAGCTCAAGTATTTCCGGATCTGCTTCTTCAAGAGGCTCTCGTCCTGGAAGTTGATGGGCGGGGAATCGATGGGGATCTCCGTGTCCACCACGCTTTTGATCACGTCGGAATAGCCGGAGACTACGGGACAGTTGAAACTGTTCAACTGCCGTTTGTCATCCTGCCGTTCGTAGATTACATAGGGCATGAAGATCCGGTTCACCCGCTTCCGGATCAAGTTGTTGATATGGCCGTGGACCAGCTTGGCCGGGAAGCAGATGTTGTCGCTCATCACATCGTGGATCCCTCCTTCGTAGTTCTTGAAGGTGGAGGGATCGGACAGCTGGACTTTCAGGCCGCAGGTGGTGAACAGGGCATGCCAGAAGGGGTAGTCTTCATAGATGTTCAGGCACCGGGGGATCCCGATGACCCGCTGGGCATCCTCTTTCACCGGACGGTCAAAGAGCAGCTTGTATTTGTAGTCGTAGATGTTTTCGCCGGGCTTATGGTCTTCCCCGTTGTTGGTGAAGAACTTTTCACATTTGTTCCCGGAATAGTAGATGCTGCCGTTGCTGAAATTATATTTCTTGATCAGGCAGTTGTTTTCGCAGCCGTGGCACTGGAGCTGGCTGTCGGTATAATTGGCCACGTGGATCATGTCGTCCAGGGTGGCTTCCCCTTCCGCCCGGCTCCGGGCAAACAGGGCGCAGCCGTAGGCTCCCATGATTTCCGGGATGTTGCTCCGGTGGACGGTAGTGCCGGTCAAAAGTTCGAAAGCCCGGACTACGGCGTCGTTTTTCATGGTGCCCCCCTGGAGGACGATATCGTTCCCCAGGTCATGGGTGTTCTGGAGTTTCAGTACCTTGTACAGGCAGTTCTTGATGACAGAATAGGCTAGACCGGCAGAAATATCCCCGATGGTGACCCCTTCCCGCAGGCTCTGCTTTACTTTGGAGTTCATGAATACCGTGCACCGGGTGCCCAGGTCGCAGGGTTCCTTGGCTTCGCAGGCCAGTTTGGCAAAATCGCTGACAGAATAGTTCAGTCCCTTGGCAAAAGTTTCCAGGAAAGTGCCGCAGCCGGAGGAACAGGATTCGTTCAGTTCCATCCGGTTCAGGACTCCATGGTCCACGAAAATGGCCTTCATGTCCTGGCCTCCGATGTCCAGGATAAAGGAAACATCCTGGTGGATCTTCCGGGCCGCCAGGTAGTGGGCGATGGTTTCGATGATGCCGGTCTTCAGGTCGAAGGCGGCTTTGATCAGGTCTTCCCCGTAGCCGGTGGAACAGCTGCCCAGGATCCGGGGATTGGCACCCGCTTTCAGGCATTCCGCATAAAAGGCTTCAAAGGCTTCCTGGACGGCGCCGATGGGATTGCCGCTGTTGGGCCCGTAATGGGTGAAGAGGATCCGATCCTGATCATCGGTGACCACCAACTTGGTGGTAGTGGAGCCGGAGTCGATACCCACATAGACCCCGTCCGTTTTCGCCGTAAGGGGCGTCAGCTGGATGGCATCCGCTTCCTTGGCCTTTTTCCAGGCAGCGTAGTCTTCCGGAGACTGGAAGATGGGGGGCAGGATGTCATCGGACCGGACGGCCACTTTGGGAGCGCTTTCCAGTTTTTCTACCAGCTGGTCAAAGGAAATGGATGGGGCATCTGCCGCACTGAGGGCAGTCCCGTAGGCCGGGATCAGGTTGGCGTTTTCCGGTACTACGAAATTCACATAGGGAATCTGGAGGCAGTCCATCAGGGCTTTCCGCAGGGCGGGCATAAAGGTCAGAGGACCACCGCAGAGCAGGATCTTGGGCTCGATGGTGCAGCCGTGGCTCAGGGTGGAGATCACCTGGACCGCCACTGCGTGGAAAATGGAAATGGCGATATCTTCCCGGCTCACGTTCTTGGCCAGCAGGTTCTGGATGTCCGTTTTGGCAAAAACGCCGCAGCGGGAGGCAATGTAATGGACATGCTGGGCCTTTTCTGCCAGTCCGTCCAGCTGTTCGATGGGAATCCCCAGGAGCACGGCCATCTGGTCCAGGAAGGCCCCAGTGCCGCCTGCGCAGTTGCCGTTCATCCGCAGGTCGCAGCTTCCATCGGCCTTGATGTACACGATTTTGGCGTCTTCCCCGCCGATGTCGATCAGGGTGGCCACGTCCGGATATTTGGCTTTGACGAATTTGGTGGCGGCGATCACTTCCTGCTCAAAGGGAATCTGGAATTTTTCCGCCACTCCCATGCCCACAGAGCCGGTGATCTTCAGCTTCAGGCTGGCACCGCCGATCTGGGAACGCAAAGTCTTCAGTTCTTCCCGCAGGACCCCGGCTACATTGGCCTGGTGCCGCTTGTAGCGGGAAAACACCACATGGGAATGATTGTCCAGCACGACGATCTTGCACGTGGTGGACCCGATGTCTAAACCTACACGATACGTACTCATAATGCACCTCATCTTAAAGTGTATCCATTATAGCACATATGGGGTAAAAATCCAGAGTGGCCTGAGGGTTTCCGTAGGAATCAAGGGAAGGCTGTGATACAATTACGGAAGGGAAAACGGAGGGAGATGTGGGGAACGTGGATTTTTCCATAAAAAGGATCATCCTGATTTTTTTGAGCGTTTGGATCCCGGCGGCCACTGTCTGGGGGTGTACGCTGTTCGGAGCCCAGGGCAGCCGGGTCCAGGGAGGCGGCAGTTTGCTTGTGAAGAACCGGGACTGGCGTCCGGAGTATCAGGAAATGCGGCTGGTCCAGGGGCCTTTGTACCGGTATTACGGGATCTATGGGGGAACGGAAGGCCATATGGCTCTCAAGGGGGGGGTGAATGAGGCAGGGTTGGCTGTGTTTTCCGCTTCAGCCAGCAGCATCCCCCGGAAGGAACGATTGGCGATGGGCCCTTGGGGAAAAGGAGCGCTGAAACGGCTGCTGGGCAGCTGCGGTACGGTGGAGGAAGCCCTGGCCAGCGGGACAGATTTGGGCGGCCCGAAATTCCTGCTGCTGGCGGATGCTTCTGAATTGGCCTGGGTGGAAGTCGGGGATCAGGACCAAGTGGCGGTGCGCCGGGTCCGCAATGGGACTTTGGCCCATACCAATTTTTATCTGAGCCCAGAGTTCCAGCGGCTGAACTTGAAAGAGACCGTTTCGGCCCAACATCGGTATCGGCGGATCGAAGATCTCTTGGAAAGCCAACAGACCCCTTATATATTGGAAGATTTGATCCGCTACAGCCAGGATAGGACGGAAGGACCGGATAACAGCCTTTGGCGGCTGGGGAGCCGCCCGGACGGGCCGCAGACACTGGCTTCTTTTGGTGTATGGCTGCACCCGGGAGTTCGGCCGGATATCTTTGTCAAGATCCGCTACAGCCCAGAAGATCAGGGCCGAGAAGATGTATACCAGTTGGATGGAGAACATTTATTTCCCTGAGACTGGGGAGAAATGCGCAGAAGCTGCCAAAATATGATAAAATAATACAATTACAGTGAAAAACGCAGACAGGAAGGTAGGGCGCATGGAGCCTCCTTTCCGCTGACGGTATAAAGGATGGATAGCATGGAGCAGCAAGGACAAACTCCCGCCAACAGCAAAACCAAAAAATTCCTGAAAGGGACTCTGATCCTGACCATTTCCAGTATCGTGGTGAAGGTCATCGGAGCTTTGAATTGGGTCATCCTCTCCCGGGTCATGGGAGGCGAAGGCATCGGCTTGTACCAGATGGGTTTCCCCATCTACTTGATGGCCATCACCGTTTCTTCCGCCGGGATCCCGGTGGCCATTTCCATCATTACAGCGGAAAAAGTAGCCAAAGAGGATTATACTGGGGCCCAGCGGGTATTCCGGGTGTCTCTGCGGATGCTGTTCTGCACCGGGCTCTTCTTTTCCCTGTGTCTCCTAGGAATGGCTCACTGGCTGGTTACCTCCGGGATCATTCCCGATCCCCGGGCCTACTATTCCATCATCGCCCTGGCTCCGGCGGTGTTCTTCGTGACCTTCCTGTCTAGCTTCCGGGGGTACTTCCAGGGCTGGCAGATCATGACGCCTACGGCCTGCTCGGAAATCACGGAACAGCTGGTGCGGGTAGTCACCATGATTGCATTCTCTTACCTGCTGATGCCCTACGGCCTGACCTATGCGGCGGCCGGGGCCAGCATGGGAGCCGGGGCCGGCGCTTTGTGCGGCCTGCTGCTCCTCCAGGTGTTCTATTTCCGGCTGAAGCATAAGTTCTTCCCCCAAGGGGAACAAAAAGTTCCCAAGGCGGAGCAGGAACCAGCTGGAAAGATCATCAAACGGCTGATCGCCTTGGCTCTGCCGGTTTCCATGTCCAGCCTGATGCTGCCCATCGTGTCTAATCTGGATATGATGATCGTACCCCGGCGGCTGATGGTGGGGGGCTGGTCCATGTCCGAAGCCACCACCCTGTTCGGGTATCTGACTGGTATGGCGGTGCCTCTCATCAATATGTCCACCATCCTGACGGCGGCGCTGTCCATCAGTCTGGTGCCGGCCATCAGTGAATCCCGGGTGCTGGAAGATACGGAAGGGATCCGGGAAAAAGTGGCCACGGCCTTTTCTGTGGCGGCAGTGATCACCATCCCCTGCAGCATCGGTCTCCATGTACTGGGAGGCAGGGTGGCAGCCCTGATCTACAACGCTCCCAAAGCCGGACCTTCCATCGAGACCATGAGCTGGGCCATTTTCCTCCTGGGACTCCATCAGGTGAGTACCGGGATCCTCCAGGGACTGGGCAAGACCAAGATCCCCGTGTTCAATATGATCTTGGCGGCGGCGTCTAAAGTGCTGCTGAACTGGAACCTGACTCCTTCTTTGGGAATCGTGGGGTCTTCCTGGGCTACGGTGGCCGATATCGGGATCGCAGCCATCCTGAACCTTTTCTTCATCAAAAAATATACCGGGTTCTCCCTGGAATTGAAGCAGCTGGGAAAAACCGCCCTGGCGGCAGCGGCCATGGGGGCGGCGGTGAAGGGCTTCCTGGCCCTGGTGCCTGGCTGGGGTGCCTGGAGCATCCTGGGAGGTATGGCCGTGGCTGTACCGGTCTACGGCATCCTGCTGTTGGTGCTGAAGACCATGCCAGAAGAAGAACTGTACCAGATCCCCTTCCTGGGAAGGAGAATGGTGAAGCTGGGGAAGAAACTGAAACTGTTGTAAAAAAAGGGCTGTGAAAAAATGAGAAATCATTTTTTCACAGCCCCTTTGGTCACTGGTCAACGGTCACTGGTCACTGGCCGGTGGAAAGCACCCGTGGCTGACGGGTCCTTTTGAATAAAAAACAGGACTGTGCTTTTCTTTTGTTCCGTTGCTTCTCCAGCGTTCTTTTGGAGATGCAAGGACAAGCCAAAGGCGCGTCCGAGCCAGCATCCTACAATAAAAGGCAGCCGCAGCCCGGCTTATACTGTACCCATAAGTGTGGACACTTTTCAAGAGTCACCCTTACCCAAAAATTTGG
>Ga0129307_1002374_pt1 | contig 15058 bp, 11 predicted proteins | sample P1105metagenome_FD_94437 | JGI IMG/M metagenome (GOLD analysis project Ga0129307, IMG submission 94437) | Capybara group fecal microbial communities from Wisconsin, USA - P1105 metagenome | ecosystem: Host-associated > Mammals > Digestive system > Large intestine > Fecal | place: USA: Wisconsin... | reverse complement strand
CCCTTCAAGGATTTTTAACGCAGTCACCGGCAAAATTTGACGAAAAGACGTGCATGAATCCCTATGTGGACAGGTTCTCAGTGCAAAGCCGTCAGGCGGGCTTTGTGCGGTGTTGCCTTAATAGTAAGGAGAGATTCAGATGTACGAAATACTTGATAAAATAAACAGCCCACAGGACCTGAAAAGCCTGTCAATCGGCGAAATGAAAGCACTTGCACAGGATATCCGTGACGCACTGATGAACCGTCTTTCAAAGCATGGCGGCCATTTCGGACCTAACTTCGGTATGGTCGAAGCTACCATTGCGATGCACTACGTTTTCAATTCGCCTGTTGACAAGATCGTGTTTGACGTTTCACATCAGTGCTATCCGCATAAGATGCTGACAGGGCGCAAGCTTGCGTATATGGATGAAGCGCATTTCGAGGATGTTTCAGGCTACACAAATCCCGAAGAAAGTGAGCATGACTTTTTCAACGTGGGGCACACTGCAACTTCAGTAAGTCTTGCCGCAGGACTTGCTAAGGCGAGAGACCTGACAGGCGGCAATGAAAATATCATCGCAGTTATCGGTGACGGTTCACTCAGCGGAGGAGAGGCACTTGAAGGACTTGACCTGGCAGGGGAGATGAACTCTAATTTTATTATCGTTATAAATGATAATGATATGTCTATTGCTGAGAATCACGGAGGTATGTACAAGAATCTGAAAGCGCTCCGTGACGGCAGCGGTAAAGCTGATACAAACCTGTTTACAGCAATGGGTCTTGACTATGTATTCGTTGCTGACGGAAATGACCTCGAACAGCTTATTGCTGCTTTCCGGAAGGTGAAGGATTCGCAGAAGCCTGTTGCTGTGCATATCGTCACACTCAAGGGTAAAGGCTACAAAATAGCTGAGGAGAACAAGGAAAACTGGCATTACACCATTCCTTTCGACGTAAAAACAGGAGAGACGAAGTTCAGCGGAGGCGGCGAAAGTTACAATTCACTGACCTGTGATTACCTTGTGGAGAAGATGAAGAAGGATAAGTCCGTATGCGCTGTCACTTCCGCAACTCCGACTATTATGGGATTCACAGCAGATAAGCGAGAGCAGTTCAAGGAGCAGTTTATAGACGTTGGAATCGCAGAGGAAACCGCAGTTGCTCTTGCGTCGGGTATAGCAAAGAATGGCGGAAAGCCTGTTTACGGCGTTTACAGCACATTTATGCAGAGAACTTACGATCAGATCTTACAGGATGTCTGCATCAATTCAAATCCCGTGACATTCCTTGTTTTCTCGGCTTCGATATGGGGAATGAGCGATGTCACTCATCTCGGCATCTATGATATCCCGATGATATCGAATATTCCCGGCCTTGTTTATCTTGCGCCGACCTGTGCAGAGGAATATCTGGCAATGGCGGAATGGGCAGTTGAGCAGACTGAATATCCTGTGGCGATACGTGTTCCTTCAAACGGCGTGGTACATTCTGACAGAAGTTTCCCTGCTGATTACAGTGAACTGAACCGTTATGAGGTCACGAAAAAGGGCAGGGATATCGCAGTAATTGCTCTGGGTGACTTCTATCAGACAGGCGAACAGGCTGTGAATGTGCTTGCAGAGAAGAACATAAACGCAACTCTTATAAATCCAAGATATATCACAGGACTTGATACTGAACTGCTTGAATCTCTCAAAGCTGACCATAAGGCAGTTATCACTCTTGAAGACGGCGTTGTCGATGGCGGATTCGGTCAGAAGATCGCTGCATATTACAGTGATTCGGATATGAAAGTAAAGTGCTTAGGCCTTGAAAAGAAATTTTATGACAGATACAATGCGTCAGAAGTTCTCGAGGAACTTGGTATCGTTCCCGGAAAAATTGCTGATGCCGCTGTGAAGATGCTATAAATCCTGAACTATAAAAACCTCCCACGGATCTTATGTCCGCAGGGAGGTCTTTTGTATTATTATTGAATTTGCGTCAATGTTGCGGAAGGTTCATATGAAAAGAGTATGTTAAAAAGCGACCTCCGGGAAAGCTCTCAGAGGCCGCTTTTAATATCATTACTCAAAAAGCTGTAACAGGTTCATTCAGAACCGAGAAATAGGAAGGATTATCAATAGAAACAGTATCAAATTCAGCGGCAGTTACATACATCACAATATCATGGGTACCTTCAATGCGCTCGCTGCGGATGCCCTGAGACTCAAGGGCGGCTATTGTTTCTTCAATACGGGCTGTGTAGAATGCTTCTACAGCTTCGTCAAGTGCTGCTTTGTAGCCGTCTTTGAGTTCTTCAAGATCAGTCCTGAGCTGCTCTTTCAGAAATTCGCCGTCAACGATATACTTTGAAAGCAATTCTTCGCCGTATCGCTCTATAGTTATGTCATAGATCTCCTTTGTCCATTTTGTACCGTCAGGAGTACCGGAAATATATATTTCTTCTCCATATTTGAGCTGATCACCGCCATATATACTATTCAGCAGGTTTTCCATTCTGGTGATGTCTTCGCCCATTGTATCATTTGTGTACTCTTTCAGCGTTCTTCCATTGTATACAAAGTCTTCATTTTCACGGCCGCCGAGTGTTACAGAAACGGGGAGTTTCTCCGGACCGTCAGCTTTCAGCGCTTCATACAGTCCGTAGGAGATATTCCTGCCGTGCCATCTGCCTGTATAAGTATCGGGAGGTGTTACATCTCCGCTTCCCTTATCCTGATATGCTTTCTCTGCATCTTCGGCGCTTGTATTACTGATACCGACACCGTTTTCGCCAACATAGAAATAAAGCACCTGACTGCCACCCATAGTTGAAGGATGTTCAGGTAGAGTACCGTCATCATTCAGGGAAATTTCTTTGAACATAAACATGATACTTCCGCTGCTTCCTGTGGGATATTTGCTGAAATCCAGTTCGGCAGTTTCGTGGTGATAAGTCGAGTAATCATCATATTCACTGCCGACATTGAATACATCTCTTTCTTCTCCTCTGTATTCTTTTGAGTAGCTTCCGACTTCACCGTTTACAGTCAGTCTCGTATCTTCGATCTTATCCCATGTTGACACCGTTTTTTCACAAGGATAAATGCTGTAATCGTACAGGAAAGTATTCCCCTCGTAACCTTGTATTCTGTATATGCCAAGTCTTGCAACATCAACTTTAAGAGTTTCACCAACTGGATTGAAAGCCTTACATTTCAATGCTATTTTTATTGAGGACGAAGGTTTACTTGCTCCCTGATCCGAACCGGAATATCCGAAAAGAATATCCCTGATCTCTGGATCATTCAGTTCGGAACTGCCGTTCATTTCTTTGAGCAGAGCCTTTTTCATCATAGTCAGATCAAATACATCCAGCCTGTCATCAGCGCATAGATCAGCAGCTTTCCAGTTGGCGATATTTTGTCCCTTATCTCCTAAGAGCCATTTCTGGAACGCTACAACATCGGCAATATTGAAAGTTCCGTCGTTGTTGATATCACCGCTGACAGCAGCCGAAACAATTACATCATCATGACTCTGCTGATAAACTACTATGTTTTCGTCGATTCCTTTTCCTGTAACATATGCCTTTATCTTATCGAAAAAGCCGTCGTATGAAATAAAGATCTTCTCAACACCGTCAACTTCCTGAACATAGGTAAAGCCCGAGATACCATTGGAGCGCATATATTCATTTATATCTTCGGCAACCGGTTTTAATGCGCTTTCTTTTTCAGCTGCAACATTCTTACCGGCTTCGTATACAAAAATACTCTTATCGTAGCCTTTTTCATCAATATATGTCTTTATCTTGTCTTCATAAGCCGAATAGGTAATTACCACCTTATCATCACGGACAAATGCATATCCAGCAATTCGGCTTCTGAGCATAAGATCGCTTATTTCGTCAGCATAAGCCTGTAATTCGCTGTCTTTTTCTGATGTTTGCTCGGATGCGGTTTTCTCTGCCGATGCTGCAAATGAATTAACGGGAACTGAAAACGCTCCTGTACAACTCATTACAGCGATAAGGGCTGCCAGTACTTTCTTTTTCATAATATCACCTCATAATTATAGAATGATTATTTATAGCTGGTCCTGTTCATTGTGCCGTAACCAGCTGATAACTCTCCATTGCGTCTTCTACACTTAGATTGCTGCTAGATGTTCCTTTTTCGCCGACATAGAAATACATAAACTGAATTGCCCCCATATACGAAGGGTGAAGGGGATCATCTGAATATACCTCCATGAAGAAAAACTTGATACAGCCTGAGTCACCGGCTTCATAATCCGAGAAATCTATCTCGGTTGTTTCATGGTGATAGCGATCGTAGTTTTTCTCTTCGCCGTTAATGTCGAATAACGGAACATCTTCTTTTGGATATACTTTCTTATAGCCTTTGTGCTCTCCGTTCACTATGATCTTTTCGTCCCCGATATCCTTGAAGTTTATGGGATTGCATACATAGACTTCATACGCAAAGTCTCCCGATGAATCATATCTGTCAGGTCTGAGACTTACATCAGCCATAGCCGCATCGACCATGAGGGGTTCTCCGTTAGCGCAGAATGACAGACACTTCAGCAGGATCTTTTTTGAGGAAGAAGGTGACATCATATCGTTGCCGCCCTCTTTCGGATAGCCGAAGCTAAGTTCTCTGATATTGGGATCAGTTGTGATCACAGGCGTTTCTTTCCCATGATCAGCCGTAGTTACAGTGACGTCCTCTGTAGTCTGTATCGGTAAGGCTGTTGTCGGTTCGGTGCTGGCTGCTGTCTGAACTGCTGCGGCAGTTGTGATGGGAACGGGAGTTTCTGTCGGCTTTTCTGTAACCTGTTCCGTTTTCATGCTTGTCTCTGTCTCAGGAGTAGTTACAGCCTGAGTATGTGCGGTTTTGGTTGAAGTATTTCGCTCTGATACCGAACTATGAACGGGGAGTGTTGTGGTAACTGGTTCAGCGGTATTCTCTGTCCTGATCGTTGTGTTGTTTGTAGTTGTATCCGGAGTTACGGTAGTTATATCATCTACTATTTCCGGCTGTTTAGGCGGATGCGTAAGATCTATGAAATGATTCCGATATCCGATACCCAGTCCTATAGTCAGACACAAACAAGCTAATACCGGTACTGTACGCCTGATCATGCGGATACGCTTCTTTTTCTTTTCCAGATACTCGTCATATTTGGAGAGGACACTTTGATACATTTCATCATAATTCTTCATATTCAAAGCCCCTCCTTTCAAGCTCGTCTTTTAATGCTTTCTTGGAGTTGAATAGCAAATCCTTTATCTGTCTTTCTCTTTTCTTCATGATCAAAGCTGCTTCTTCTTTTGTAAAACCTTCAAAATAGATCAGATACAGAACCTGTCGGTAATCCGTTTTTAAACTGTGCAAAGCCTGATGAACCAAACGCTTCTGTTCACTTTTTATGTAGTCATTTTCGACGTTCTTTTCATCAGCAAGGTATTCCTGTGATTCCAAGGGAACGACACTGAGTTTTGTAAGTTTTCGGAGGTGTTTTGCGGTTATATTACGTCCGATGGCATACAGCCAGGTTTTGAACGAACTTTTACATGAAAACTTCGGACGTTTTATCATCAACTCTACAAATGTACTTTCCGCCATATCTTCCGCTGTATGAATATTCTGGACATAGCTGTTCAGATATAGTATCAGTCCGGTCTGGTAGGTACAGATGATCTCATACAGTCCCTCATTGTCGCCCGCAAGGAAACGGCGGTAGCTACTTTCACCGTTATCCATGTGGGGAATCCTCCTCTCAAAGACTTTATTCTTGCCCTTACACTTATTAGTACCATTTTTCCCGAAAATGGCGAAGTAAAATTTGAAATTACGTCAACTTTGTTAGGTCTGCACAAATATCATAGCATATTATCAGTTGAATAGCAATATAAACAGCAGAGAAATTTTATCACTCCACTCTGCTTTTAAAGGAAATGTTTTATGGCTGACATGTTTCTGTTTCTATCTCACAATAATGTCTGCATACTTCTGCAATGGTACGCTGAAACGCAGAACTCATTCAGCCTGATCTTACGCAGAATGTATCTGTGATGAATCTTGACATTTTTACCGATCGATGATATAATAAGTTTATCGGTAGTTTAATAAAAACAGCTGTCCGTTCAGCAGATGCGTCTTGCGCCCGATGCCCGTATAACTCAACGTGAGAGATCACGTCCGTCAGACGTGTTGTGCGACGGTTCAACTCCGTCAGCGGGCTATTTTGCATGATACTGCCTTCTTCGGAGGGCAGTTTGTTTTATGATCCCGGAGGTGATATTATGAGTCTGGATTCTGTCAAATTCAAGAAACCGCAGATCTGTTATCCGAAGCTGTTTACTGCGGCATCAGTTACAGTACCGCATATTGAAATGACTGCGAAGGAGGCTGTTGCTGCGGGCTATTCTTTCCGCAAAAAGCGGCACAGCGTGAAGATAACCAAATATCGAGGAAAACCGCAGATGCAGCTGAATATCCCTTATACCATAGACGGGATGCCTGTGGATGAGATCCGTGTGCACACCTTTGAAAAATTCCCCTGCAACACTGTCTTTATCCACGGAAATATCCGCAAAATCGGTCGATTGGCTTTCTTTGAATGTACTGCGAAAACAGTGATATTTGAAGACGGTCTGACTGCATTGCATGATGAAATTTTTTATTATTGCGAATCTCTGGAAAAGGTCCACCTTCCGCTGACCTTGAGATACATCGGAAAAAGATGCTTCATGTGGTGCAAAAACCTGAAATATATCGAATTTCCGAAAAGTATCTGTAACATGGAGGATCTGGCTTTCTGCAGAACCGGACTGGAAGGCTTCGGTGTTGAAGCGCTCACACCGGGCATCAACAATGCAGAGGCCTTTTCCTGTACACCTTTGATTGAAGAAAATCAGGTCGTATGTGCCTACCCTGATTCTTCAAACCTTACCGTACTCCATGTAGGCGCTCCGTTCCGCCCGTACTCTGAATGCGGCACACCGATAAAATTCAAAGCAGATTCGATCACATTCTGCCGCTGGTCTCTGAGATGCTTCAGCATTGATCTGTCTGAGTGCAAAAAAGTCCGTTTCTATCGGAATGCGATTCGCAGTGAACGTGAAAGAGACCGTTTAAACGTCGCCCACATTGTCACCACCAGTCTCATGATACTTCCAGAAAGCGATGAAAGCAAGCAGCATTATGCATTCCCGAAGCATGTGAAAGTCCTCAATTACTTTCCGAATAAGAACAGGGAATACAACGGTCTGGTTGAGACCGACTACGATGACCGTGATGACAGCTATGTTGTCACCCCGGTCGCCGATTTCCTTCCGGCAAGGTCTGTTGAGGAGGATTGGGACAAGATCAGGATCACAAAGCCTGTGAAAATGGACAGATATGCGATCAACTCTTATCATCTGCAAGAGATCACCTTTGCGGATTTCTTCCCCGAGGACACGGTTTTTTCGCTGTCCTGCTTTGAGCTGAGAAAGCTGTCCTTCCGTTACAAAGGGCAGATGTACACAAAGTATATACCACCCAGAGAACTGATAAACAATTACATCCATACGATCATGACATTCCCATTCGCTCCCTGCACTGTCCCTTGTGAAGGCGGCTTCAGACATACGGTCTATGACAGACAGATCATAGATTCGATTTTTCAGCATCGGCATATCTCCTCATATAATAACCGGGCTCTCGCCATGCTGCGGGACAGAGACCATATGAGATGGGGAGAAAGTCATTGGAAACAAAATATCTATTTGAAAGTCACCAATACGATCAAGGCACTCATTGCTGTAGATGTGCTGCGAAGCGACCGTCTTGACCACGAACCGCCGGTCGATATGTACCTTGATTTTCTGAAAAAGCACAGCAGATACTGCCGACAATATTTCCAGAAGATAAGCGGCAAATATCCGGAATATCTACAGGCATTTGAAATGATCATATCGAGTGACGGCGAAAGAAAAGCGTGAGATAAAGGGGCGTATGATTAGCTTGACAGTGAACCGGTCTTTAAGGCAACACCGCACAAAGCCGTCAGGCGGGCTTGGTGCGGTGTTGCCTATAGTTTCATGCTGCCACAATAAACAGGAGATAAAAAATGAAAGATGCACTTATTAATTACAGCAAAAAGGCTCTTGCCCTTAAACAATTCTGGATGCCAAAGGAATTCGACGATGTCGAACCGGAAATGGCTGAGGAGCTAAAAAGGAATTTTCTTATTCCCCGAACTACCAAGACGGATTTCCGGCCATTCAAGGAGAAATATGGTTTTGAGGTACCGCAAGAGATAAAAGACTATTATGATCTGTACTGGCATTCCTATGTATGTGGCTGCTATGACTGTATGCAGCAGAACGAAACGGAATGTCACAAATTCGACGATGGATTAACGCTGTTTTCTGTAATGAAGAAAAAAAGCGAGAGCGATGACGATGTACTGTTGCACGAAAACGGGCTGATGGATATGACCGAAGAATGGTATGAGGATTGCAGAGAGGCTGTTGATGAAGAACCTGCCCTTGCAAAATATGCCAAGGACATGGAGGACTATATTCCTATAGGCTGGTCACTGTATTATGCATACAGAATATTTTTCAGGCGATCCACCAAGGAGATATACCTTGAGAGCTACTCCTACGAGATGGGCTTTGTAGGCAAAGAGCCTATAGCAAGATCACTTCCAGAATTTATCAATAAGCTGTACTTCAATCCCGATCCTCAGTTTTATAAATAGCTGTCTGAGCAGGTGAATCCTTGACGGGATATAGGCCTGATTCTCACTATTAAAATGGAATTGCAATGCAATAGTTAATATCGTTTCATTTATTATAACAACTGCCTTCGCTTCGTAGTACCGAAGGAAGTCAGTGTGTATTATTGAATCCAACAGCTTCTGATATAGAAAGTGACCGCTGCATAACAAGAATAGCAGCTCCTGGTAGGGAGCTGCTTCTTTCATTATATTATATCGCCTATTCTTCATGAGAAAACGTGTGAAAAACAACTGATTTTTCTCACACGCGACTGCATATTTGCAGTTGAAACTGTTTCCTACAGGTAAAAGAAAAGCCTGTATTTCGTCTTTCCTCGAAATACAGACTTTATCATTCTGGCAGGGGCAGAAGGACTTGAATTTCTTCCCATTAGGCGAGTTCTTGCCTATATTACGATGTTTACAAGACGCAATTTAGCTTTTGTGAAACAAATCTGCTTCACGACGCTTTTTCTGCATCACCATTAATGATGCTATACATATAGGAATCGAATATCTTTAAGCTTTCACGCACTCGCTGTTTTGATGTGCGGATATAAACACTATCAAGTATTTTCGAGTTGGACCAACCACCAAGTTTCTCAAGAACTTCTTTCTCGATTCCAAGTCCGTTCATTGTAGTAGCAAATTGGGCTCTGAGGTCATGGAACCTCATTTTGAGGTTATTCTTCTTAAGAAGTCTGTCGTATCTACGTTTGATTGCTCCATAGTTTTCGTTGACGATAAAGTCTTCTGGGCTGGAATGTGGAACTTGTTGGATCAAATTATAGATGTAATCTGGTATAGGGATATCTCGTGTGGACTGCTCAGTTTTATTACGTTGCTCAACAACGTCGTGTCCGTTGATGCATACCCTTGCACGTCTAACTTTTATGTATCTACCATTGTCGTCCTCATATGCAATTCCTTCGTGGCGGAGATAATCCTAAGCCTAAGATATTCACAAAGCTTGAAGATCCTGTCATCAGTTCTATGGAAGGACAAGCTCTTGGAGCTGCTTATGATTTCGCCGATTATCGAAAAAAGGTCAATCGTTATATAGAAGAGCATAAAGATGATCCAGTTATATATAAGCTCAATCACAATAAACCTCTTATGAAGGCAGATTATGAAGAGCTCGAAAGGATTCTTACCCAGGAACTCGGCAATAGCGATGACTATAAGCGAGAGTACGGAGATACGCCATTTGGGCTATTGGTTCGTAAAATAGCTAAACTTGACCATGATAGTGCAATGACTGCTTTTTCTGCGTTTATCAATGATGAGTCACTTAATCAGAAGCAGATAGAGTTCATACTGAAGATAATAAACCATATCGAGAATAATGGCTATATCGAGGATGTCAAGATCCTTATGAAACCGCCGTTTGACAAGCCTTATAGCTTCATCAAGATGTTTGATCCTAAGACTAGAACAGCAATACTACAAACAATAGAGAGCATAAAAAACAACGCTTTGACTATTAGTGCTTAATGGCATTTATATGCGTAATGATTCAACCGCCCGTGAAGGGCGGTTTTCCTTTTGTTCGTAAGCGCCAACCAATCCCAGCCCTTCCGACAAACTGAAAAAGATGCTAAAATATACTCACAGCAAAAATCTGAAAGGAGCTGTGAGTATGATGACTACAAAAGAAGAAAAACAGGAGCTACTGCATAGGCAATGGGAGGAACAGATCGCAGAATGTGAAAGCAGCAAAATACCAGTCAAGGAATGGTGTGCTGAAAAACCGGTGCTGAAGATACGAAAAAAGAAGATAAAGCCGCTGTTAGACAGGATATATGAAATTATTGATACACTACGACCGAGTAAAGACTCGCATCTTTACACGGCGGTCACTTATGCCCGAAATCAGAAAGAGAAACTATACTATTTCCTTGATGATCCGAATGTTGAAATGACTAATAATTTAGCTGAGCAAACTGTAAAAAGCTACGTTATAAATCGTAAGAACTTCCTGTTCAGCGATACCGAGAAGGGTGCTGATGCAAGTGCAGCAGATATGAGTATCATAGAAATAGCTAAGAGAAACAAACTTGACGTTTATGGCTATCTTACGCATCTTCTGACCGTTCTGCCCGAATGGGGACGGAAACCTACAGATGAACAGCTTGGATCTGTTATGCCGTGGAGTGAATCACTGCCTGATTTATGCAGACAATTGTACAGCGAGATACGGTAAACAAGTTTTATGAAGAAAAAAGGCAGCCAGAGTTATTTCGTTGGGCTGCCTTAAGTTAGTATAATTTGCTTTTTATGAAAAAATGTGAAATAATGTCGTTGACTTAATCAGGACTATGTGATATAATATTTTTAAATTATTCACTGTATTTAAAGAGGGAATGATTGTAACACATTTTACATAAAGGAGAGTAGTAATGAAAAAAGCACTTGCACTATTGCTTCCGCTGACATTGCTGGTATCAACTATGTCATGTGCGGAAAAGAACAAAACATCAGAAAAATCCGAGACTGAAACAACAAATGCATCTACATCAGCTGCCGAGCCCACAACAAGTACAGAGTTAGAGTTTGACGGTCCCAAGTATGAAACATACGCAACCATGACTCCCGAGGAGATAGTGGCAGCACTCACTTTGGAGCAGAAAGCGGCACAAATGGTACAGCCTGCGGTCTATAACATCACAGAGGAGGATATGAAAGCCAATGATTACGGCAGTATCCTTTCCACTGTCGGCTGTATAGACTCGGATGCATGGGCTGAGACCGTTGACGGCTATCAGCAGGGAGCAATTGAGTCAGAGGCAGGTATTCCCTACATCTATGGTCAGGACGATGTTCACGGCGTGAACTACTGCCGTGACGCTGTATACTTCCCTCACAACATCGGACAGGGCGCTGCCAACGATGAAGAACTGGCTTATCAGGTAGGCCTTATTACAGCTGACGAAGCAAAGCTCTGCCATATGATGTGGAACTTCTCACCCTGTGTTGCTCAGTCTGTAGACCCTCGCTGGGGACGTACATATGAGTCCTACGGCTCAGACCTCGAAACTATTACAAAGCTCAGTACAGCCTACACAAAGGGACTTATCGACGGCGGGCTTGTTGCCTGTGCAAAGCACTTTTTCGCAGACGGTAATGTACTGTACGGCACAGGCGAGCCCGGTGATACATATATGCTCATCGACCGCGGCGACTCTCAGCTTACCGATGCGGAGATAGATGAACTTCTCAAAGTGTATCAGGCACAGATAGACGCTGGTGTCCAGACAATTATGATAAGCCATTCATCCCTCAACGGCGTGAAGATGCATGAAAACAAGGAGTACATCATGAAGCTCAAAGATGAAATGGGCTTCAAGGGCTTCATCGTCAGCGACTGGGGCTCGATTCAGCATATAACAGGCGATTCCTACAGGAAACAGGTCATAAAGAGTATAAATGCAGGAATTGATATGCTCATGGAGACCGACAGATATGACGAAGCAAAGCATATAATCGTTGATGCTGTAGGCAGCGGAGAGATAACCGAGGAACGTGTCAACGATGCTGTTACACGTATAATCAAGGTCAAGAAAGACGCAGGACTCTTTGATGATCCGCTGCTGAAGACTATGACTACCGAGAAGACAGTCACAGGTTCTCTTGAATACCGAAAGGTAGCCGAAAAGCTTGTTGAGGAGAGTCTTGTGCTTCTCAAAAACGAGAATAATGTGCTTCCGCTTAAAAAGGGTACAAAGGTCTATATCACAGGACCGGCGGCAAACAGCTGTCAGGCACAGTGCGGTGGCTGGACTATGGACTGGAACGGCTCTACCTCAAAGGATGTCCCGGGCGTTACCACCATACAGGAAGCCTTTGAGCGTTATGCCGAGGACTACGGCATTGAAGTCATCACCGACAAGGAAGAAGCCGAAAACGCCGATGTTGTGCTTCTTTGCCTGGGCGAGCAGAACTACGCTGAGTGGAACGGCGATACTGAGGATATGGGATTGTTCGGCAAGCTGGGACTTAAAGGCAATTCAGAGGCACGAAAAGAGGCGAAAGACCTCGGAAAGCCCACTGTCACCTGTATCGTTGCGGGCAGAAATGTCCTCATAAACAAGAGACTATACGATGACTGGGACAGTGTTGTTATGTGCTACCTCCCCGGTTCTGAGGGCAAGGGCATATCCGATGTTCTCTGCGGCTGTTCAGACTTTACAGGCAAACTCCCGTCCCCTTGGTACAGCTCATTAGACCAGATACGCACAGATGAGTGCTGGCTTGAACGTGGCTACGGACTTAACTATGGCAAGGACTTTGAACCGAAAACAGAGCCTGAGACTATACTCGATCCTCCTACAGTAGTTGCCGAAGATCCTGCTATCGAGGGCACAAACTATAAGGCAGGACTTTACAAGGACGGAGTATATGTAAATGAGTATGCAGGTATCAAACTGAATGTACCCAAGAACCATAATTATTTCTCAGCGTACAATGCTGATTTAAAGGAAGAAGAATTATCAGAGCTTACCGATGAAACAGAGATTGCCATTTTAAAATCAACGATATTTGAAGCAAATTTCGGAAACATGAATGAAGCTATTTGTATCAACTTCTATAATATCCGTATGCTTTTAGATGGTTTGATGCTGGATAAGGAAGAAATTACCGAAGATGATGCACTTGACTATTACAGGGAAAAAGTCACAAACACATCTAAGGAGCAAGGATTCAAGGTTGACTTCAAGGACAGAGAGACGGTTACACTCGGCGGTCAAGAGTACCTGAGAGATATCTTTTACTATGACGGTGATGAAACAAATTATGAAGCATTCTGTATCAGAAAGGTTGATGATGACCTTTTATGTGAGATATGGTACACTGCTAACGAACCCAAGAAAAATCCCGAATATTTTGAATCGCTGTTTGAGGAATTAAAGTGATGAATAAACATATAGCAATGACCGCAGTTGGCTGTGCATTATGCATAGCCGCTGTGGGAGCATTTACAGGCTGTTCAGATAATAACAGCTCAGAGCCTGCCGAAGCCCTGACCACCGATGTAACGGTAACTGATGAAACGGAACAGACGGAGACTTCAACGCAGGGAGAAGTTATGGTTCAGAATATCCCCATAACCGCAGACAATGCAAAGCTGCAAAGCAGAACTGTAATGAAGGACGATGTTCTGTGGCTGGTGCAGAGCGGCTCGGCTGCGGAGTTCACCGTAAGCGGCAGAAGCGCATCACTGACAATTGCAGGCAGCAGCGGTATAAATAATTTTGACCCACGCTATGCTGTCTATGTGGACGACAAAATGATATGCGATGAAATCATGGCAGATAAGGACGTAACGGTCAGCCTCTGGAAAGATGAGGATAAAACAGCGGCAGTAAAGGTAATGCTTCTCTCGGAAGCCATGTATGGCGGCATTGGTATACGCTCCGTCGAGGTGGAGAGCAGCTCGGCTCAGCCTGTTATGCCTGCCGAAAAAGCACCGCTGACGATAGAGTTTATCGGAGATTCCATTACCTGCGGATACGGCGTTGAGAGTAAGTCGCCCAGCGACCCATTCACCACTGCTACGGAGAATTTCTCAAAGTCCTATGCCTATCTTGCAGCGAAGTCCCTCGGTGCGGACTACACCACCTGCTGCTACAGCGGCTACGGTATCGTGTCAGGCTACTCAGGCGACGGAATGAAAAACGACAAAGAACTTCTGCCCGACTGCTACGGCAAGTCAAGTATTTATAAGGACTACGGGTCAGACTGGGAATTCTCCGAGGATTGTGACGTTGTGGTCATAAATCTTGGTACTAACGATATGAATTATGTTGCCGCAGACTCTGATGCCAACGGCAGTGAATTTGTAGAGGGATATAAGGCATTTTTGAAGACTGTCCGTGAAAAGCGTCCGAATGCTCCTATAATCTGCACTATGGGTACTATGGGCGGCGATGATATATACAAGCTGATTGAACGTGCAATAGCCGAATTAGGCGATGGCAATATCACGTCATACTTCTCACAGACTCATTCAATGCGTGACGGTATGGGAGCTGACGGTCATCCGTCAAAGAAAACACAGCAGAATATTGCCGATGTTCTTGCAGAAAAGATACGGAATACCCTCGGAGAGTAAAAATAAATTAAAAACAGACTCTGCAATTTAAGCGGAGTCTGTTTTTGTTAGAACCTGTCCACATAGGGTGAATGTGCGGATTATCAGGCATAATTTTGTCGGTGACAAGGCAAAAATCCGCCGACGGGCTGTCGCCCTTCAAGGATTTTTAACGCAGTCACCGGCAAAATTTGACGAAAAGACGTGCATGAATCCCTAT
>Ga0129307_1002373_pt1 | contig 15067 bp, 12 predicted proteins | sample P1105metagenome_FD_94437 | JGI IMG/M metagenome (GOLD analysis project Ga0129307, IMG submission 94437) | Capybara group fecal microbial communities from Wisconsin, USA - P1105 metagenome | ecosystem: Host-associated > Mammals > Digestive system > Large intestine > Fecal | place: USA: Wisconsin... | reverse complement strand
TGGTTCCTGCTGAGCTGGCTTCAAGGCTACGCAACGCAAAACTTCCCAGAGTCCTAATCTGGAAAAACTTTTTCTTCATTAATGAAGTTCACACACTCCTGCCAACTTCGTCTCACGTTTGGGACGAAGTTGGCTTTTTTGATGTGGCAAAACTTGTCTAGATTTAAAAACTGATTAGGATATCCCTATATTCAATAATTAGAAGGAGCAGTGTGAGATGGGACTTTTCAAGAAAAAGAATAAAAAGAAAAGCGTCATGCTTGATGACAAATACACCATTCGCTTAGCATTTGCCGATGCGTTCAAGCCGGAAAATAACGCGCAGGTGGCTGAAGCAATCGAAAGTGCTTCGGAGTTTGAACGTGATAACGGTCTGCCTGAAGTGAGTGCAACCTTGCCATTCATGACGTTTAAAACCGCTGAGGATCTGTTTGATCGCCTGCGAAATGTCGTTGCTGAGACCGCGGAGCCGATTGAGTTTAGCTATCTGGCCATCTGGCTGTTTGACAAGAACCAAAAGGCCAAGATGGGCAAGCCGGGGGCTGAAGGCGGTAATCCGCATGAATACATTACTCTGCCAGGGTTCAAGCTGGATTATGACTATCAGAACCTGACCAAGGTGATCTTTGAAACGATCTTTAATCTGCCGGAAAACAGTGACGTTTCCTATGATGAAAAGATGGAGATCTGTGAGGATTTAAAGCAGGCCTACCTGGAGACGGTCAATGTCGATGAAAATGAGGTTGCCCGTCTGCCAAAAGAGTCCGAGGTTGAAAAGGGCGCGGTAACACTGGACGTGCCAGCATACTCGGTCGCAGAAAGCAAACCGGAAACCAATGTCACAATGTACAATCCAGATTCGCACACGTTTAGCACGAGTAACAGCGTTGATGCTTCGGCGGCAAACAGCGTGGCTGAATCAGCTGCGATGACGCCAGCAACGCCAGAACCAGCGGCACCGGTAGCCCAACCACAAGCACAAGCGACCAAGCAACCGGTCAAGCCAGCCCCTGAAGTTCATGAAACTCGCTCTGCCGTCCGCTCAATCAATGATACGGTAGACGATGAACAAGAAATTGCGCGTGAAAAAGGTCATGTTACCGCACCGCAATTTGAGGTAGCCGAACTGGATCCAGTAGAACCAGGCCAGCATGGCTATGTTGAATATCAAGTTAATCAGCGACGCAAGACCTATAACAAGATCCTGCAAAACAGCGCGGAAAAACTGAATGATAAAAACGAGAAAGCCATCATGGACTTACGCGAAACCTATAAGAAGGCGGTCGAAAAAGCCGTCATGAAGTACCGCAAGGATCATCAAAACGACAAGCGAGACCTGCATAGCCGGATCAATACTCAACTGATGGCCGCTAAGCAACGCGATCTGCAAGCTGAATTCAAAAAGATCGATCAACAGCATGATAAGGATCTTAAAGACGCTCAATTGGCTTTTGAAAAGCTCAAGAACCAGATCGAAAGCGATACTCAGACCAACAAGGAACAGACCCAAACGCGCGTAACCAAGCATTATCAGCAATTGGCTGATAAACAATTCGCTGATGAATGGGCTAAGATTGAACGGCGCAACCGCGAGAACGAAGCCAAAATTCGGCAAGAAAAACAGCGCCATTACGAACTCAAGGCGCGTGAAGACGCGGCACAATTACGGGTCAATGCCTTGGATCTGCTTCAAAAAATGCTGGCTGATGAAACCAAGGAACTGGACAACTACCAGACTCAGGTTACCAATGAGCATCTAAACGCTAAGCAGATCACGATTTCAGAAAACCGCTCTGAAACCGAAAAGCAACGGATCCAGGCACCATTTGAAGAACTGCGTGAAGCCAACAAGACGATCAGCGCTTTGAAAGAACAATTAGCGCGGACTGAGGCTCTGCGTGACTCAGCAGAAACCGAGAACACGGCTCTTAGAAACGATAAGAAACAGCTGGAGTCCAAGAACGAAACGCTGTTGAATGAGAAGCTGGCCGTTACTAAGGAACTGAGTACCCGGACGCGCGATACGGAAAAGCAAAATAGTGATGATCTGAATACAACCTTAAGTAATTACATCAAGCTCAAGCTGGCTGCGGAAATGCAACCACAACCACCACGTCAGCAAGTAGCAACGGTTGAATCAACGGCCGTCAGCGAAAAGAAAGAAGATCAAGGGCACGGCGAAAACTACAGCAAGCAGATGAACGGTATGCTCCATGGCGTTCGGCGCCTGGTAGCACTGTTTATGGTCCTGCTGTTGCTGATCATCTGTGGTTTTGGCTACTACACGTACCACCAGCACAAGCAGAATGAAGCTCAGATCAGCCAAATGACGCAAACGATGAACAAAAAGATTGCCAAGGCAAAACGATCCAGCGGCAATGTGGTTCAAGAATCCTACAAGAACAGCTCCAGTACTGATGAGAACCAAGCGGCACTGAATGCTCTGCATTCCAGCAATGCTACGGAATTAGACAAGTACAAGAGTGAAAAATACTACGCTTTGGACAAGGCCATCATAAACAATGATGCCAAGGCCGCTGACGAAGCCGTTAAGGCCATGGGCAACGATTTAGGTATGAATGACCGTTATCGTGCCAGCCAAGCCGTATCACTGCTGAATCAAGCCGGTGATTCCAGTCTGGCAACCAAGGTTAGCGATGCCAACAAGTAATTCAAAATAAGCGACGATCGTCAATCGACGGTGGCCGCTTTTTTAGATAGAGAGAAAATGGCGAAACTTGTTTGAATCGTATTTATCGGTAAGCTTGCACTTGTATTTAAGAAAGGATGGTGGTGTTTTTGGCCATTAACTACGATAAGGAAAGGCACCGTAAGGACGGTAAGCAGGGCGGTCTGCTCGGCCGTCCTTGGTTTTTGACTCTGCTATGGATCGCATGGGCGTTATTCGTCAGCTGGCTGAACTGCTGGCTGACGTCCGGGGTTAAGGCCACGCAGGATTGGTTTCACTCGCCGGAAAGCTATCAGTTTATGGACGGGACCGTTAATGCGCAGATCTTTACGACTCTGCATAACGGCTGGGCCTTTAGCAACTTCGGCAATTATCAGATCATGCACTTATATCCAAAGATCTATTGGATCATTGAGCTGATTGCCGCCGGGGTCATGCTGCCGTTGGTGCTTAAAACCTGGCTGAAGTGGCGGCCAAGTCATCGAAACCAATACGGGAACGATCGACTCACGACCGAAGATGAGGTCCTGGTGCAATATCCGCAGATTCCGGATCGCGGCTTTGAATATGAAGGGATTGGTGGGGTACCGGTCTCGCATATCAAGGCAACGGCACCCGTATTCTTTAAGCACCATCCAATTGACTGGATGCACTACTACTTGGTGCCTGAAGTAACGCAACTGGCTACCAAGCTTCCAGGTATGAAGAACCTGCCGTTTTCTGAAGCGGCCAAGGGCTTCTATTCAATTGATCAGACCACCGTCAACTCAATGATTGTCGGGATTACCCGGTCAGGTAAGGGTGAAACGCTGGTTATGCCATTCGTTGATATCTTGTCGCGTGGATCCGAAAAATGCTCAATGGTCGTCAATGACCCTAAAGGTGAGCTGTACCAAATGAGCTACGAAACACTCAGGAAACGCGGTTACAACGTGCAAGTCCTAAACCTGCAAAATACCGACTTTTCCATGAGCTATAATCCACTGCAAAAGATTATCTCGTTTGCCCAAGAAGGCTACTACGATGAGACGCAACAAGCCGTCAATACCTTGTCGTCAAGTATCTACGTTGATCCAAACGCCAAGGATAAGTTCTGGCAGAACTCGTCAATCAACCTGTTAAACGCCTTGATTCTGGCCGTGGTTGACTACGCTAAGCGCAACGATCGATGGGACGAGGTAACGATGGACAACGTGTTGCATATGATGACTGAGCTTGGGTCCAAGCAGGTCAACGTCAACGCTGATGGCGATATCATTCCCAGCGCTGATGAAATGAAGGACGAAAACGTCAAGATGCCAAGCGATATGACGCCTGCCGGGCAAAAGAACAAACTGCTGGTCTACTTTGCTCAGCTCCAAAAGCTGAACGATAAACACTACAGCCAGTTTCGGCAGATGGCGCTAGACTCGTTTGCTCAGTCCAAGTTCGCCGGTGACGAGACGTCCGGTAACATCTACTCGTCAGCAATGGAGGGGATCAAGATCTATCAGCAATCCAACATTGCTAAGCTGACCTCAAAGAACTCGGTCAACTTCGAGAGTATTGGTTTCCCACGGACGATGAAATTCAGGGTACCAGAACGCTTTAAGTTTAAGACGGCCGTAATTGAGATTGATGATGCCAGTGGTAAGAAGATTGAGAAGCGGACGCAGATTGTCGATAAAGTTGGATTCATCAACTATGCCATCAAAGCTAAACTGCCGGATCAGTTCACGATCAGCATCAGCTTTGACTACCGCAAGAATGAGCCGGAGTACCGGGACGCCAGCTTGATCGTTACTGGTCAGAAGCTTTATCAGCGCAACGGCTTTACTTCGCATTCCTTCAAGCGTGATCCATATACTAATCAGCCGCTTTTAAAAGACGTCAAGCTGACGGTTAAGGAAAACAAGCTGGGCGAGGACGTCAAGGAAATGAAGATGGACTACTCGGAGTCGCCGGTTGCATTGTTCCTGGTTACACCACCAAACAATCCTTCCTACAACCAGTTACCAGCCTTTGCGGTTGACCAGATCTTCAACACGATCTATTCAACGGCTTTGGCCAACGGGCGTAAATCCTTTACGCGCGTGCACTTTATCTTGGATGAGTTTGGTAACCTGCCGCCAATTTCGCATATGGATACTAAGGTCTCAATCGGTTTGGGGCAAAACCTGCTGTTTGATATTGTCGTGCAAAACCTGGAACAACTTCAGATCAACTACTCGCAACAGCAGGCCGAAACGATCGAGTCCAACTGTGCGAACCTGCTATATATCTTAACTGAATCCAAGAAGACGGCCGAAACGATCTCGGCCAAGATTGGGAAACGGACGGTCAACGTTCAGACCAGCTCCGGCAAGATGGGCGATGTACACGGGACCAGTATTTCGAACCAGCTGATCAGTCAGGATATCTTGTCGATGAACGACTTGATGAAGCTGATGGGTGGCGAAATGGTCGTCTTACGGTCGGTTTACCGTATGGATCAAAAAGGACGGCCCGTTTCAGCCATGCCGATTTTTGACCATGGCCAAACGGAGATGCCGTTTAGAAATACGTTCTTGCAACGTGAATTCAACGATCAAATGACGCTTTCCGATATCGGGATCAAGTCGCCACACCGTTCACTGGATTTGAAGGCTTTGCGGATCAACTATGACAATGCGTACAACCAGCTGTTGGAGCTGATGGACGATGGTCAAGAGAAGCAGGCTGATCCATTTGGTGATGAGGCCCCAACGGCCAGTCATGGCGAAAAGCCACACCTGGCTGATGAGCCATTCATGCAGGAGTTTTTCCAAGAGAATGATGTCTTTGGGACCAATTCAATGCTGAATGACTCAACTGAAAAGCAAGCTGATGATCAGATTTTTACCGATGCGGAGCTGAAAAACGAAAAGATTACCAATGGAGCTTTTCGATTGATCTATCAGGCAATGACGCAAGTCCAGCCTGCCGAGTTGCGCATGAGCTTTTTTAAGGACACCAACACATACTGGTCACGGCCGGATAACAATAGCTGGGAGACGCTGAAGGACCGCTTTAGCGGCAATGAGCAGGCGTTTGAGCAACTCAAGAGCAATTTGATTAATTTGAAACAAGGGGGGAGCAATTGATGCTGACAATGTTGCAGGGGCTGGTAACGCGCCTAGCGGTGATGGCCGTAAGCGCGCCAACTGAAGACGCCTTGAACAAGGCCGTTACGGATAGTCCCTTCACTAAAAGCGATAAGATTGTGGAATTCTACCAAGCATGGGGATCGCATCTGCATTTGTCTTGGGGTATGTTTCGCAAGATGGCCGGTTGGTTTCAGAACGTGCCGGTACACTGGATCTATGACTTTAACAAGGGCTTTGAATCGATCTTCAATGCCATGTTCAACCTGCTGGGTTGGGACGGGAGCCTGGCTGCGAAGGGTTCACCGTTGCACCCGTTATATCTGACGATGTATACGATTGGCTGGGCACTGCTGGGGGCCGCACTAATCGTGATCGTCCTACAATCAATCGGCCATTCCGTTCGGTGGGGTAAGATCTTGCCAAACGTTGTGATGGTGGCGTTGACGCTGACGGTTTTGCCACTGATGATGCAAAAAGTCGGCTCAGTCGGTAGCGGTATGCCTGGGATCGGCAATGTTGCCGAAACGGCGCGTGATGATTTAAACTCAGCTAGCGGCGTAGGAATGAGTGATGATCTAGCCATTCAGCCGCTTAAAAACAACATTATCGATCTGAGTACGGTCGTCAGAAAGAAGTGGAACGTCAATCCAGATCGGGCCGAGTCCGCAAAGCTTAACCGGATTAACACTGATAACGATGTTGACAACTTGGATCTGGGCGAGTACCTGGACTCAACTACGCTCAAGGATCTGGGGCTGGATAAGGATAAATTCAAGGACTATACGGCACCGTTGAAGTATCACTTGATGGACGAGTCCGGTCAAGACGATGGTGGCTATATTATCGTCAAGAACGCAACGGGCGTTGGCGCTGGCTCCAACAACGATGATGTCTACGCGCGGTATGATGTGGACTGGATCGGCCTGTTGGGTCAGTCGATCATTCTGGGGGTCATTCTCCTGATCGCCTCAATCCGAGTAGTTAAGGATATCTTTGAACTGACGGCAATGAATCTGGTTGCACCGATTCTAGCATTCCAATCGGTTCGTGATCCAAAGAAACTCCGCGATTTGGTTAACTCAATTATCGGGCTGTACCTGTCGATGGTGCTGATCGTCTTGATGATCAAGATGTTCTTTATCTTTATTGCCACGGCACCGGATAAACTGCCAAAGATGAATTGGACGACGCACGCGTTGGCCATTATCGTGATCTATGCCGGGGCTGGCTATGCCATGATGGCCGGGATCGGTTACTTTGAACGGGTTACCGGGGTTTCACAAGGCTTTGCTGATGAAGGTGGCCACGCGATGGCAGCTGGTGCCATGGGTGGTATGATGGCCGGTATGGGTACTCGGGCCGTTGGTGGCGGTCTGTCCAAAGTCTCTAACTGGGGTAACAGCAAGAGCAACGGGATTTTTGGGAGCAAGAACTCTAGCTCCAATTCCAACAACTCCAGCCGTGGTACCGCAATTGGCGGTCCAGGCGAAGGTCATGGGATCAATGCTGATGGTGGCGGTGGCTCCGGCACTGGGATTAACAGTGACAACTCCAGTCACAATTCTGAGGCTAATGGATCTAGTACCGGGATCAATAACAACTCGCAAGACACCAACAACGCTGGTGATACCAACGAGAACAATGCGCAGGTTGACAACAACCAGCAGAACAATCAGCAAAACGATCAGCCTGGCGATACCGCTACTGGGATCGGTGACGAAGGCCATGGCATTGGCGGTGGTGCTGGTGCAGATGGTCAGCCAGGTGAAAACGGCAGTGTCGTTGGTGATCCAAATGCTGAGTCTGGTCACGGGATTGAAACGGATCCGGGCGCTGACAATCCATACGCTGATAATCCTTATGACGCTTCTGAAACTGGCAATGCTTCCGATTCACCATACGATGCGGAAAACGGTCACGGGATCAGCGATAATCCAGATGTTCAAGATCCATTTGATGATGCTGGCAGTGCCAGTGATCCATACAACAATTCTGAAGCTGGTAACGGGATCTCTGACCCAGGCACGGAACCGGCAACTGGTGATGGCTTAGGTACGCCATATGACAATAACACTGGTAGCAACGGGATTAACAATCCTGAAGTTGATGGTGGTAGCACAACTAGCAGTGAGCCAGGCAATACTGGCATTGCTGGGAGTGGTGAGGCACCTAGCGCCGACAACCAAGTAATTGGTGGGGCTGGTGATAACCCTAATCCATCTGTTAACAGCGGTGCTGGCAGTGTACCTAACGTATCCAGTCAGCCAACAGCTCCGGAACGGCCAAGCATGAGTGAACGCTTAAATCAGGCTGGCAAGACGCTGGAAAAATCCAGCTCAAACTACCTGACGAGTCGCCGTTTCAACATGGCGCAACGAGGTCACGCAAACGGTCGTGAATCAGCACGATTTGAAGATGAAGAATAGCTAATTAAAAGGTCAGTCGTAAGACTGGCTTTTTTTAGTTTGTGGCGAAAGTTGAGTGAATCTCATTTATCAGTAAGGTTAGCAGTTAGTACAAATAACTTTTTTGAGAAAGGGGATATCTCTCTATGGAAGATTTTGGAGTAGTTCCTGACGTCAAATCAGAAATTAAGCTGGGACTGGGGATTTTCTTAAAAGATGTTGGCTGTTTTGGGGTCGTTGGGGGGATTGCGCTTGCATTAAGCAATCTGTTTCCACCGACGCAGGCTCCACAACAGACCTTGTTTTTCATTGTGGGTGGGATCTTGGCCGTCTACCTGGATTTACGGCCACGGACGAACCCTGGAAAACGCAACTTTGAGGTGATCTGGATGCTGATCATCAACCGACAGCCAAAGCTGTTTAAGTCGTTTGGCTACTACGAATTCAAGACCATTGATTCAGTGCGGAAAGGAGACCATAACTTTGGCAATTAGAGGAGCAGTTAAAGAGACCAGCCAGCAGAAAAAACAGCCGTGGTTGACTTCAAGAAAACAGCGCAAGCAACAACGCTTAGAACAACTGGAACACTACCGCGGCTCAGAAGCAACGCCATCATCAAGCATGTTGGAACTACTGGCCTATAAAGGGATTACGAAAGATCGCGATCACTTTATCGTCTTGCGTGAAAAGGCGGACGGCTATGCCGATATGCTGTCAATTCGAGGTCAAGGGGTGCGTACGATGTCGATTCGCGAACAGGACCAGATCATTGACGGCTTTCATCATTTTCTTCAGACCGCCATTGATGATATGAAGATCATCATCAGTCCCTTTCCGGTCGATGCCTCGCGACAAAAGTCATACTGGCAAAGCCGCTACATTAAGGTAATGGACGCCTTGAAACGGGAGACTGACGTGCGACGCAAGCGACAATTACAGACACAATTGCACTATATCGAAAACAAACAATGGGAAAACGATCAGGTCGAAAAGAAGCTGGTCTCTGAAGAGTTTATTCTGCTGATTTTTGGCAAGCGGCCTGTTGAATTGCGCAATCTGCGCGATGCCGTGATCAGCTGGGGCGGTGATGCCTTGGTAATGGAGCCTCTATCGTTGGAACGCAAAAAAGAGACGCTGTTTCGGATCAACAACCTAAACACCAAGATTAAGTAAGGAGTTTTTGTATGAAAAAGAGAGAAATTCTAGAGCTGACGCAGGCTGGCTACGATCTCGATTTTCTGGCCAGCGTTCAGCCACAAGGCAATCTAAAACGATACTCGCGCTATCTGGAAATGGGTGACGGCTACGTTACCTGTCTGCGTTTGAACAAATATCCGCAACATGGCCTGCTGCATTTTTGGGGCGTTCCTTTGACCAATAACGATTCCACCATGGCCGTGATCAGTCTGGGGACTGAAGATCGGGCTGAAATTTTAAAACAGCTGTCTCGATCAGCTACGGAGCAAAAGACACGGATTTCCGGTAAGGCTAAGGAGTTAGAAAACGTCCAGTCGGGTGGCACCTACATGGATCAATTAAGGCTGATGAGTCAGCTTTCGCAAGCCAACGAAGTTATGAAACGCGTTTATATGCGGATCTTTGTCTATGCACCAACACTTCCAGAGCTGGAAAAGCGCGTCAAGATGATTATTCGCGACAATGGCCAGTTTGGCATGGCACGATATGCTGATGAACAGTTGTCTGATTTTGAAAGTATCTTTATTCCAACAATGCACGAACAAGATATGCTCAACAAGCCTCAAGGCGGTCTGCCAATTCAAGCGCGTTCAATCGCCGGATCATATCCTTTCAACCACGTTAAGCTTGAAGACCCCAACGGCTCTTACTACGGATATACGCGGACGTCAGGCGAGGTTATGTTCGATCCATTTCAGCGTGACAAGCACCGGACACGTTCCTTCTTCTTCGTAACCGGAAATGCTGGTATGGGCAAGTCAACCCTGCTGAAAAAGATGAACGATGATGTCTTTAGTCGCGGTGCTTATATCCGTAATTTTGACGTTTCCTCTGAATACACGGATCAAACGCGTGATCAGAACGGGGTCATTATCAAGCTTGACCAGCCGGAAAACATGATCAATCCGTTTGAAGTCTTTCCAACGGTCGTCAATGATGACGGCTCGGTTGATGAGATCAACTCATTTGCCCAGCACGTCACCAAGCTCAAGAACTTCTTCAAGTTCTTGAGTGAAGATGCCAATAGCGATGATATGACGATGCTGGATAGCTGGATTCAGGACTTCTACATTGACCAAAATCTCTGGGTGCGCAATCCGCAGCAGAACGCGCAGTCAATTAAGATTACCGGCTTGGATCACGATATGTACCCAACTTTGCGTGATTTCGTCCTGTACGTGAATGAACGGCAACGAAAGGCAGAACGTGATCCGAGAATGCGGCTAACCAGCAATATGGTTACGTCAATGAACCGGATTACCTCAACGTTTGCCAACATTGAAGAGTCGAAAGGCGATATGTTTGATGGGATTACTCGTTTCCCGGATCTGACCAATGAGCAGGTGGTTACATTCAATATCCAAGGCCTGCTGGCTCAAGGTAAGCCGATCTTCAATGCGCAGATCTACTCCGTTTTAACGCTATTGTCAGCAGATATTATCAAGAATGGTATGAAGCTCCGAAAACAGCTGAAAAACGGTACTTTGGATATGTACTCAATTCCTTGGTACTACCTGAATATCGATGAGGTTGAAAACATTATCAATCCAAAGTTCACCTTCGGGGTTGAGTTCCTGGCATCCATGATGGAGCAGATGCGGAAAAACTTCTGTGCCATTACGATGGCCGCACCAACGATCAAGGACTTAATCATGAATGGTAGCTCGCATGATCCATACGTCTTGGCCGTGCAAAAGATCTTCTCGCTGTTCCAAATCCGCTTCTTTTTCCAGATTTCAGATGATGACCTGCCACGTCTACAAATGGCTTTAGGTGGCTCAACAACGACTGATGAGTTGCAAAGTCTGACGCGACTCGAAAAGACCGAGTGCCTGATGAATATCAACGGTGATCGCAATATCCAATTTAAGGTCGAGATCACGGCCAAAGAAGAAAAGCGGTATGGGGGTGGCATTTAATGGCAATCCGATCACGCGTACAACTACGCAAAGACAATGAACGGTATCGGCAGGCCCAAAAGACGGAACAAGCCGTGGCCAAGGCGGCGCAGAACAGACAAAAAGGTCTGCACCCCGTTAATCGCTATCGCCAGATTCGTGATGACACCAATGCGGCGATTCAAAAACGCAAGCAACAACTCTTAGACAATGAGCAGGTTCCTGACTATCAAGGTGAAAAACTAAAATTCATGCTGATTGTCTTAGGTGTCATGGCCGTATTGACCATCTTTACCATTTTGGTGTAAGGGGGCTGGACGATGGGCAAGAAAAAGTATTGGATTCTCGGAGGGATCGGCGCTGGGATCATTACCTTTCTAATCGTGATAATGGCAATCATGACACTGTTCTCTACCAAATCCTGTAAGTCGGGTGGCGATAGCGATGCTGGCGATACCAGCAGTGGTGGTGCCGGTGGCAGCTGGACGCAACAAGGAACTGATGCCTACAAAAATGCTGAAGCCGTCTTTAAATACTGGACCGGTAAAGGTATGAGTGGAGCACAAGCGGCCGGGATTGTTGGCAATATTACAGTCGAAGACCCAGGCTTTGTTTTGGATCAGGCAGAAATCGGTGCTGGTGCCGAAGGTGGGGGCGGTTTATATCAATTCACGCCAAAGAGCAAGTACCTGACTGACCCCAAGTCGGATAAATCCTGGTCAGTACAAAACCAAGGTGACGTAATTCTTAACTCTGCGATGTCAGCTGTTAAACAATTCATGAAGGAGACCAAAGGCGGCACTCCTGAAGATGCGGCTACCGTTTGGATGAATACCTATGAGTTGCCTGCCGCTTCGGAACGAGTTCGTACCAACAGCGCTCGGCGTTCTGGTGCTCGTAAGGCTTACGAGATGTTTGGCGGTGCCAACATCAGTGGCTCAGATTCAATCCTGGGTGATGCAACCGGTACAGCGGATTCTGGTTCCAACACGCAAAATGACGAAAATCAATGCAGTACCTCATCTGGCGATGGTGCTGGCGGTGACTGGGGCTGGCCGTTTGCTTCGATTAAGAATAACAATCCATCAATTTCGGGGGAGCAGTTATTTGGCTACAGTGCCTCGCGGACGGGGAACTTCCACGATGGGATTGACTTTGGTGATGCGGCTTATGGTGGCCAAGAAATCAAGGCTATTCATGGCGGAAAGGTCTACAAGATCGGCCACAAGGGCTATACGCAAAACGATCTGGGGTACTATATCTGTGTTAAGTCCGATGACGGATACTATGAGGTTTATCAAGAATTTGCCTTTACCGAATCGCAGGCTTCTAAGTACATCAAGGTCAAAGAGGGCGATACGGTCAAGACCGGCGATGTTATCGGGACACTGCCTAAACACGGCTCAGAAAATAGTCCAGCCGTTACGCATATTCATATTGGGGTTTCAAAAACCGAAATTGATAAGGCTGAAGGCTCGGCCTTTTCCAACAACGGGACCTGGCTGGATCCTGTTGATCTGATCAAGGGCGGTCAATCGAAAAAGTAGGGGATTTTTTATGAAGAAAAACGAAATACTGCTTTGGGCGGTAGCAATTATCTGTGGGATTCTGGCGGTGCTCAGCATTCCCAACACCACCAAGCTCAAGAGCGTCAATGCACAAATTAAGCAAACTCAACTCAAGAAAAAAGAAGTGGCCACGCAGACGGCGGTCAACTCGCCATATTCCAACGAGTTTGATCTGAAGAGTGCCGAACAGCACGCTGAGGCTACACTGAAAAATGCAATTGCCAAAGAGCTGGGTGACCTGCACTCGAAAAAGGATTACCAAGCAAACCAGAAAAAGCTTCAAGCTGCACTGGGCCAGAAGTTGACCAAAGAATTGGTGCGGTTAAACACGGATCCTAACACCAACAAATGGGTGATTACGAAGAACGATGCCACAACGGTAACGTTTGGTAATGCGGACGATATTACCAAGGTACAGGTCTACATTACGACGGAGTTTGAAGAAAAAGACGGATCCAAGCACGATTATCTGATTAAGCTGGATTACGATCTGGATAATCTGACCGTCAACGACTATGAGGTTCACGTGATGACAACCAGCATGACGAACGGGGGTACTACGGATGGAGAATAGAAAATCAATTTTTACCGCCGTTTCGGTAATTGCGGTCAGCCTGGGGCTGTTGGGGATCTTCAAGTTTCAGGAAAACAGCTACAATCAAAAGCTGGCAAAGGCACAAACTGAATTGGCCACGCAGAAAAAAGCGCTCAAAGCGGCTCAAAAGGCAGAACGACAAAAACTACAGGCAAAAGCCGCCACGGGAACCGAAGCTCAGCAGGACACCTCAAAACAAGCCAAGGCTGAAACCGAAGCCAGCAGTTCGGCCGATCAGCTGTTCCGGATCTTATTTACCTACAGCTCGCAAGCCGACTGGACGGCACGGACTGACAAGGCCAAGCAATTGGTATCTGATGATATCTTAAACAACAAGGCTTACTTCAATGATGGTAAGGACGATACCGGCGAAAGCATTATCGATACCATGCAGTTGCAGTCCAGCTTTATCAGTGCCAATACCGGAGTCAGCCTGATCAACGAAAGCAACAATACCGTAGACTGTGTATCAGTCGTTAAATACGCGGCTCAATACGGCTCCGAACGCTCCGCCACGACAACAATGGTCTACGCCAGCACGTATGACTTAACGCAACACAAGTTTACGAAATTACAGAAGCTTGGCTCAACGATGGTTGACGCCACAAATAACCAGTAGAATTGGGGGATTCATATGATCAACAAGAAACTGACGCAAGTTCAAAGTCAGCCGATTACCGGCTATGAGACGCCTTCCTGGCTGGGACGCCATATCTTTGGTATCTTGCTGGTGGCCACAATGGCAACCTTTGCCAGCGCAATTGCGGCCTGGTCTTTAGGAGCTTTTAACTGATGGCCGGGCAAGACAACGCCAGAAAAGATTGGCTGATTATCGGCCTTTATTATCTGATCTGGCTGGGTTCAGCCTTTATCGCAACCAGGACGCCATACCTCAGCTCCTATGTGTTGGCAGGCTTATATACAGTCATGCTGATTGCCATATTTTGGCGTTCTGAGGCCTTAAAACAACCGTTGAATATAAATGTCTTAAAGGGCGTTGGCTGGGGCCTAATCGCGTGGGGAGCGGTCCTATTGACGATGTTAGGCGTGAGCTTGCTAACTAAGGACGCAACGCTGGGCAGTAGCAATACCGGCCTGATTTTAACCATGATGCGCAAGCACTGGCCGTATATCGGCTATATCGTGATTGTGGCCCCATTGCTTGAAGAAATCGTCTTCCGGCAATGTCTGTATCGGCGATTAGATGACTGGATGACCAGACACTGGCCAGGTATGCTGCCAAAAGCTCAGTTTCTGGTGGCGGCCATGATCGTTGCCTTGTTCTTTGGCATGATGCACGGCGATACGTCTAGCTGGGAGTACGTTTTAATCAGCCTGCTGTTGCAGGTCTTGTATCGGCACTATGGTGATCTGCGCGTCAACATGGCGGCTCACGTCCCCTTTAACCTGGCCACGCTGATTGCATTGCTGGTTATATAAAAAATAGCGTTATATCAGTATTGAACTGGTATAGCGCTATTTTTGATTGGCTCTGTCACAACAAATGGTTGATTTTGACGAGAAATAGCGTATAATAATAGTAAGAAACAGTACCACCGAAGGAGGTAATTGGATATGCCTACTATCAAAGACGCATTAGATATTATCGGT
>Ga0129307_1002372_pt1 | contig 15070 bp, 9 predicted proteins | sample P1105metagenome_FD_94437 | JGI IMG/M metagenome (GOLD analysis project Ga0129307, IMG submission 94437) | Capybara group fecal microbial communities from Wisconsin, USA - P1105 metagenome | ecosystem: Host-associated > Mammals > Digestive system > Large intestine > Fecal | place: USA: Wisconsin... | reverse complement strand
AATACAACGTGAACCTTGCCGGAGGTTTTGAGGCGAGCAGCAGCCACTATACGGGAGACGACTATACCCAGCGGGGCTATTATAAGGACAGGGGAAGAACGTTTGCCACACAGATACCCAGCTCGTATGAGAACTACTGGTCGTGGGTGAGCAGCCATGTGCCGACCATCACCGACACGAAGAACAACCTGGTATCGGCCTATGCCACGCTGTCGTTCAGCTTTGAGCGGTTCTTCACGCTGAACGTCAACGGACGCTACGACGGCTCGAACAAGTTCGGCAGCAGGAGTAATGAGAAAATCCTGCCCATCTGGTCCATCTCGGGCAATGCCAACCTGCTGAACATCCTCAATATCAAGTCGCCGAAGATAGACAACCTGACGCTGAAGAGCTCGTATGGTGAGCAGGGAAACATGCTGGACAACCAGACGCCGAACCTGATTATCAAGAAAGGCGGAATGAACGCTTTCTACAACGAGTTGGTCTCTCAAACAGCCTATTTTGCCAATCCCGACCTGAAATGGGAGAAGACGCACTCGTTTAACGTAGGATTGGAGTCGTCGTTCTTCAACAGCCGGCTGATGATAGAGACGGAATACTATTACAAGCGCACCACGGATGCGTTTATGAACAAGCGTATCTCCGACATCAACGGTTTTGAGAGCTATGTGGTCAATTCGGGAGTCATCACGAATCAGGGCTTTAACGTCACGGTTACCGCCACCCCGGTCAGACTGAAGGATTTCTACTGGATTCTCTCAGGAAACGCGTCGAAGGTGTACAACAAAATCAAGACTGCCCCGGGCACAGAGAGCTATACGCTCAACGACTTCATCAACGGAACGGCTGTGGTGAAAGGACAACCCGTAGGCACGTTCTACTCGTACCGGTTCGCAGGCCTGAGTCCTGTCGACGGAGGTCCGCTCTTTGATGACTGGGAGGAACGGCAGCAGGAGATAGGAACGGCCGACCAGTACACCTTCTATACGTCCATACTGGAAGCATCGGGAAGGCGCGAGCCCGATATCACAGGCAGTCTGAACAACACGTTCACCTACAAGCAATGGCGACTGGGCACGACCTTCGTCTTCAACTGTGGTGCGAAGACCCGTTTGTTCCGATTGTTCGACGGAGTATCAATGGCCAGACAGTTCTCCTCGGAGACCAATGCGAACAGAGACCTGAAGCTGAGGTGGATGAAGCCCGGTGACGAGCTGACGACGAATATCCCGTCCATACTCTGCGGCGGTGATCCCGCCTGGGAGCGATACAGCAACAACTGGACCACCAATAGCGGGTATTCCGGTCCTAAGCTGCACGGCAATGCCTATACGATGTACGATTACAGCAACGCGCGGGTGGTGGATGCCAGCTACGTGAAGTTGTCGACGCTGACCCTGACCTATGAGTTCAACAAGCAGCAACTGGAGAAACTCAAGCTGGGTCGTTTGGCCATTACAGCCAGCGCGTATAACCTTTACACATGGTGTAACAGCGGACTGAGGGGACAAACCCCCATTCAGGGTGGATTTACCGAGGTACAACTCTCCGACACGCCCAGTTTCACTTTAGGTTTAAACATTAATTTCTAAATGAAAAAACACAAGATGATGCGCAAGACATTCTATAAAATCATGATAGCGTTCCTCCCTCTGTTCATCACCGGATGCGGGGATTTTCTGGAGGAGTCGTCGCAGGATAAGGATTACATCCGATCATGGAAAGACCTGAACGAACTGCTGCTGGGAGACTGTTATCTGCCCGTGAACAATACAAACACGTTCACCTCGCACAACAATCTCGGCATGTTTATTCACCTGCTGGCGGACGAGATGGAGGAGCAGAACCTTGGCAACGGCATTAACGACGCTGTGAACAATGAACATAACTACCTGTACGGCGTTATCTCGTGGCAGCCGAGAATCGGATCGTCGGAAAACAATACGGAATTCTATACGGAGAATAGAGAGTGGAAAGCTTTCTATAAAAACATCAACGTGGCGAATAACGTCATTGAGGAGGCCAACAATGTCCCTCAGGGCAACGACCAGGAGATAGAGGGACGGCACAAGGTGTTGGGAGAAGCACTGTTCCTCAGGGCATTCTATTACTTCTGGCTGACAAACATGTACGGTCAGCCCTACGACGCTAAGACGGCGGCAACGGATTTGGGAGTATGCATCAAGACGACCCCCGAGATACAAGATATGATGTTCACACGCAACACTGTGCAGGAGTGTTACGACCAGATTGTGGCCGATTTGTTAGAGGCTGAGGAGCATCTCTCAATGGTAACGACGTTTAAGCACTCCCTGTACAGGGCGGATGTGAACGCGGCAAGACTGCTATTGTCGAGAGTCTATCTCTACATGAACAACTGGGCGAAAAGCGCGGAGTATGCCAATAAGGTGATTGCGAGCCATCCGGACCTGGAGGACCTGAGAACGTCCAGAGCCAAGTTTATGGTGGCAGGCAATCCGGAGAATATCTTCAGCATGGGTGGTGACGACCTGATGCGCATGATGTCGTCGATGTTCCAGAGCACCCGTGTGAGCCTCGACCTCTACAGCGCGTACAGTTTCAATGACCTCAGGAAATCGTCCTGGTTCTGGAACTACGGTACGTTCACCGGCTATATCAGAAGAGAACCGGGAACCCCGACGACTGAGGTGACGGAGAGTGAGCGTAGCTGGTATAACACCTGGTATTATTATCCTTGTACTGGTCTGAAATCTCCGGTCTCCTCCGTCTTCTGGCTCCGTTCGGGTGAGGCTTACTTGAACCTCGCGGAGGCTGAGGCTTATCAGGGGAACGAGGGTGCAGCAAAGGAAACTCTGCGAAAACTGTTGAATCGCAGGTATATGGATGGAAGCAAGGAGCTGCAGCTGGACGAGACGGGCTCTGAGCTGATTACCCGTATCAGGAATGAGAGAAGGCTGGAGACACCCCTTGAGGGCCACCGCTGGTTCGACCTGAGAAGATACCGCGTGTGTACCGTTCAGCCGGAAAAGGTGGAACTGACACATACCTATACCGTATATCGCGACGGCTCAACCGGAAACATTATTGAGACAAGGCTCTTTAAACTGGAGAAGGAAGACCAGGCATGGACCGTGAACATACCTCACGAGGTATTGGAGTTTAATGTCGGTATGCCTGGTAACAACACCAACCCCTCGCGCGAATATACCATTATACCCACACCCAATTGATCACCATTAACCATCTAAGCATATGCGAAAATTAGTATATATCTTACAAGCCGTTATTCTTCTCACCGCATTCTACTCATGTAATGGGGAGGATAACCTTGATGCAGACATCCACGACCCGAACGCATTCTTCGAGCCGAAGGCATCCGCCCAGGACGAAGAGTCGGCTATAAGAAGACAGTTCAAGGAAAAGTACGGGGCGTATCTGCTCTTTAACGACACGATTCAGAAAAACTTCCTCGGTTTTGACATCAACGGTGATTCTGTGTTTAAGGTGGAAACATTGAGTATTGACTATACCATTGGACAGGCTGCCTATGCGAACAATGCCTATACGTATCTGTATCTGTCGACGATTGAGGAGAAGAAAGCAGCCGTCGACTTCCTGGAGCAGTATGTGTTAGGCCATGTCACCAACAAACTGATGCCCTATTCGTGGATGTTGTGCAGCCAGATTAACTACGACGACGGCAGTCAGCATCCCTATGCCGCTGCCGGACAGCGCAGCATAGTGGTGGCTACGGGACTGGTGGCACGACTGCGCACCGAGGCACAAAAGAAACAGTATGTCGACAGAATTCTGAATATGATTTTAGGAACGCTGGTGATGAATAACTACGATGCCTTTTCAGAGTTCCTGAATGTCAGTAAGGGCTATTTCGGCATAGCCATCACGGCGTCCTCGGATGACATGTTAAGGAATTATGCCCGTCAACACGGGTTCGTGGATATTGTCAACGGACTTTTTAACACCACCACGCCGACAGAAGAGGAAGACCTCAAGCTCTTTTGCACCTATCTTCTCAATTTTAATGACGAGTATATGGAGTCTACTTTTAAGGATTATCCCTTGGTGTTGAGGAAGTGGGACTTGTTTAAGCAAGTTATTTACGACTTAGGTTTCAGAAATTAACAATTCCAATTATGAATAGACTATTATTTAGATTATTAGCGATACTGATATGCTCCGTGCCATTCGTCTCATGCAGCGACGATGACGAGGAGGTAGCGATGGTGACTCCAACGAACACGGGTGAGTTTGTTGACCAGAGAGACGGAGAAACGTACCATTGGGTGGAATATGGCGGTCTGCAGTGGCTGACAGAGAACTTCAGATACGACATCAACTCCTATCCCGACTGCCGCAACTATATCGAGCCGCAAGACTGGGTGGGTTATTCCGAGAACCAGTATGCCACCCGCAACCGGGCAAAGTATGGAATGTATTACACGCTGGATGGGGCGCTGAGAGCCTGTCCCGAGGGTTGGCGCCTGCCTTCAGACGAGGACTGGCAGCGACTGGAGAAGGCCCTTGGCATGTCGGAGAGCGAAACGGCCCGTTACGACTGGCGTGGCGCTATTGCCCCAACGATGGTTACCACGAAAGACAACAACACATATATCAGTTTCCTGCTGGGCGGGTATGTCACCTATCATGTCTATACCAACCTGAGAAACGGCTGCATCCATAAGGGTGACTGGGGATTCTACTGGACCAGTACCAAGGATACGACCAAGGAAGGCGACTTCTATATTTACCGGAAGTTTGCCTATAACAGGAAGGAAATATGCCGCCAGAGCATGGAGCCGATCAACCAGCTGTTGTCGGTAAGGTATGTCAGAGACGCATCACACTAACCATGATATGCTGTTTATGTATAGGAAATTATCTCTCATAGCCATTTTCTTCCTGCACGTGATTTGCGGGATGGCACAGACTCCCTCGAACGCCGCTGCCGACTCGTTGAGAGTGTTGCAGCAGTCTTCCGATTATGTTGAGGCCAGCCTGGTTGTCGTCAGTCCCGGTAAACTGATCTATAGCGGGGGAGGGCATACCGCCTTGCGGCTTTCATGTCCCATGCAGAATATGGACTATTACTTCTCGTTCGAGATGGCGCTGACGCCGATAGAGAAGCTGCGTTTCCTCTCAGGCACCGCCAGGGCAGGATATATCTATACGGACTTCCAGAATGCCGTTGAGCTGTATCGGGAAGAAGGGCGCGAGATGAGAGGTCTCAAACTGAACCTGACGCCTGTACAGGAACAGGAGCTGTGGAGATATTTGGATGGCCAGTGCGAGCGAGGTCCTAACAGGTATTTCGATTACATGGACAGTAACTGCAATGAGGTGATACTGACCGCTATTGAGATTTGCCTGGGGAAGGAGACGATAGAATGGAAATACGACAATCCAGACTTCTCGTCGTCATACCGTAGTTTCATAGACCGTCAGTTTACGCATTCGCCGTGGAACTCCATGTTGCTCAATCTGCTGACGGGCGAGAAAGGCGACAAGATGACAGTAGGTACCAATTGGCTTTGGCCGAGTGTCCTGCTGTCTGAAGCCCAGAAAGCCTGTATCGTGGATAGTGTCGGGGGAAAGCGTCCTCTGGTGGTTGGAGATGAGCAAATCCTTTTGAAGCTATCGAAGGAGAACAAGCCCTTCCCCATCACGCCGAAGATGGTGTTTATGTTCTTGCTGGTGTTGTCGGTCTTGATAACCATCTACCAACTGATAACGAAGCAGAGAAACATAGGCTATGTGGCAGATGTTCCCTTGATGGTGATTCAGGCTGTTCTCGGTTGCATCTACTCCTATACGACGCTCTCAAATCTTTCAGCGGGATTTAACTGGATTATCATTGTGCTCAACCCGCTGCCTTTGATCATTTGGTTACTGCTCCGCAAGAAGCCTGTGATGCGACAGTTCTATCTGTTGTTTACCATTGTCCTTGTGGTGTATCTGGCATGCACCCCACGTCTGCCCCAATTGCAGACAACGCCCATAGCCATTCTCTTCATAGCTATTGCGGTCAGGACCGCATACCATTATATATCAAGAAGATTCGTTCACAAATAGTTTAATAACTTAATTTTTTACATTATGAGGTATTTTTTACAAAATTTCGTGTTCAAAAGAGGTCGTTATCTGTCTCTTTTCTGTTTAGTCCTTTTCTCTCTCTCGGCATACTCCAATAGTGAGTATTACTATTTCTTCACAGAGTTCCATTCTTATCCTTCAGGCAAGGGAAAGATTTATGCTTCCACTGATAAGAGTATCGATCCCTCAACGATAACTGATTGGAAAGATGAAATGGAGATTGAAGAATGTATCTGGTCTATCGGAGGTCAAGATTATTATGTTTACGGAAAATCAGATGATTATCTCATTGCAGGTGTAGCAGAAGGTACTCGTCCTGACGAGACATCTGACTGGACTCCCACAACTGATGAAAACGGGAATATTGTGATTAAGAATCAGGATACCCCGCCACGCTATTCTCCTACCTCCAGCATTCATGACAAGGACTCGCTGACGTGTGTGTCGAAGGCACCCATGTTCCCGACCCATTGCGCTTATTTGCTGTTTACAAGAGTAGCTGCAAAGGTTGCCACTGGATATAAGAACTTCGGATCGGTGACCTGCAGTAAGGTGATTAATGATACAGGAGATAATATCACTCTGGAGGCTGTTCCTGCCGATGAGCGTTGTCATTTTACCCATTGGGTGAGAAAGAGTGACGGAGGAAAGGTTGAGACGAACCCGTTGTCTGTTGCTGTTAGCGGGAAAGAAGAATATACGGCATATTTCAGCTGCGACTCCGCCACGGTTATCAACGAGCCCAATGGAGGTTTTATGATCTGGTATAGTGAGAATTCCAACACCATTACCGGTCCGGGAACAGCCATCTCGTATTCTTTCGCCCAAGACAGTCTGAAACAGGCAGACAATAATGCGTGGTATGTAGGAAAGAGAACGAATACCGGTAGCTCGCTGTATACCGCAACGCCGCAGATTCTCTATGTAGAGGGTGAGGTATTCGTATGTAACACACCTCAGTATAATGAGTACTACAACCTGTCGAAGCCATTGGCACAATGGTCGGGAGAGAGTGGAGTGCCCGCTTCAGAGATCAGCGAGGGACTGTTGTATTACGCTGTTGACGTTGAGAACAGTTGCTTCGTCAAGCTGTCGGATGTCTCTTCCGGCATTGCCCCGAAGACGATGTACCTGGCATTGTCGGAGTCTATGTTCGAAGGCAATGTGCCCGAGAAGATCTACTGGAGTGCCGAGGATGCATCCGCCGCTACAGGCATCAGCACGGTTGATGTGGATGCCGCAGCCCGTCTGGGACGCATCTATAACATCAACGGTATTGAAGTGAAATCTCTGGGTCGTGATGGTATTTACATCATTGACGGAAAGAAAGTATTCCACAAGAATAAATAATCACAACATACGTCCCCAATCCGGATTGGGGACGTATACTCTTTAAATCAACACATATTATGAAAAAACTGCAGTATCTTGTATATTTGGCTTTACTGCCGCTATTCGGCTTTGTTCCTCAAGACCATTATACCATCAGAGGAACGGGTGAGGACCTCAAGAATGGTGACACCGTTTACTTGTGTAACATACAAGGATTCTTTTCCATCAAAAAACTCGATTCCACAATTGTCAGGAATGGAGAGTATTGTTTCACGGGCAGCTATAATGGTTGTGACATACGATATGTGATGCCCTATCAAAACGGGAAATTCACCAACTTCATCTCAATCATGCTTGAGAATGCCGACATCACCGTCCACTCCTTTAGCGATAAGAAGAAGGAAACAGAGAAGACAGGAGGCGAGAATCACAGGCTGTGGCAAGAATTCAAGAAACTGCAATCCAAATGGAACGAGTTGTCGTTACCCTACAAGATCGTCGTGAACGACACCACATCGTCGATGGATGCAAAACTGCGTGCCCAGCATGTGGTCGATTCCCTGACAGTATTACAGAAGGCTGATGAGAACCAGTTTATGCTGGACCATCTGCCGGCGGCCTTTTGTGATCTGATTCTTGGATCAAACTTTAAGTCGTTCACTCCCCAACAACAGAAGAAGGTGATGGCTGCCTTTGGAGAAAAATATCCAGACAGCCGCAACTATAAAAGGTTTTCCTCGGAGATGAAGCGAGCCGGTTCCTTAGCCGAAGGACAGAAGTTTATCGATTTCAGCATGCCCGACCCTGATGGAAAGTCTTTAAGCATCGGCGAGATCGTTAAGAAGAATAAACTTACGTTGGTCGATTTCTGGGCATCGTGGTGCGGTCCCTGCCGTCAGGAGATGCCGAACGTGGTGGAGGCCTACAACAGGTATCACGCCAAGGGCTTTGAGATTGTCGGCGTATCGTTGGACAACAAGCATGATGCCTGGGTAAAGGCCATAGCTTCCTTGAACATGCCCTGGCCGCAGATGAGCGACCTGAAAGCGTGGCAGTCGGAGGGTGCCAAGCTGTATAACGTCAAAGCCATTCCCGCCAATGTACTGATCAATCAGAAGGGAGAAATCGTGGCACGGGATCTCAGAGGTCTGACACTGATTAATAGAGTCGGAGAACTCATAAAATAAATGATATATTTTCCATGAAATAGTTTCAGCTGTCAATCCTTTTCTTCCTGCTGCCATTAGTAACTTTTGCACAACAGAATAATTTTCCATAAAGGGTACTGGCGGAACCCTTAGGAACACTGAAATAACGTTGCAATCTGGAGGTAAGATTAAGATACAGAATAGCGGAACGATATACTTGCGTCAGGGTAAAAACCTTGATGTTCCTCTTGGAAGTATTACAGAAATTGTAAGCGGTAATATACTTTCTGAAACTCATTATCCAAACTAAGATCCCATGAAGAAGCTATTGTTAATAATATTGTTCATCCAAATAAGTGTTCCTGCCATTTTCGCGCAGGATGACTATATACCTTTTGTCAAGGAGGGTAAGAGTTGGGTTTTCCCAGTGGAATTCATACATATGTTTTCTCACGATATGACGTGTACTATCAGTGGTGACACAATTATCGAAACAACCGAATACAAAAAAGTATTTGCAAAGGGTGTACGCACAAGTGAAACCATTGGTGATATTATTATTGTACCTGGAGAATCCATATCAAATACAGAAGATGATGAGGTCTATTTTGGAGCCATCCGAGAAGATGACAAGAAAGTGTATTTTATTCCAGCGGGGCGCACAGATTTATTCTTGTTATATGATTTTGGAATGGCTATTGGAGAAAGTCGCTGTGTAAAGATATATAATATGGGAGGTAAGTATGATATCGGTGCTGGTATCAGAATGACATTTCATGACGATTATGACGGAGCCTGGTATGATGGTATTAAGGATTTCACTTACAAACTTGAATCAGTAAAGGTTATAGACATCTGTAATGTAAAACGTCGTTGCTATAGTTTTTCTGGCGACATATCATTTATTTGGATAGAGGGTATTGGCAATTCTCAGGGCTTTCCATATTCTTATAATATTTCAATGCCATCTATATACATTTCACAGAAAAGTGGATTGTCATGTATAGAAAATGGTGTTCGGATTTATGGTCTTGATGACTATTTGCACCTAAATGATTCAGATATCTCGGAAAATGATAAACTGCCTCGCTATGGCGCTTATGACTTTAAATTGGATGGGATTTGCTATAAGATAATTTCTGAAGAGGAAGTATCTGTATCATATGAAGACTTATATGATAATTATTACTCAGGGGGCTTGGAGATTCCTGAGGAAATTAATTACGACGGTACTTTATATAAGGTAACTTCCATTGGCGATGGGGCTTTTTATTTCTGTGATGTAGACTCTGTTTCTTTGCCTAAAAGCATAAGAGATATTGGGTGTTTTGCATTTGCATTCTGCCGGAAATTAAAGTCACTTGTTATTCCGAGAAATATCGAAAGTTTTGGAAAACGATGTTTTGAAGGTTGCTTATTATCTCGGATTGAGATAGAAGACCTGGAGCAATGGCTCAAAGTTTGTTTCCCCACGGTAATGAATTTTGAATCCATGCTGATACCCTACGATTTGTATTTTAACAATAAGATCTTAACTCATATCCAGATTCCAAGTGGCATAAAAGATATACCAGATGGCGCTTTCGAAGGGTGTAAAAGCATATTATCTGTTGATATACCCAATAGTGTGAAGTCCATAGGTAAAAAAGCTTTTTATCTTTGTAATATAATAGAAGTCAGTATCGGTTGTGGCCTTGAGGAAATAGAGCATACAGCTTTAAACTGGGAAAGATTAAATAAAGTGACAATAAACACTACGGAACCACCTGTTGTTAAGAATCCATACACATATAGCATTAATGCAACTCTTTATGTCCCTTCAGGTTGCGGTGAGAGATATCGAAAAGCTGATTTCTGGAAGAATTTCCTGAATATTGTCGAGATGGAAGGGACAGGCATAGAAGAAGTTAACATGAACCATGGATCTGGGGAAAGCCTCTACGACCTTCAAGGCCGTCGCCTCAGGAGTACTCCTCAGCGCGGTGTGTATATCCGCAACGGAAAGAAGTATGTGGTGAAGTGATATAGAAATGATTACTTTTATTTTAATAATATAAATATTTTAAGACGATGAAAAAAGTATTATTGACTATTGTTGCAGGCATGATGATGGCTATGATTGTTCCGTCAACACTGTACGCACAGTTAAAAGTGAACAGTAATGGAAGCGTTAGTCTTTCAGACTCTTCTTCAACAGTCAACAAAGTTTTTGTGGAAGCAGGAAACACCTACTCATCAACGTCAACGAACTTCTACTCAGAAATGAAAACACTGAGCAAGCCTCTCAACGCCGCTATTGCCGGTAATATAGAAAAAGGTAGATATGGCACGGATAAATTCGTACAGGATAATAACTTTGATGCTCTTCTTGGAAGCCACAGCCTTGCTATTCAAGCATCAGACCACACGTTTACTTATAAAGGGTTACAGTACATAAAATGGTCAGATGTTAACTATGCGATACTTAAGTCTCAACAGTTCGATGGCAAAGAACTCATCATTCCAGACTCTGTTGAATATGAAGATAGCTTATTACCTGTGAAATATATTGAGTTTGAAGCTATAAAATCTACTAATTTAGAAAAAATTTTTATACCTAAAACAGTGGAACAGATCTGGCACTACGCAGCCTGTCCATATTATAATCCTTTTGGGAATTGTCCTGTGTTGAAGATAATAGAGGTGGACGAGGGAAATGAATGGTTGTGTTCAGAAAATGGAGTTCTGTTTAATAAAGACAAGACAGGCCTGTGTGCAGTCGTAGCCACTAAAGAAGGAGTCTACAAGATACCTGAAACAGTGAAAGAGATATTTGGCTATGCATTCAATTCTTGCATAAATCTCTCAGAGGTCACAATACCTGAATCTGTTGTTAGTATTCAAACGGGTGCTTTTTCCGGATGTAGCAGCCTAACAAATATTATTATCCCTAATAATGTTATGACTATTGGTGATTATACTTTTTCCTCAACGTCAATATCCTCAATAGTATTGCCTCCTCAAATAGACGAAATTGGATATGGATGGTTTTCTTCAAGCCATATGAATAGTTTAGAAATTCCAGAAGGTATAAAAACAATCGGTTACCAAGCTTTCCTCTGGTGTTCTAATTTGGAAAGTATTACGATTCCAAATAGCGTAACACAAATTGAGTCAATGGCTTTTCATTCTTGTACTAACCTGAACTATATCTATATTCCTTCCAGTATAAAGAGCATCCATGCAGACGCCTTTTATAATGCGGGAAAGAAGACTACTGAAATAGAATTTCAAGAAGGAATAAGCGAAATTGGTAAGGGGTGGTTTTCAAACTGTAATATCCAGTCTGTAAAGATTCCAGGTTCTGTAAGGACAATTAAGAATAACGCTTTTAGCAAATGTCAGAATTTAAAGGAAGTTTGGTTGCTACCCAAATCCTTAATTTCATTAGAGCCAAATTTATTTAAGGATTGTCCTTTAGAGCGAGTCTTTATCGAAGGAACAAACGTTGAGATATATAGTGCCTTTCTCAAAGAGTTAGATGAAAACGTAACGATCTATGTGCACAGTTCCGTGATTGAAAAATTTAAGGAACTATTTAGCGGAACCGTTCTTTCTATAGAAGGTTACATTTCTGGTATCAAGAATATACTTAAAGATAAGAACTCTGAGGATCATCTCTATGACCTTCAAGGCCGCCGCCTCAAGAGCGCTCCCCAGCGCGGTGTGTATATCCGTAACGGGAAGAAAGTGGTGGTCAGGTAGTAATATAAAGGATTTGTTATTTTTAACAACATAAATATTTAAGGCGATGAAAAAACTATTATTGACTATTGTATCGGCCATGATGATGGCCTGCTTGCTCCATCTAAGCTGTACGCACAGTTAAATGTGAACAGCAACGGCAGTGTAAATCTCTCAAGTACATCAACTGCGACAAACAAAGTCAGATTGACATTATTAACGGTGGTGTTATCCGCATGCGTGCTAACAAAGCATTTGATGCTCCTCTCGGTGCAACAGTGAATATTAATAATGGTAGTATAGAATAACGTGAGAAAGATATGAAGAAGATGTTAAATTACTTTATTGTTATGGCATGGTTGATACATCCAGCTTTTGTCAATGCCCAATACACATACCGCCCATTGGTGGAGGAAGGAAAGTCATGGCAATGCCGATACAAGGTTAGCGGTGACACAGAAGGATGTATATATAAGATATCAGGAGACACTACAATCGTTGGCAAACAATACAAAAGACTTCTTATGTCAAACAAAGAATACTGGAATGATGAATTGTTTCATTATTGTCTGGGTATTCGCGAAGACAATAAAAGAGTTTACGTCATATCCAATGAAATGAGCAAAGAACTATTGCTTTATGACTTTGGTTTAAAGGTAGGAGACGAAGTTATATTTCAAGAATTTGAAGCTATTACTTGCCTTATTCCTGATTATTGTAGCGATGGGATACATAATGATCCTGTGTGTCTGGGAATAGGATACAATCCAGATGATACGACATCCTTTAGTTATCCTCCACGAATATTAAAAGTTACAGGTGTAGACACGTTAAAAGTAAGAGACGGCTTATTCCGTTGCCTGACATTCGATGATGGATATTATTATTGGACAGAAGGTATTGGATGCGACTGGGGTCTTTTCAATATATTCCCATATGTTTGTGTAACATCAGATTCCCCCGTAGATCTATATCGTTGCTTTAAGGACGGTAAGACGCTGTTCACTCGTCCGGACTTCTATTACAATGCTGGCAGTGGATATCGGAATTCTTACATGTTTGGGCCTTCTGTGTGGGAGTATTATGTGGATGAGGAAGGTGATGGAGGATATTTCTATCGGTTCCATATTGGACCGGCGGGTCCTGAACGACGCAATGGCATGTATCGTTATATGGTAAAGGGTGTGAGGTCTGATCACAGTGCATATACTCCCTGGAAAGGATACAAGAATCTTCCTGCCGATGAGGATGCCGAGTTCCTGCTTTATATTTATGAATACCGCCACAAGGTATATGTGGCTTATGATGAATACAAGGCTTATCTGCAGAAGTTAGGATATGACGTGAGCCGTCTTGATGCGGAACTTCCCTATGAGCAAACAGACGACGGGCTGGTTGTTTTGTATGACTTCGACAAGCCAGTTGGAGCGAAGGTCTCCACTGCATTGGATGACAATCCTTTGGTATCCGAGCAACATTTCATTGAGGAGGAGTATGATGGGGTGAAAGAGAACCGTGACTGGCAAGTGCTTGACGACGGCAGCATTTTGTTCAGCGGAATTGGCTATGTAGGAGGTGGAAGTCGTGGCGGCATGTTGCTGGACTATCTCATGCCTGGAGAAAACAAGCCAAAGGCAAATCTGGAGTTTTATGCACAATTGTTGGATCAAGGTTATGCGTACGACCACCATCATGAGCATACTATAACAGCTATAAAAGACATCAAACGAGATGCACATGAGAAAAGATACAATCTCTACGACCTTCAAGGCCGCCGCCTCAAGAGTGCTCCCCAGCGTGGTGTGTATATCCGTAACGGGAAGAAAGTAGTGGTGAGGTGAATGGGTATAAAAAGTATGATATAGTGGCAATTCTTGTGTAAAAATTCCGTTTATATAGTATGAGAAAGACCATTCTAGTGCTTATGTTGGTTGCGGTTTTCTGGGCAACAGGAGCTTCGGCACAGCTCACACAGTATGTCAACCCATTTGTCGGCACAGATGGGTATGGTAATGTCTATCCCGGTGCACAAGTGCCGTTCGGTGGTATTCAAATCAGTCCTGATACCGATGAGCATTTCTACGACTGTGCGTCAGGATACAAGTGGAACCGCAAGAGCATACAGGGCTTCTCGCTGACCCACCTCAGCGGTACGGGCATTCCCGACATGGGCGACTTCCTGTTCATGCCGATAACGGGTAAGGTGAGGTTGCAGCCGGGAACGGATGAGCAGCCAGACGAGGGCTACCGGTCGCGTTTCTCGCACGACAGGGAAGAGGCGCATCCCGGATACTACAGCGTTTATCTGGAAGACTATGGCATCCGGGCGGAGATGACAGCCGGACTGCGTAGTGGGAAGCTGCGTTTCACCAAAGAGGCGAGTGGCCCGACGGGCAATGGTGCGGAGGAAATGAGCGTGCTGCTCGATCTGAACCACACGCTATGGTGGAAGTGCGTATGGTCGAACGTCAGGGTGGAGAACGACTCTACCATTACCGCCTACAAGTTGGTGAAAGGGTGGGGACCGGAGCGGCACGTCTACCTGCGGGCTGTGTTCTCACGGCCGTTTCGCCAAATGATGATTTATCAGGAGGGAAAGCCGGTGGTCTATAATACGTCGCGCTTCCGCAGCAACCGGGAGGCCTGGGGCGAGAACCTGCAGTTCGTGGCATCGTTCGCACCTGGCACACAGACAGTGGAAGTCAGGGTAGCTGTCTCGGCAACCTCCACCCACGGCGCACTCGTGAACATGCGGGAAACCGACGGGAAGAGTT
>Ga0129307_1002371_pt1 | contig 15086 bp, 11 predicted proteins | sample P1105metagenome_FD_94437 | JGI IMG/M metagenome (GOLD analysis project Ga0129307, IMG submission 94437) | Capybara group fecal microbial communities from Wisconsin, USA - P1105 metagenome | ecosystem: Host-associated > Mammals > Digestive system > Large intestine > Fecal | place: USA: Wisconsin... | reverse complement strand
TTGCAGACAGGAATATGATGAAATAAAACGATGAATAGATGTACATAGATAAGTCCCGGATATTTGATAATTTCCGGGACTTATTTTGGCGAAATATATGCTCTGAATAAATGGCGGTTACGTTGATATTGAGAAAACGGGCTCAGTTCATATGCTTGAAGCAATAACTTCTACAACTATCACAAAAGAAATTCCCCTCCGATCGGAGGGGAATAATTCATTTTAAGCTTTGTTTATATAACTGATTAATCAACATCAGCTATCGATGGCAGGTGCTTATTCAGGAGCACCTGCTTATGTTATATATACTTGCTTATAAAGATTATTACTGATATGATTCAGGAAGCTTGTCTATCAGCTTCAGCAGATACTTCTGTATGGAGAGGGCATCCTTGTTGGTGATACCGTCGCCGTGGAGATTGCAGTCTGCGTTCTTCTTTGTCTTTTCGTTGAGATGATTTTCAGCTGTGCCTTTTTCACCGTATACGCTCGGATTTGACAGAGCCTGCATGATTATTACAGCGTCTGAGATATCAACTGATTCATCGCCGTTTGCGTCGCCGTATATAACTCCATTCTCATCTGATGTAGTATTTACGGGAGCAGTAGTTGTTGTCTCCTGTGCTGTTGTCTCGCTTGCCTTTGTAGTAGCTGCAGAAGTCGTTGTATTTACAGTGGTTGTACTAACCGGTGAGGTTTCTGCAGGTGTAGACGTTACGCTGCCATCTGACATATCCTGAAGCATTGAAACTATGGATACAAGATCAGCGTTGAGCTGAAGGTCTGCGGCGTTTACTGACCATGCATCATAGCTGTCAACATAGCATTTCTGCGGAGCGTTAACGCCTTTCTTTATACCTAACAGCTTCATGTATTCGTCACCAAACTGAGAATTTGCTCCGCTTACAAGTACGCCGTCGGGGGCTTTCGGATAATCGGGATCGACCCAGTTGCCCCAGTATCTGTGATGAGGGTTCTGTGCGGTTTGGCTTCCGTAGCCTGTAACATAGGATAATCCCAGACCGTTCTTTCCGAAGATATAGTCCATGCCGCTGACTGCCTTGTCAAGATAGGAGTTATCACCCGTCAGCTTATATGCATAGGCAAGTATCGTTGCATTGTTGATTATGTATTCATTGGAATACGGTTGGTATCCGTCAACGTCATCATCAAAAGTATCAGTGGCAATGCTTGACGGGTTACAGAATACCGAACCTTTAAACGGTACATTCATGTCGATCTCAGAAGCTGTCATTGTTCCCACATAATTATCTGCCATAGTCTTGAATGATGATTCAAGCCTGCTGTAGTCCTCCTTGTTGAGGATATCCTTGTTCAGTACAAATGACATATTTCCGAAGGCGGATGTATTATACACATCAAATGAGGTATAAGACTTTGAAATGGCGTCGGAAATACTGAAAGCCTTATCCATACCCGAGGCGTCATTGTCATTCTTATAAGCAGCGAGGTCGTTATAGTATCCCTCATCGCCTGTACTTATATAGAGCTCACAGTCTGCCCAGTAGAATTCGTCGCTTATGCGGTCATCGTCATATGCCTGTGCGCCTATAGCCTGATCATAAGGCGCATAAAGAGGATTGGTACGGTCTGCGTTGTCATATACGTTCTGACGTTCAGGAGCGGCCTGCATTACGGCGTTGTAAGCCTTCTTAGCTGTTTCAAGGCACTTTTCAGCAAACTCGGGATCATAGTCTTTCCAGAGACGTGCAGCCTGTGCGGCGCAGGCAGCGTAATCAAGAGTAGCTGCATACGTCGGTGGCTTGATAATACGTACCATGCCGTATTCATTTATATAGTCCCAAGGTTTTTCAGGAAGGCTTATCCATTTATGATCCTGTACCTTGTGGTAGAGCATTCCCTCGCAGGTATCGCCCCAGTGAGGATCAGCCTTATCAACTATCATCTTCTGCATCCATTCCAGTTCGTAACGTGCCTCGTCGAGAATATCCGGAGCGCCGTTATCGCCTTCGGGGAATGCAGCTAAATTGTTATCGCTGAATTTATCTGACTTTCCGAGAGACTTTGAAAGCTCATAGGCATTCTGCAGTTTCCATACGGAATAAGCGCCGTTTATCACTGATTTGCAATGACTGTCAGCATCGTACCAGCCGCCGGTGACATCAAGAGGATAGTCTTTATCTCCGTCAAAATCCTTAGCATAGGTAGGATAATATTTCACCCAATTGTGCTGAACATAGCCGATATCCTCTGTGTTACCTGCCGCGTGGGCAAGAGAAGGAGAATCCTTATCTCCCGAGGTTATGTACTTTTTCTCTATATCTACAGAAGAACGGTTCTGGTAGAAATAGTTCAGCGAATCCGCAAGCAGACCGTTGCCGTAGACATCATCTTTAATACTTATCACAGGCGACTCGTTCATGCAGTATTCCTGACCGATATCATCCGTCCATATCAGTTTATCTTCTTTCAGTTTTGTATCGTAGAAGCCTTCTTTTGCGTAATAGCATGTTCCCGAAACACCTGTTTTATCCTTGACAAAAATGGTGTAATCACCTGTCTCGTTGAAATCGGAGAAGTCGAGAGTCTGAACGTATTTTCCCGAATCCTTTAACTGTGTTCCGTATTTTGTGATTTTGGTTTCGCCTATGCCCGATTCGTTTGCTTCCATAACAGAGGAGGCAGTTCCTGTGTATACGGTCTTGCCCTCAGCGTCACGCAGCTCGAATTCGCAGGGATGGTAATCATCGGTGCAATAGGAAGCGGTCTTGCTGAGGTTTGTATAGTAGCCGATCTGATTTACACGGACATTGCTGTGAGGTCGTACCAAGCCGTATAGTTCTTCATCGCTTCTTAAATAATAACCACAACCGCCAGATCCGGTGTTGTCGATGAGTTCGAGGTCATCAAAGGTAATGGTAGAGCCGTCGGGCATACCTGTATCATTATTGTTGTACATCCCCTGATTATCGGCATACATGAAAGACCATTCTGTAGGACCGACAGGACTGTCTTTCAATACAAATGTATCCTCGAATTCGTAGGTTTCGCCTTTTGTGATATGATAAGGCATCCATTCCTGACCGCCGAGATTATGCCAGTATTCCTTTTCACCTGTATAGTTGCCTATTTTAGAGTATATGTAGCCGTCATCATCAGCTGTTATAGTACACTTTACAGTATATTCATGTCCCTGTATCATGGTAAGACCACGGCGACGCAACTGAAGATCCCATCGGCCTTCAGGGCCTCGATTGTTGAGGATTTTTATCTCCAGCCTTCCGTCTTGTACACAGAAATCCTGCATGGCAGGCTGTGACGATACAGGTACCCATGGAAGTACGATAGGTGTTTCGTTAAAATCCTCCCAGACAATATGTTCAGCAGAAGCAGGCATTGCAAAAGCTGCGGATGTCATCAGCATCGACGCTGAAACAAGACTGCCGATAATAGCTTTGGTGGTTTTGTGTTTCATGTAGATTCCTCCTTTTTTATATCTCCTGAGCTAACGGAAAAAGATAGTATCTGAGCAGATGAATAATCTGTCATTTTACACATACGGAGCAAAATCAAAAGTGTTGCATGAAATAAAAAATTTTTTTGAAATTCCATAAAAAACTTTTTCATGGGAAAAGTAGCATAAGTGGTAAATATATCTCTGAGCTCCTTGAATATCGAAATCATACCGGGAATTTCCTTCCTGCCGTCCAAATTAACGCCTGTGGCTGTGCAGACAGCTTTATTGATGTTTTTCCCTCGCTGCGGACGTGATAGCGTATAGTATCGGGAAATATAACTGCATATACGCTTTCAGGCGATTTCCGCTGCCATTCTCCGGATACAGGGAGAAACTTATCGTTGTACTTCCTCAGTGTGTATGGAGACGCCTATGGGGCTCATATTGGGCTATAGAAGCAACAGCAACTGCAAAAGCTGTTTCTCTTCTTTAATTATAACACATATTCCGGATAATTCAAACACGTTTTTTTCTGCATTTCTTACTCAGGTGCATCATTCTACTCTCTCCCTATCATCAAAAAAGATCTTCCGCCATTACCACTATAAAATTATTGTTGAAAATAATATAAAATAGTTATAATGTTCAAAAATGTGTTATAATGTAAATAGTATATGTTTACTTGCAGGATAAGTATACTTCAACTGTACTCCTGTCCTGTAGCTATCAACATTTTTTCAAATCGAAACGGAGGGCTTTTTTATGAAAAAGATGAGAGGGAAACTTTTAAAAGCAGCCGCTTTGACTGCTGCTGCATTCACACTCAGCTTGCCGCTGAGTCTGCAGAGCAATGTAATGCCGATCACTGCTCACGCTTTGTATTCGCCAACTGACACCAATTACACTACCGGTCAGTCAGGCGGATTGCAATATGCAAAGTATTCCGATCATATCGAAATTTTAGGATGTGATTCAAACACTACCACCATTGATATTCCGGAAACCATTGACGGACTTCCTGTTACAGCCATCGCAAGATATGGCTTTGAGTGCAGTTCACTCACCAGTGTTACGCTGCCTGAATCAATAAAGACCATAGGCTACTGGGCATTTGCAATGTGTTCCGACCTTACTACTGTAAAGCTTCCGGACAGCCTTGAAGTTATAGAGATGCACGCATTTGAACTCTGTCCCAAGCTTGATACTATAGAATTCCCCGACCATATGGTAGAGATACACGCCAGAGTATTTGATGAAACTCCATGGATGGAAGCACAGCGAAAGATCGATCCCCTTGTTGTGGTAAACGGTGCTCTTATCGACGGCAGAACCGCTACAGGTGATGTTGTAGTGCCTTCAGGTGTAAAGTATGTATCTGCAAGTACATTCTGGTGGAACACAAAGGTTACATCTGTTGTATTCCCTTCAAGTGTTACTACTCTCATTGACAATACTTTCTTCCACTGTGAAGGACTTACTTCAATTTAACTGAAGGGAGTTACGGAGATCGAAAGCATGGCATTCTGCGGATGTACAAAACTGAATGATCTCAAACTTTCAGGAAAGCTTACCAAGATCGCAGACGATGCATTTGCCGATACATCTTCCTCTTCAACGATAACTTTCTATGGCAGCAGGGATACCTGGGAAAGAGTTGAAAAGCCTAATGACAGCGCATTTCTCCAGAGAGCAACGATGGTATTCGATGAGAGCGGAGGTCCTGCAGACGAAGTGATTGGAGATATAAATGCAAACGGAGAATTCAACGTTTCAGACGCTCTTCTCCTGCAGAAATGGCTGCTTGCAGTTCCCGGTACTGAGCTTAAGAACTGGAAAGCCGGCGACCTCTGTGAAGACAATGTACTCGATATATACGATCTCATACTCATAAGGCGTCAGCTTCTCAAATAATTTCCTTACTGCTCAGACAGTCACGTCTTCAGATAAACAGCCGGATCATCAGTATTCAACAAAAACTGACGATATACAGTCCATATAGGAATAAGGGGATGTTAAAAAACTCTCCTTAAAAGAAAATCAGCATATCCAAAACTGAGTATTTACGTGAGTTGGATATGCTGATTTTGTTATTTTCATGAGTTTTTAACGTAAGCGCCAACCAATCCCAGCCACATAGTGTAAAAACAAAGAGGACTGCAATGATTGCAGTCCTTTCAATTATATATGCCGTGAATAGTTGGCGGTTACTCAGCATCTGCCTTGTTGATTTCTTAGAGGAGAAATAAAACGAGACTATTCTGAATAGATAAAGATATTGCCCTCCGTATGGAGGGCAGTCAGCCTGTCGAAAAAGTCTGGCGAAAGCCAGGCTTTTTTGCATTTTTAAGAAAAGCAATATTACGGATCTATATTCAAAAGAGAGCATTGATGCATATTGTTATCTTTTGTTGATCTCTTTGACAAGATATTTTGCTGAAGCTGTTACTCTTTTTCGCCTTTTGGTCAAACCTCTCAGAATTCGGAATACCCATGCAGCAGGAATCAGCCACTTATGTTTGTAAGCCCATGGAAAATGTTTTTGGTAATGATCCATTGATGGGAACAGCCATCTGAAAAAGTATTTCCGTTTATCTCCATGCGCTACTTTATTGACGAGGTTGTCAATATTATGCGACACAGTACCGTATGCTTCCGATAATATGTAGTATTCCAGTTCTTCTCTATCCTCTGCGGTTAATGATTCATTGCCGAACACTTTCATCGAAAGCCTGCGGTTCATGGCTTCATATTCAACCATTCCAAGCTTCTGAAGTTCTCTGTTGATATAATTATGGTTAAGCTTATCTTTGTTTTTTTTCAGAAATATATAGGTATCCGCAAGAGAGCGTATACCTGTTCCTCCTGCGCAGTAATGCTTATACTCATGTGCAAGCAGATAAATATAGAAGTCTTCGTCTGACAAATGATATCCGTAATCTGAATCTTTGTCTTTTATAAGCCTTGATCTAATATTCTTGTAGTAGTTGTAAGCGTTATTAGCTCCTGCGTTATCTATATTAAAGAAATCGCCATGCATTTCAAAATTGAAGACAGGCGGCTTTGTGAACTCATCAACATTAGATGCGTTTCCCTTCATTGTAAAGCCAAGATCCTTCATGATAATTCTTATTTTTTTACGTTTGGTTTTATCACAAAGAATATCATTATCCGACATCTGACGCATCCCAAGTTTGGGGTAAAGATCTTTGAGTATAGCTCCTTTCAGAGGCATATACCATATCTTTTCCTTTTCCAGTCTGTCGAGAATCTTTTTCCTTTCGGTATCAAAAAGAATATTTTTTCGTATGGCTTTTTCCTTTGCCTGAGTGAAGTTGTGATCGTGAATCCCTGCTGATTCAAGTGCATATGCTGTACAAGCACTCAGCACATGACTCTGACTTACTTCATACACCTTATCGAGATCCATACTGTCTATCCTTGATCTATCGGGCGTTTCACCATTCAGAGCACAGGAAACAAGGTATATCATATCGTGTGCATTTTTACTGTATTCATTCTGCTCCATTTTTTTCGACCACTCCATTTTCTGTAAATTCAAGTATTCTGTCACAGATATCAAAAGCTGCAGGTCTGTGTGTTACGATAACTACTGTCTTGTCAGTCATTTTTCTCAGATTTTCCAGCAGTTCCTTTTCCGTCATGGCGTCAAGTGCGCTTGTAGATTCGTCAAGCAACAGAACAGGACTTTCAGAAAAGATCGCTCTTGCTATGGCGATCCTCTGAATCTGACCTTCAGAAAGGCCTGAACCTCTTTCGCCGAGAATGGTATCAACACCGTTTTCAAGTTCTGAGACGAACTTGTCAGCACAGGCGATTTTCAAAGCATTCATTATCCTATCATCGTTATTCTCATCATTTCTGTCAGAAAATGAGATTATCTCTCGTATTGGACCTGACATCAGCTGATTTCCCTGAGGGACATAAGCAAACAATCTTCTGTATTCAGAATTGAGGCTTTTTTCGCCGCAATTGTCGATGAGAAATCTCTCACCGCTGTCAAGGGGATATATACTCATAAGAAGCTTTAGTACAGTAGATTTCCCGCATCCGCTATGTCCTGTGAAAGCAACATATTCTCTTTTTTTTATGCTTATGCTGATATTTTTCAGCACAACAGGCATATTATTTTTGGACAGTTCACTGATCTTATCTACAGCCGGATAGTATGTAAAATCAGCATTTTTCAATCCGAATCCCACAAGTTCATTTTCGTAGTAGTCGCTGATCTTTTTAATTGAGTATGCTTCGGTATCACAGTTATTATCAAATTTTTCAATCTCCATCAATCTTTCAGCACTTGCAGTCATAGCATAGAATTTTGGAAGGTATCCTGTGATATTTGCAAAGGGAGCCTGTATCTGTGATATGAGCTGAAGAACAGCTGTCAGCATACCATAGGATAAAGATCCTACAAGAATACCATGACCGCAGTAAAGAATGCCGAAGATGTACATACCATCCATAGCAGCACCGAATCCTGCATTGCAAAGGTTGGAAAAATCTGCTTTTTTCATTCTTGCATTTTTATGTGCTTCGAGTTTGGCAGCAGCTTCATTCACTGTCTGTCTTTCCGAAGCGTAACTGCGTATCATAATAAGGCTGGCAATTCTTTCCTGAAGAAATATCCTCAGTTTTCCGTCTTTCTCCTGGACGGTCTTATGGAGCTTTTTCAGATTCTTTCTGAATCCGTAAGAAAGAATGAAGATTATCAGTCCGCCCGGAAAAATCATCAGGGCAAAATGTTTGTCAAGTGCCAGCATCATGATCACCGCACTGATCATTTTTACGATCATTCCAGCCAATCCCGGAAGTATATCCACATAATTATCCGCAACAACAACAGCATCATTTGTAAGACGGTTCATCCATTCACCGGAATGCACCGCACTGACTCCTGAGAAATCCCTGTAAAGGATATTCTGAAGAAGCCGTGATTTGAAAATGTTCTCCAACGATGACCTGGAATATTCAGTCAACCGCTTGATAACAGCATTCAGTAATATTTGTCCTGCCAGCAGAATGACCATAAGAACCGAGTTAACATAGAAATCATTCTTATTGTGAACAGTCGCACTGTCTACGATATTTCGCAGAAGAAGAGCATAGAGAACTCCGCTTGCTCCATATATCATCTGTAAAAATGTCAGAGCGAGGATATACAGTTTCTTTTTCCCGGGGACTGAAATGAGCCATTTTATCGCATTATTTCTCATGTGGATCATAAGTCCATACAGAATATCTCTGCGGTGTACGTGACATGAATAATCCATGGCTCACAAATGTATATTCACGCTTCAGCATTGTCCAGCCATCCCTGTCATTCAGATGATCACCGCTTTGCTGATCGACCCAGTAATAAAGTCTGACAGGATGTGTAAGTTCACTTTCAAGCTTATCGATAAACGTGTAAAACATTTCAGGCTCAAAAGGACGTCCCATAAAAAGAATGGTATAATCATTATAATCAAGATCGAAAGCACTTCCGCTGATAATATTGGTATTATCGAATTTCTGTGTCCATTTTTTTGCATAGGACGCCACGCTGTCATTAAGCTCAACACCGGTCAGTGAGCATGGATACTTCTTCCACAGCATATAAGCGATAACTCTGCCTTTTCCGCATCCGACATCTATAAAACGGTCATTTTCTGCTATAGATGCATCTTTGAATATACTGTCAAGGACCCAATAACAGGTAGACTGACTTCCTGTTGCACCCATAGTCTTTCTGTATTCCGACGGAACGTATTTTACCAGTGAACATCCGCAGATCTTCTTATCCTTTGCTCCGTCGAATAAATATGTTATCCTGAGAGAGAGAGAGATAAGTTTTCGTATAACGGGATTTTTATAGAATTTCGATTTGTAGATAAAACTGCTCAGGTTCATCTCCTCCTTTTCCGTAACTCTTTTCTGATTTTGAAAATAATATGTACGATCAAAGCTCTCAGCGGAAACAGATCACACCATAAATGCACATAGCAGCGATATTTTTTATCTTCAACGGATATGGTGCGTCCGTTTCTGACAATCCCCGTAAGCCTGCCTATGATATGCCTGTCTGTAATGCCGTATTCTTTTTTCCACCTGTTGTCACCGCAGATAACATAGTCATCCTCTCTGACCTTCAGTATACGGTGAAGAACATATTGTCCGCTGTCACGTTTATACAAAGGGACGTCATATTTTTTGAGTCTTCCGTTTGCAGGCGAGATAATGAGAAGGTCTCTGTCTTCCCTTATCAGCGGCATCATGCTGTCGCCTTTGTTCGTATATATGAGCCTGCCGTTTAAAGCAAGCTGTTCTTCAAAAGTTGATTTATTCATCTATTGCTCCGATATCGGTGAGCTGTTTTACTATCTTGCGTATATCACGTCTTGCTATTTCATCGGAAACATTCCATTTTTCCTGCATCCTTGCAGCTATTTCATCCTCTGTTGTCTCCTCTGAGAGGCAATCGATAATAAATCCTGCTGTAGGATTACCTCTGACAAGTCCCGAAAAACCTGCTGCACCGGTTGATACAAGCAGTTTTTCTTCTCCGTCGTTATGCGCTATGAATTTATTGTTGAGTTTCATATCTTTCATCCTTTCATACCATTATAAGCGGTCTCAGCAGCTGAGATATCCATATTGCATTCAAGACAATAAAGCTCTGTTTTTTCAGCCAGCTTATCTATCAGCTTCAGCGTTGAAGCCATTCCTGTTTTATTCTGCGGGCGGTATACCTGCTGAAGCAGCATGGCGTACGCCTGAGATTTTGTTATCTTTACAATTTTATTATTCTCGCCACGTTCAAGTATACATATTGCTTTAAGAGGCGCTGATATATTGTTTCCTATCCTGTGTTTACCGTTATAAGGAGTACCATACACAATAACTCCCTTATCGGTGATATACAGTATCGGCTTGTCGTCGTTTATCATAACAGCTTTATCGCCGAAATATTCTCTCCACAGTCTGGTGTGAGTTGATTTTCCTGTACCTGATTTGGCAGTAAACAGGTAAGCTTCACCATCAACAGCTACGACTGAACCATGAAAAACAATTCTTCCGAGAGCATTTATCTTTTCGGCTATGCTGCGGTATACAGCGGTTATTTCATATTCTCCGTCTGAAAAATCAGGAGACGAAAGTCCCTCAAACCTGAATTCACGTTCGGTTACTGTTTTTTCAAAAGTTATATCATCTTCTGTGATATTCACCGTAATATCGGGATCCTCATCTGATGAATAATCAATGCAGTAGGTATGAACATCCCGATAAACAGAATTTATCTCTATTATAAGATCTGCAATTTTATATTTTCCGTAAAACATTATTCCTCACTAAACATTAAGCACCGCACCCCAAAAGGATGCGGTGCATTATTTCGTAATGCGGAACAGAAGTGATATAGCACTCCTGTTCCAAAAATCAGATTAATCTTCGCCGAGATCGATAATAGATGTTGTGATAACATCCTCAGCGTCGAAAGCTACGATCTGAAGCTCTGCTTCTACATAATTCTGCATTACTTTTCACCTCCGAAAAATGAGATAATATATGATATCCTGCATTGCAGGTGCTATCATCAGTTTAATGAAGCAGCAGCTGCTGCGTATGTTGTGCTGAGAACATCTGTGTATTCGTACTGGATACCGTTAGATGTCTCGTACATGATATAGCCCTTAACGTTGATACCCTTGCCTGAATCTGTGATAGTGAAATCAAGTGAAGTATCATCGCCGCTGTTGCTGGATGACTTGATCTTGATAGTATTGCCATCGATCTCGTTTGAACCAACATTTACATTGTTAATGTTTGCGCCTGTCTTTGAGTAGATGAATCCGCTCTCGAGAACTGTAATATTTTCAGCCTGTCTTGCTACACGGAATGTAACCTTACCGCCGTCCTTTACAGCAACAGGAGCGATTGAAAGACCGCTTGCAACCTTTTCGTTTACAGCCTGGTTGTAAGTAACAGACTTGATAGGTGTATAATCAACGAAATCGCCTGAAGCTGTGTGGTAAACAACATAGCCTACGATATTTATGCCATTGCCTGTATCAGTAACCTTGAATGTAACACTGCCGTTATTAGATGCAACATCTGAAGATTTCTTTTTGATGTTAGTTCCGTCGATAGCGTTATCATCGTCGTACTTGATACCTGTAAGGTCAGCACCTGTCTTTGAATAAATGAAGCCGCTCTCTACAGCAACGCCGTCTGTAAGATTTCTTGAAAGGATGAACTGTACCTGCTTCTTACTCTCTACGATATCATTGATATCCATAGCAAGACCGGTCTCAATCTCCTTATCCTCGATAGCCCATGCAGCCTCAGTATAGCCTGAGTAATCGCCTGTAAGTTCGATTTCAGATGTGTATTCACCGATATTCTTAGCACGCTTCTGACCGTAAATATCGAATGTTGACTCTTCGCCGTTTACAGTAACAGTGAACTCAGGTGACTGATACTTGCCATTATAGAGGTTGATGTTTGTCTTTACATTGATATCGCTTGACTTAACGCTCTTGGGTAAAACTTTAAGAGTTGAAGTATAGTAACTGATGCTGTAGTTGCTGTCATCAATATTCTTGATCTTAAGATTATACTCACCTGCATGAAGCTTATCAACGGCAGGATCGATCTTGGTATCGCCGTTCCAGATCTCTACCTCGAACTGTGGCTTATCTGAATTGACATAATCATCATTATAATCTTCCCGTGTATAATACTTCAGCTCAGGCACCTCATCGCCGTAAGTCATTGTTGTTCCCTGAGGATATACATTAAAATTACGTGGAACTATTTCAAAGTTTTCAAAATCAGTTTCAAAAGCATCGTGACCGTTTGCACCTGCAATCTCTGCGTAAACTGAATACTTGCCTAACTCTGTAGGTACTTCTGTAGACCATACGGGCTTCTTAGCCTGACGGGCATAGTAGTAAGTAACATCGCCGTCCCATGTATTTCCTGAAATTGAAGGCTGTACAGGGATACCATACTTATAAGTTTCATTGATGTTTACTGTAGATTCAGTTTCGTCAGTGATCTCCCATGTGAATTCTGCTTCGCCCTCATAGCCGTTCATAAATTCAACATTGAAAGTATGCTCGCCCATTTTCTTGGAAGAAGTCTCACCTGTGATCTCATAATCAACGCCGTTTTCAAGTTCTATGTCGTTTACAGATATATATGGTGCATAGTCATTATAGCCCCAGTAGTCATATCTGGTAAGTGTATAGGTCTTGTTAGTATAAGGAACGGTTAATGTCTTGTTTTCTTCAAATCTGTAGCCGTAGGCATTATAATTTTTCATATAAAAATCATATCTTACTTCAGCATTTTCAATAGATGTAGGAATTATCTCGATGGTCTTTGTAAGAGTGTATTCCTTACTTCCGTATGTGTTAGTTTCCTTATCAAGAACAGCACGGCCTATAACCTTTGCTGATAACTGATAAGTGCCGGGATGATCAATTATGTAATCCTTGTGTGTGTTATCCCACCCATACTCATAAGGGATCTCAGCTATGATATTACCGTTTTCATCGAGCTCGTTCAGAGTAAGTGATGACTCGTCGTACTCAAAATCGCCGTTAAAATAGAGATCGGAATCATTTTCATATCTGTTAAGATCTGCACCAATAACCATTCCCTTGCTGTAAGGAACAGGCTCTGATGTGAGATTGTTATTCTCATCTGCTGTGTAACGATCAGTGCTTGCATAAAGCTTCAGAACAGTATCAGATAAGCCGACAAAGTCATCTGTTTCAATGAGAATATCCTGATCTGCTTCATATGTCTGAGGGTTATATATGTAAACATAATCATCACCGATATAGTCATCTTTGCAGTAGAAATAGAGATAGCAGTCGTAAGCATTGCCATTTGGAGTTATATCAAAGGTTATCTTATAGTGATACTTGTAAGGATCGTTATCAGAGTTGAGCGACTTTTCGATATTTTTTGCTTCTACACTGAAATACTCTGCGTAATTTGTAGTAAAGTCACTTTTTACTAACGCTGATTCATCGCTGTCGAATTCCATAACGAATTTGTTGGCTCTGCCTCTTGTAAGCTGAATTTCACCCTCCTGCATCTGTATGTTTGAGTATGCAGCTGAAGCTGTGATAGCAGAAGCAGGCTTCAGACCCACATAATTTGCCACAGGAGTATAACCTGCAACGATCAGCAGTGCAGCTGCACTTGCAGCAGCACGCTTGGCAAAATGTCCATTCTTCTTTTCCATAACATTTCCTCCTTATTATGAGAGATAAAATATATAGTTAACGGATGTGATCCGCAAACTTTATGAAAAATCAATCAACAAAATAAGAGTTGATTTTGAATTACCAATTAATTATATTTCAAACCAATTGACTAATTGCACGAAAATATTTTATTATATAACAGGGTGCAACAATCCCGTTGATTTAATTTGTATTTTTCGCAAAAGGAATATTTTTGCGAAAAATATATCAACATATGAAAATTATATCACTACGAATAAAGCTTGTCAATAAAATATGAGAAATTTTAAAAAATTTTATTAATTTTATTGTAATAATTTATCGATAATATACAAGGAGGAAAAATGCAGATAAATGTATACCATCGTAAAGATGGCCGCTGGGAAGGAAGAATCAGAAAATCGGAGAAAAAATGCTCCAAACGTATGTACAGGTATATTTACGGCAAAACAAAAGAAAGTGTGATCTCAATGCTCCAAGAGATATACCATAAAGAAAAAACATTTCATATATGTGATAAAATACTTTCACAGATATTTGAAGAATGGTTTACTAATGTCAAACAAAAGGTCAAAATCTCGACAGCGTGTAATTACCTTATGAAAGCAAAGAAACATATTCTGCCTGAATTCGGAGAAAAGACTATCAGTTCGATCCAAAAAGATTCTTTATATTCATTCATCAAAACGTTGCAGAGCAAGAAGCTTTCATCCCGCTACATACGAGATATTCTGGTTCTTCTGAGCTCTGTTTTCAAGTATGCTGTCAATACATATCATATATATAATCCTTTTGACGATGTAGTAATACCAAAAAAGAAATACTCTGATGTTAAACTTCTTGATGAAGACGAGCAGCAGATTCTAAGGGATGAGTTGTTTTCAAATCCGAACAGAACCACTCTTGGAATTGCTTTATCTTACTATACCGGAATAAGAATAGGAGAACTTTGTGCATTGCAGTGGAAAGACATCGATATTGAAAAACGTCTTCTGACCGTCAGAAAAACAGTTCAAAGAATTCAACTGCCATATGGTACTCCGAAAACAAAAGTGATAATTACCGAACCGAAAAGTGAATCATCAGTCAGAGTCATACCTATACCGGACTGCATTATAACGCTAATGAAGATATATAAAGGCAACCTTGATGATTTCATTCTGAGTGGAAAAGAAAAACCGACAGAACCGAGAACTATGCAGTACAGATTCAATTCATTCCTGAAAAACGTTGGTTTACCGTCAATTCATTTTCATGCTCTGAGGCATTATGTAGAGTAAAATAAAATGGTGAGTCTTATGAGAAAGCCACGAATTTACCGGGGTTCAGCTCAAAAAGACTCACCATTTTAATTTTCACAATCATATGCTATACTGTTCCCATCTTAA
>Ga0129307_1002370_pt1 | contig 15088 bp, 21 predicted proteins | sample P1105metagenome_FD_94437 | JGI IMG/M metagenome (GOLD analysis project Ga0129307, IMG submission 94437) | Capybara group fecal microbial communities from Wisconsin, USA - P1105 metagenome | ecosystem: Host-associated > Mammals > Digestive system > Large intestine > Fecal | place: USA: Wisconsin... | reverse complement strand
ATACGCCTTGATCTGCTCATAGGTGGCCTGCCCTCTCTTATCCTGCACCAGTTCCTCCACATCCACGTCTATGTTGACATGTACAACCGGTTTTCTCAGAACTAAGGAGCATACCGTTTCTACTTCGTGCATGATGATTTTCCGTCCGTGCCTTCCCGCTCCTTCGTATCTTCCGCCTCTCGCCGCGTTATCCGAACAGTTCCGCCGCCTTCCGCGCGAAGCGCTCGCCGTAGAGGATGAAGACGCCCTTGTAGTGGTTCAAATCGTTGTGTGGCTCGATGTTGCCGTTGACGCCGACAGGCCCCATGTGAATGACGGGCTTGCCCAGCGCCGCGCCGCCGGAGTAACAGAGCATGCCGAACACCAGCTCGTTGGTGAGAATGGACTGAATGACCATCTCGCCGCCGCCGTGGGTGTACTGCTCGGTTGCGAACGCGCCGCCGAGCTTGCCCGCAAGCCCCAGCTTGCCGCCCTGCATCAGCCATGTCCGCATCTCCGGCGTCATCGACGCCATATACGACGGGCAGCCGATCACAACGCCCTTCGCTTCGCCGATGAACACCGTGTCCGCATCATCGATGGAAAATGCCTGCGCCTCCACATCGGAAACGCGGCGCATGCCCTCCGCGATCCACTCCGCCGCCTGTTTGGTGTTGCCGGTTTTGGAATGGTAGATTACTGCCAGTTTCATGGTATTTCCTCCCGTTCAAATCAAAATCCCGTTGCAGTGGTCGATCTCGTGCTGGATGATCTGCGCCGTCCATCCCGTGAAGGTCTTGAGCCGCTCCTGCATCGCCTCATTCTGATACCGCACCTTGACGGAGCGGTATCGCTTCGTTTTACGCGTCCCCGCCAGCGACAGGCAGCCCTCCTCCGCCGCGTAGGGCTGCGAGAACTTGACGATCTCGGGGTTGAGCATCGTCATGTATTCGCCCTCGTTGTCGAAGACGATGATGCGTTTGGCGATGCCGATCATGTTCGCAGCCATGCCGACACAGCCTTCCCGATGGGCTTTCAGGGTGTCAAGCAGGTCCCGCGCGACGTCCAGATCGTCCGCCGCGGCGCGCTCAGACTTCTGCGCGAGGAAGATCGGGTCTTTCATAATCGGTCGTTCCATGGCTATCCCTCCCCGATGTACGTAAAGCGCCGATACGTCTGCCCATCGCGCTCCACGGTCTCATTCCACATCGAGGCGGGACGCACCCAGACGCCGCGCTCGCCGTAGAGCGCGCGGTAGACGACCATCGGCTCGCGTGTTTCGGAGTGCGTCGCGAGGTACAAAACTTCGTATTCGTTGCCCTTGAAATGGCGGTAGCGCCCCGGCTTGATCTCATCCATGCCGCCTGCCTCCCTTCGTCTGTCCATAGCTTAGATCCAGCAGCTCCGTCACGGTCTCGTCCGCCGCCGAACCGTCTAATAGGATGCCGAGCCAGTGTGTCTTGTTCATGTGGTACGCAGGCACGACGCCGGGCTTGCCAATATACGAGCCGCTGAGCAGCGGACCGCACTTCACGTCCATGATATAGACGATCTCCTCGCCTGGAAGCCCCAGCCGGTCGCGGCGCACGTCCATGACGACCGCGTACCATTTGCGATTCCCGCGGTGGCGCAGCACAAAGGTGTTCGGCGCGCTCTCCCAGAGGTATTCCGGCTCCGTGCCGTACTGCTCCCGCGCGTATGTGATCAGTTCGTCTTTGGTCACAGCGGTCCACCCCACAGCTTCTGCATCGTCTGCTCATAGTCGACGTCGATCAGCACCACCGGCAAGCCGTGCTGTTTGCACCCTTCACGCACCATGCGGTTATCGCGCTTTAATCCCTCGGTCGTGCAGTCCTCGTTGAGCCGCGCCTCAATGTCCGAACCGTGGCGCACAATGTCGTCAAAGTGCGCGTCGATGTAGGCGTCGGTCATGGCAAGACAGAGAAAGCGTATCTCGGCAAGATAACGTGCGTCGAAACCCTCCCGCCAGTCGAACGGGATGTAGCAGCCCTCGACGATCAGGTTCTGACGGTTCTCAATCGCGGTTTTTACCATCTCGCGCACGATCGGCCAGAGGTACGCCGTCAGCGCCTCGTCGTCCTCGACGGTCAGCGCCGTGCTGCCGCTGCGGATCAGTCCCATCTTCAGATGGTCGATGGAGAGATACGGATAGCGATACCGCTCCAACAGCTTTTGCGCGAGCAGGGTCTTGCCCGTATGCGTCGCGCCGGTAATCAGAATGATCATATCAGTAAATCCGTTTAATGTCCTTCGACTCGATACCGACGCGCTTGCAAAATGCTTCCACGTCGCTCTGGCCGCGCGCCAGCTCATATTCGCGGAACCTGCCCGTCTTGCGGTCAATGAAACCCACGGTCATTTCGCCCGTGCAGATGCTCGACCGCACGGCGGGCTCCTGCGTTTCGGGATCGTAGGGAATGGCGTGCGGGGTTTTCCTGCGGAACAGGCTCATGTCGGCATCTCCGTTTTCGCGTGCCGAGCCTTGGAGAACGGGCAGCGCTTCCCGATGCACTGGTTGTTCTGTGCAGCGTGCGTGCAGACGATCTCCGGCTTCTCCATCTCCACACCGAGGTACTCCCGCGCGAAATCGACCGCCGCAAGGATGGAGAGGTAGGAATCTCGCTTGCAGCAGCGCGGTCCGCCAACCTCCGCGATGGCATTGAGCGATTTTGCGGTCATGCGGTGCGACAGGGCGAACGGCTCCTCAGACAGCGGCGTGGAGCCGGAGGCGATGGACACGAACATCCCGGAGCTGATGCCCGCGCCGCAGGCGCCCCAGAAGCCGCAGGCGCCGCCGGGCACGCTCCTGCCGCGGTTCATCATCTCGCGGAGCGCAGTGTCCAGGTCGAGCTTACCGCCCGCGTTTTTGTACGCGGTCAGCAGCGCTGCGCCGACCATCACGTGATGCTCCGGCCCGTGCATGTGACAGAACGGCAACGCCATCATCTTTTCGAGAATGGCAACTGGATCTTTTGACGTCTCGCCGAGGCACAGGGCGAGGATGGCGTCCAGCCCCTGCGTATGGCACTCGTTGCAGACATAGTGACCGTTCACGCAGCGGGTCTTGCTGTTTTCCCGCTTGTGGCAGATGGCGCACTCCATCGGCTCGTCCGCCGCAAGGTACTCAAGCGGCGCTTTGCAAATCAGGCATTCGTCGTTCATCGTCCGTCCTCCTCAAAAATCGTACCGCACGATGGCGCAATTCCGCACGCCGAAGGCGGAGAACGCCTCGTTGTCCATCTCGCGGAAGTAGGACTCGACGATGCGCGCGATGCCGTTGTGCGCGACGAGGATGTACGTTTTCTCCGGCTGCGCCTTGAGCTCGTCGAGCAGGTTGTAGATGCGCTGCGCGACGTGGAGCATGGATTCGCCCGTGCCGAAGCGGCTGGCACAGTCCTTCTTCGCTTCGTGGAACTCGCGCCCATCGCGAGGCGTGGACTCATAGCGTCCGAAGTTCTGCTCGATGAGCCGCTGCTCGGCGCGCGCCGGGATGCCGGTGATCTCCGAGATATGCCGCGCCGTGTCCGCCGCGCGGCAGAGCGGGGAATAGAGAATTTCATCCGCCGTCAAGCCCTGCTCGACAAACTTTCTGCCCGTCTCGATCGCCTGCTGGTGTCCCTTCTCCGTCAGCGCGATGTCGGTCGCGCCGCAGATCTTGTTTTCCACGTTCCACACGGTCTCGCCGTGGCGGATAAAGTAAAAGTGCCCCATCTTACTTTTCGATCTCCCCGCGCCACGCGCGGATGCCTCCGAGGTTGGCGAGCTTCGTGTAGCCCATCTCTCCGAGCGCGGCGATTGCCCTGCTGCTGCGCGCGCCGGAGAGGCAGTAGACAAACAGCGGCGTGTCCACATCCGGGAACCGGTCTTCCGCCGACCGAATCTCCGACAGCGGCAGATTGACGCTGCCGGGGATGTGCCCCGCTGCGTACTCATCGCGATTGCGCACGTCCAGAAGCACCGCGCCCGGCGTCGCCGCGCAGGCTTTGACGCCCTCGTTGATGTCGGGCGATCTCATGAAGTCAAACAGTCCCATCTTTTGCGCTTTCCTTTTCTTTCGTAGCTTTTGCAGTCAAATATTCCTCCTCGGTCATCACCGAAACGCCCGCATCCAGCAGCATTTGCGCGAACACGCCGCTGCCCGGAACGCGTTTCCCGGTGAAGCTGCCGTCGCAAATGACGCCCTTGCCGCAGGACGGGCTGCGCGCCTTCAGGATCGCGCCGGTGCAGCCGGGAGCGTGGCAGACCGCCAGGGCGCGCTCCGCGCCGCTGACAAACTGCGCCGTCACGTCCTCGCCCTGTTTGTTCAACACGCGCCCGTCCGGCTGCAATTCACTCGGCGTGCGCGGCGTCGGCAGGCCGCCCAGCACTTCCGGGCAGACCGCGACCGCCTCGCCGCGCTCCACGAGCGCTTTGATCTCCGGCACAAGGTTGTCTTTTCCGTCATAGCGGCAGGGAACGCCCGCGAGGCATTTGCTGACGATGAGCATCGTTTGAGCCTCCCTTCCGTTTTCCTCCAATAACCGGCATCATCGAATCGGCTTGCCGATGTGCATATCCTTGCGCCACTTGGGAGCGTCGGCGTCGTCCGCCCAGTATTCGTCCATTTCACAGATTTTATCGTCCTTCAGCCGCAGGAAGCTCACAACATGGAAGGACGCGCTGTAGTCCTTCGGGAAGACGCGCACGACTGTGACGACACCATCGCCGAGCGCTTCCATGCGCTCGATTTCTCCATCCCAGTCGCCGGGGTACTCGCAATTCGCTCGAACGTACTCCGTGACCGAAAACTGCTCATTCGAGCAGTGCCAACGGATTACCGCGTCTTCGCAGAAGTAGGACGGCAGAGCCTTTCCATTTTGCGACAGGACGTCGCGCCAGAATTCATTGACGTTCATTTTTGACCGTTTTCCTTTTCGAATTCTTCCAAAAACCACTCCAGAAAAGCGTGGCGCGGTTCGGCGAGCCTGCGCGCCGTCTCCGTGTTCAGCCCGTCCTTGAGGAGCAGCAGCTTTTCGTGGAAATGCGCGACGGACTCGTCCAGCGATCGCCCGTGCTCGCCGCCGTAGGCAAACGTGCGGGCGACGCCAATCGCGCCGAGCGCGTCCAGCCGGTCCGCGTCCTGTACGATCTTGCCTTCCGATGTCTCCGGGCGCTTGCCGCGATTTTGGCTGAAGGACACGGCATTGATCGCCTCGCAGATGCGCTCGATCTTCTCCGGCTCAACCTTCTGCGCAGTCAGGAACGAGCGCGCGTTGGCGTTATTCTCCGTGTGAAACAGCTTGTGGTCGTCGGCGTCGTGCAGCAGCGCCGCGAGCGCGACGATCTCCATATCGCAGCCGGGCTCGCCCTCCGCGATGCGCAGGGCGTTTCGATACACGCGCAGGCTGTGCGCGGCGTCGTGTCCGCCGGAGTTGCCGCGAAACAGGTCTTGTATGAAGGCGATCGCCGCCGTGATGATAGCATCGTTCATGCTTTTAACCACGCCACTCTTTCTTCAAAATTGCATACTGCATCGTGTTCTCATAGTGCGGCGTACCGTCCGGGTTATTGACGAAGCTCACAAACTCCAGAAACAGTCCTTCGCGCCGCATACCCAGTCTTTCACACAAATGCTGACTGTGCAGATTGTAATCTTCGGTGTAGGCGTAGATGCGCCGCGCTCCCGCCTTGTTGAACAGGTAGTCAAAATAGGCATGTGCTGCCTCGTAAGCGTAACCCTTGCCGGTATAGCTCAGATTCAGCATCCAACACGGGCTGAACGTGTCGAGCGTTTCATCCTCCGGCTCCGTACCCTCCGGGTGAGCAAAAATTTCGCCGATCACCTTGCCGGTTTCCTTGAGCACGATGGCAAAGTAATACTCGTCTGCCGCGCGCTTTTTCATCTCCGCGCGCGCCGTCTCCAACGAGTCCAGCTTCATGCAGGCAAAGCAGTTCACGGCAGGCTCTGCCAGATATTCCAGCACATCCGCCGCGTCGTCCTCCGTGAAGGGGCGAAGCAGCAGCCTCTCTGTTTCAATCATCCGTTCATCCTCCTCGGTGCGGTTCATCCTTCCTCCAGATAGCGCACCGTCTTCCCGTGCGCCTTCGCGTACTCGATCTCCGAGCGCGTGCTGGAGCCGATATAGCCGCCGACGTTGATGACGAATATCTCGTCCGCCATGTCGATCTTGCGCTTGTGCATATCGTCCAGCATCTCCTTGGTTTTGGTCAGCGTGTCCTCCGACAGGCCCTCCCAAACCTCGTTGTCGCCGGAGTGTCCGAAGAGGCCGACGCTGATGACGATATTTCCCTCCAGCGTCAGCCGTTTCTGTGCCTCCATGAAGGCGTCCTTGAAGCGGGTGCTCCCGCAGAGGGTGACGACCCTGTAGTTTCCGACCATGGCCCTTATTTCAGCGCCTTGCCGGCGTCCCAGGCCTTGCCGACCTCCGCGCCGAGCACATGGTAGGCATGGTTGAACGGGTCGAAGCAGATCGGCGCGACCTTGGCGACGTCCACCTTGCCGTCGGTCATCGCGGACTCGTCCACGCTGACGTTGACGATTTCGCCGCGAAGGATGCAACTCTCCCTGTCGTAGCTGATGACCCGGCACTCCATGCAGACGGCCAGCTCGTTGATGATCGGCGCGTTGACCAGTTCGCTCTTCGTGGCGGTGAAGCCCGCTTTTGCAAACTTGTCCGGCGTCTGGTTGCCGCTCGCGATGCCGACATAGTCGCAGCCGGCGACGTGCGCGGCGTCCGCCATGCTGATGGTGAACGCGCCGGTCTTTTCAAAGTTCTTGCAGGTCTTGTGGCTGGGCGAGAGGCAGACGGCGATCTCGTTTTCCTCGCTGATGCCGCCCCACGCGGCGTTCATGGCGTTGGGGACGCCGTTCTCGTCATAGGTGCCGATGATCCACACAGGCTGGGGATAGCTCAGGGGCTTCGCGCCGAAGTTCTTTCTGCTCATAACTCTGTCCTCCGTTCTTTTTGTGGGACTACCAAGCCTGTGTCTCGGTATACTTCCTCGTAATCGCACGCGTTCAAGCCTATTAGGTACCCTTCCACGCTGGCATACCGCACGCTATCGGCGCGTCCGCTTGCAGGCAAGCCAACGGCACAACGAATGTGCAACCGCAGTTATACCCCTGGCGCGAGGGTATAACGGGGTATAATAGCAAGCTCAGATAGGTTTACTCGGCAAAGTGTTCCACAGCGATTGTATTGAGCTGTGCAGCAATTTGCGAGAAATCCAGATTCAAATCCAGCGTCTTTACACTGACTTTGTTTCCGCTCATCAGATAGCTGTTATTCGGCTGAATCGCCTCATCTGTTGCGGCATAGAGCAGCATGCCGGAAACCGTATGAGGACGATTGCCAAATTCCGCATCCTTGTTCTTTACATAGGTAAAAATCTGATAGAGATTTCCGGAGTGAAGCGTATGCACATCATACTGGGTTTGCGTGGTGTGGGCATAGTATTTGGCGTCGATGATAAGGACGTCGGAACCTTTGGATAGCATGATATCGCTCTGCATGACCGGTAACATTGTGCCCTCACCATCATCAAGTGACCACGGAATCTGCGAGGCGCTCGCCGAGAGCTCGGGAAATTCCTTGCGATAATACTCGAGGATGAATTTTTCATAAAGACGGCACATGTGTTGCTCATCCAGAAAGTCCATAAGCCGCGTGGTTCCGTCCGAGTTCGTTTGAAGAAGCCCCTTTATTACCAAGTAGCAGATGGATACGAGCATTCTGTATGTCTGGTTATTCCGATTGTACTGAATCCTCCAGTTGATCGAATGTATATCCAACGGTTCAACTTCGCCAAAGTACATCAACAGTTTTCGCAACTCTTTTTTGCGGACTTTTGTAATATCTGAATGCAGCAGGAGTTCCATCGTGGTTTTAATGATCCGATTCATATAGGAGTTTTCAGAGAACTCGTCATACGAACAGACCAGTTGCCTTCTCAATATGCTGCGCGTTTTGATAGATTCCGATATTTCGACACGACCGCGAAGTGCTGAAAGCGCCTCCGTTTTTTCAATATAGTCTCTTCCAAGGCCGCGCTTCAATTGCGACGAAACGCCTTTTGCCAAAATAGCAGCGCACAGTTCCGCCACATTGTCAAATTGCTCCGTCTCAACGCTCTTGTAGCCCTGTTCGTTCAGAATCCGAAAGGCATACGACAGCATATAGTAAATATTTCGGATCGGTATCACTGTATGGCGCTCCTCAGATTGTTGCTCCAGTCCTTAACTTTGCTGGGTTCATCAAACCAGTATTCTTTCAACAGTGGAATCAATTCGTATTCGACGATTCCGGAAAGCGCCTGATCTGTTGCGCTGTTGAGATTGCAGAAATAGCTGTGTCCAATGGAGAAACCTTCTCCAAGCGAGTCGTCTGCCGAGATGGTTTCATTCAGGCTTTCTACGCAGTTGATGAGTCGGTTAAACTTGTCACTGGCAAGGCGAGCTCGATATTCTTTGAAGCCAGCAGTACCAAAGCCGGGTTTCATTTCGTAGAAAGCAAAGCGTCTGCGAAGTGCATAGTCCAGCATAGCGAGGCTGCGATCCGCCGTGTTCATCATGCCAATGATATAAACATTGCTGGGAACCGCAAACTTCTCGTCCGAATATAAAAGCTGAAGTTCAACGCCGCGCTTGTCACTCTCGATCAGCATAAATAACTCACCGAATATCTTGCTCAGATTGCCGCGGTTTATTTCGTCGATGATGAAAAAGTAGTCGTTGTCGCTGTCAATCTCCGCAGTCTTGCAGAAGTTATAGAACGCGCCGCGCTTGAGCTCGAAGCCAGACTCAGAAGGGCGGAATCCCATAATGAAATCTTCGTAAGAATAGCTCTGATGAAATTGAACCATCATCACGCGATTTGGATTCTTTTCGCCTATGATCGAATACGCCAATCGTTTTGCCGCATATGTCTTGCCGACACCAGGTGCGCCTTGCAGAATCACATTTTTCTTGTTTTGAATGAGGGCGACCAGCTTGCTGTAACTCTCCTCATCCATGTAGACATCCTTCAAGAAATCTTCTGCGTCATAAGCGGGGTATTCGATTACTCTTTCATCTTCATCATCCTCATCGCTTTCAAACATTGCGTTGAGCTTTTCTACGTAATCGGTATATGCCGTAATATCCGTAAGTGTTTTCATTACGGCTTGTCCGGGATGGGGCCATTCACCATTATGTGTCCATTTGACCCTGCGAATGTTTTTATATTCTTGACGGCTGGCGTCATATTCATACTCCGACTCCACAACGCCACGACCGACGATAAGATGCATCCCTTTTTTAGCAAAGACGATATCGCCGGGCTTCATCTCATGGGAAAACTGCCATGTAGCATGAGCCGACATTGTGTACGACAAGTCGGGATTAATGCGTTCCCGCATCGCGGCTTTCATTTCGTCTTTGCTGCCGAATGCGCGAAGATCACCTATTTCACCCCAGCCGATGGCCATGATGCCCTCTTTATAGCACTCGTTCCAAATCGATGCACTGTCGCCGGGGGAGTATAGCCAATACCGTTTGGTCTCCACATCTTCATCTGCTACGGCTGCACCTTTTGCTGCCTTTTCGAGCGGCGCTTTTTCATCTTCCATATTCTCACTAACGTATATAATAGTTTGCGTCAGCAAGTGAAGCGCCGGATCTTTATAACAATTCGAATCATTGTCAACCAAGTTGCGTTGCATCTGCTGCAATTCTGCGTCGCTTTCGATCTCTTTTAGAACTGTATGACACAGAAGGGCAAAATTATCATATTTTCTGATTTCTGAGTTCTTTTCTGCGCTGATCTCCTGATAGCCAACACTGTTTTTGAAATTCCTGTACATGCGAGATTTGTACAGAAAATATGTTTCTGGATATTTAAACGAAAGATAAACGCAGAGTGCTCGCAAATCCTGATAATGATTCTTGGCATTTTCACGATCAGACGCACCTTCACGAAATGCCGCTAACAACTCATCACAACCAGACCGAAAAGGCTGAAGTCTGTCAACTAACGGCAAATTCTCGTTATAGAGCAGCTTAAACAAGCTACGCATCTTTTCCGGGTCTTGTTCGGCAAGAAGGCAGAGCATTTTGTATGCATAGTACATACCCCCTGACAGCAGATTATAGGAGAAGCGAAATGCCTCCACCAACATGCCAGAAAAATCTTCGGCATCAATATTCCAGCTGTCCTGGAAATGCTTTACAGCGACCCATTTGTATTTTTCATCTTCCCAGCATTTAGAGATATTTCCTTTGTAAAATTCAATTGCGTCACGAATCGTCATAAATTGCAGCTCCCCTTTTTCTTTGCCTATGGCAGTGCAGAAAGTGAAATGTTCAAGTAAAGGTTGACAGGCATTATTCTTCAGCCGGATCGTCAGGTTCTGGTTGTTGTACGCCGCCTTCTTTAGCAGAACGCTTTATAGGCATGTGTTTACTTATCAAATCGCCATGTGCAATCTTGCCATAAATATCTTCTGCTTTTCCGGCAACGCTTTTCGCCCCTTTTTTAACTGTATCGATGCCGGATTTTGTCGTATTTGCAACGCCGCTTTTTATTTTCTCGAGTCTTTTTGCAGTGTTGTGCTTCAGATCCTCGCGCTTGGCTTCGCAATAGGCGCAACGTATATGGTGCGGATCGTCTGCAGAAATCCTCTTAAAGCAATCCGCGCACACAAAAACTAGCTCTGCCCCGCAGATAGTGCAATACCTATCAGTTGACTTGTAGCGATATTTATTTGTGTTCCTATCGCAATCAGCATTGGGGCATGCTTTGATCCGCCTGTCCTTGCTCATCGTTCATTTCCTCCGTTTCGAGATAATAAACTGTGGTTTTTGCAAGTTGCATTTTTACATTCCCTATGCTTTGCAGAAGCTGCCCGCGCTGCTCCCATTTGCCGTTTTGCAAAAGTGTATCACTTTTGTCAAATTCTGAAAGCCGCAAAGCATTTGGGGCGATTTCACGCTCGAGGAATCTTCCATATTCATCAAAACAGAGAGCATGGCAGGAATTTCGTTATGTGCATAGTAAATAGAAGATCTCAGTAGATATGATTTATGTATGACTCCGAAGCACTTGTTGATTTGATTCATTTTCTCCTGAATATCTTCGGTGCTACTGCCTTTCTTTCGCTTGTGTTGGTTTTCAAGAAGATAGTGGATATGCCCTTGGATCTCTTGAACCAACTGCTCGGTACCATCGCTTAATGACTTTAATGACTGCGCGCTGACAAGCGCGCGAAAATTTGAATCCGTAATGCAGGTTGACTCGATATAGAGGTTTAGACCGCTGTTGTATAACCCGATTCGATCATTCTGCTGTCCTTGAATGACAGCAGAAACATCATGTCCAATTTCATCAAGGGCGTCAAGCATTAGGCAGAGCTTATTCTCAATCGCTTTCATCTGCAATGCTTGAGCAACCGCTCTGGGATCAATTCCCGCAGCAATTAACTCCTTTTTGATAGGCAGTTTCAATCCATAATGTCCGCTACTATCACGTATTTGGGCAAACATTTCGCCAGCTTTATTAAAATCGAGCTTTACGGCCCCAGAATCAATGGCTTTTTTGAGCTCGTCACTCATATCAACGACGTATCGGGTTTCTTTTTTGAGGCTGCTTTTTATTTCCTTGCCAGCCGCTGCCTTGTGCACCACATCGGCAACATTGGAGAGCAGCACATTCGCTGCGCTTTGTTTTAGCGCAAAGACTTCTCGAAAGCCAATATCTTCACGCAAATCGCTTAGTGTCATCGGATTGGTGGTACCATTGAAGAGTTCGGATGCTGTGATAGCGCTTAATTCTTCCGCCATTTTTTACCCCTCCCAGCAGCGTGTTAGTTCATTCTCTCAAAATACCGTTCCAGCTTCTCATCGCACACGCGCTCGATCTCGGCTTTCTCCTCGCTGCTCAGCCGCTTCCAAAGCGCTTCGTCGAGCTGCACGATGCCGAGCGTTTTCGTGTGTCGGAGCATCTGCATATCCTCAAAACGCTTGAACGGATTAGAGAGGATGTTGCGCTCCGCCTCCTTGTCGGTGTATCCGCCCTTGGCAAAGATACTGTTGGCTTTCTCCACCGGCAGCCCCGCCGCGCGGCGACCTTCATAGTACGAACGGAAATAGCTGACGATATCGTCCAGCTTGATGCGGCCCTTCTCGTCGGCGTACAGCAGGATTGCCTTCATCAGCACTGGCTTATACGAATAGCTCATGTCCATCTGGCGCACCATGTCCATGAACATGTCCTTGCGGTTGCTGTCGTCAATCAGCGTCCAGCCGTACTCCTCGGCGTATTTCTGGAGCGTTTCCTCTTTGAAATACTTGAACGTCCGATGTTCGCTCATGGGAACTATCAGATCCGGCACAATCTTACCGTCGCGGACATATTTCTCGATGGTCTCCGACTGGACGTTCACGCGGCGCACGAATTCCATCTGGGAGATCATACCTTCCGCCTCTTCTTGCCAGTTGAAGATGTCGACCAACTCATAGTCCGTGGCGTCCACCGGCCAATCAATCAACGCTTCCGGTTTTTCTCCTCTGGCGTACAGCTCCGCTTCGGCGGCTTTTTTGCTGTTCGGCGCCACCGCCAGCTCGCCGGCGCGGTACTCTTTGAGCTTAAACAGGCGGTGAAGCGACTGCGGCATATTGTATTGGCTGGCGTTGTCTACGAAATCAAACACCATCAGGCTTTCCTTGCCATCGTAGAGCCGCATCCCGCGTCCGAGCTGCTGCGTGTAGAGTACCTTCGACATGGTGGGGCGCGCCATGAACAGCACTTCAATTTCCGGGCAGTCCCAGCCTTCGTTGAGCAGATCGCAAGCGCAGAGCACCTCGATTTCCCTGCTTACGAATTTCTCCTGAAACTCTTTGCGCTCGGATTGCTTCATACCGCCGGACACCGCTGCCGCACGGATGCCCCGCTCACAGAACAGAGATGCGATTTGCTCCGCGTGCTTCACAGAAGCGCAAAAGACCACGGTACGCTTGTCCTTCACATATTGCAGCCAGGTATCCACGATCAGCTTGTTCCGCTCGGGAACATAGATTTTGCTTTCAAGATCGCGGATATTGTACTGCACGCTGTTGAAGCGCACCTTGGTCAGATCGATGTTCGTATGAATACGGATGCAGCGCACCGGCACCAGCTCGCCGATCTCCACGGCGGTTTGGATATCCAGCTTGTGCGCAGTGTTCTTAAAGATTTCGAGGATGCTCTTGTCGTCGTTGCGCTCCGGCGTCGCGGTGAGGCCGAGGGTGAACGATGGCTTGAAGTAAGAGAGCACCTTTTGATAGGTGTCCGCCGCCGCGTGATGTGCCTCGTCCACAATGAGATAATCGAAAGCGTCATCCTTGAACATATCCAAATGGAGCGCGACACTCTGCACGCTGCCGCACACCACATGGGCGTTTGGCTGCTTCATGCTTTCTATGTAGCGACCGACCGTTACGCTGGGCCAGAGCTTGCGAAATGTGGCGGTCGCCTGATCCACCAGCTCCTGCGTATGTGCAAGAAACAGGACGCGCCCGCCGCAGCGCATGGCGTCCATCACCGCCGTCACGGTTTTGCCGGTGCCGGTTGCGTGATAGAGCAGCGCGATGGTCTCGCTGTTGTCGCGCATCTCCTCCAACGCCTTGAGCGCGGCCTTCTGGTGCTCCTTCAACTCCAAGTTGGCGCCGTCCAGTGCTTTGCCGCGCTGCGCGGGGAGGTAGTCCTCGATCTCGCGGAACTGCGGATGGCTGCCGAGGAAAACGCGCAGCTCGTCCTTGACCGCCTCGGGTTGGATCTGCATCTGGCGGACCGCCCAACGGTACACGTCCCAGCCCAGATAGACCATGCTGTTTTGCTTCAGCAGATCGTCATAGAATTTATTGGAGGCGACGAGGCTCTTGTTGTGAGAGGTCTCGTCGTCGATTTCGATTGCCACGCGCCGTGCGCCGTTTTCCAAAACGAAATCGGCGTAGCGGCTGTTCTGATAGATGTCATAGAAGTGATACTGCGAGTAGAGATATCCGGCCTTTTCCGCGCCGAAGGTCTCGCTGAACAGGTCGATGAACAAATCCTCCGCAGGACTTCCCGACGCGGAACGGTAGGCAGGCATGGAATCACCTCACTCGATAACTTCTTTCAGCAGTATCTTCTTCTCGAATCCGCCGCGCTTTTCGGCTTTCTCAGCGCGGACGCGCTCAAGCTCGTCCAACGTGTAGCCGCGTGCAACCGCCGCCGCGCGCAGCACCTCAAGAAGATCCGCCAGTTCCTCGATGTTCTGATCCTTGTGATACTCGGCAAGTTCTTCATCCAGCTTGGCATCGAGCATACGGAGATAGTCCGCGTCAGAGAGGATTTCTGTGGTGCAGGTCTTGCCGTCGGCGGAGATGATCTCCGGAATGCGGTCGCGGACGAGCTTGTTATATGTTGTCATTTTCATCATCTTGCTGACACCTCAACACTCCGTTTTGCGCAAAAATATGCAGGGTCAGATTTAGTCATAGGTTATAGCTGCTCCGCATACAGACGCCAAAGGTCTGCCGCTGAAATAAATGTTACGGAAAGTATAATCCCATACCCCAATATAACTGTCCAGAGGCACACTCCGATAGTGGAACGCCGCCATCCGGGGGCGGTTTTATTTGACGAAAGCATGTATTAATCAGTCTAATATGAGCATCTAAGCCTATCCTACTTAGCGTATTAGCTATTTCGTTTTTATTATCCCGCTGGATTATCAGAATCGGAATACCTAAATAATTGGCCAAGCCACAAGATGCATTAATCATTGCATAAGTATGGAGCTGAGGAAGGTTTTCAATCGTATACTCATCTTCTGTAAAATTTCCAAAATCAAGCCATTTCTTTTCTTGAACGGATAAATTCTTTTCCGTATTTCCTCCGGGGTTGCAGAGAACAATTAAATCAATATGTGTTTTCTCAACTGTTTCTTTTATCTGCTTAAAGTCGTGAACTAATGCTCATGTACGGTAAGGAAGCAAGCAACCGAAAACAAGAGATAGACCGCCAGCACTACACTATTCCGAACCAAAGACCAAAAGATAAGCATTGTGGGAAAATCTAAACTTTTGGATTTT
>Ga0129307_1002369_pt1 | contig 15103 bp, 19 predicted proteins | sample P1105metagenome_FD_94437 | JGI IMG/M metagenome (GOLD analysis project Ga0129307, IMG submission 94437) | Capybara group fecal microbial communities from Wisconsin, USA - P1105 metagenome | ecosystem: Host-associated > Mammals > Digestive system > Large intestine > Fecal | place: USA: Wisconsin... | reverse complement strand
TTAATGAAAGATGGAGACGTGGATGAAATCAACACCGGGATGAGCTTAGGCGCAAGAATCAGAGTGCTAAATAATGGCGCATGGGGTTTTGCATATACCACAGACTTGTCAAAAATCAATGAAATAACCCAAACCGCTATAAAATTATCCAGTTCACTTAAAGGGGATGTCAGATTAAGTGAAAGCGATGTTGTTAAAGACAAAATCAAAATAGATGTCAAAATACCTTTCAAAGACGTGTCCGTTGAAGAGAAAAAGGAAATCATGAAAACAGCCTGCGATGCTGCAGCAATCGATAAGGTAAACAGCACAACAGCAAGCTATGTGGACAGCGAAGTGAATGAGCTATTCATGAACAGTGAAGGCAGCGAAATTCAAATCTCCACATCCCGAGTCAGGATGGCCTTGAATGCCTCTGCAACAGATGGTGAAATAATTCAATTCGGTCACGGCAGCATGGGCGGAGTCAAAGGCTTTGAAGCAATAGCCGACAGAGACATTGAAGAGTTCGGAAGAGAAATCGGCGAAAAGGCAGTTAGATTGCTTGATGCCAAACCTGCACCTTCCGGGAAATTTCCAGTGATAGCCGACCCCGAACTAACCGGAGTGTTGATTCATGAAGCCCTTGGCCATGCTGTTGAAGGCGATTTGATCCTGCAGAATGATTCCATACTCAAAGACAAAATAGGCGAGATGATTGCATCAGATATCGTGAACATTTTTGACGATGCAAGCCTTAAAGAAGGCTTTGGATACTACCCTTATGATGTTGAAGGCATAAAAACAAAGCCGAATCAGCTAGTTAAGGACGGCAAATTGGTTTCACTTCTAAACTCAAGGGAAACCGCATCACAGCTGGGCATGAAATCATCCGGAAATGCAAGATCCATAATTTCCGAAAAACCAATTGTAAGAATGAGCAATACCTACCTGCAACCAGGAGACAGCACATTTGAGGAATTAATCGAAGGCATTCCCGATGGAATCTATCTTAAAGGCTCAAGAGGGGGGCAAGTGGACACTGGAAAAGGCATTTTCCAGTTCAATGCCGCTGAAGGATATTTGATTGAAAACGGCGAGTTGAAAACACCTCTTAGAGACGTTTCACTATCCGGAAATATCCTGGAAACATTGAAAAACATTGACGCCATTGGAAATGACTTTAAATTAAGTGTAGGATTTTGCGGAAAGGACGGGCAAACTGCCCCTGTAGGCGATGGAGGACCACACACAAGAATATTGAATGCATTAGTAGGAGGAATGGGATAATGATTAGCGATAGAGCAGGACAATATTTAGTTGAAATAGCAAAAAAAGCGATTGAACATTACATTGAAACAAAAGAGACCTTGGAAATACCTGAAGACCACCCCATTGAATTGGATGAAAAATTAGGAGTTTTCGTTACATTAAACAAAAACAATGCGTTAAGGGGCTGCATCGGCTATGCCGAACCAATCGAGCCGGCCATAAAAGCGACTATAGAAGTGGCTATTGCCGCTGCTTTTAACGATCCGAGATTCAGTGCGGTAACTAAAGATGAATTTCCAATACTCGATTTGGAAGTCACAGTCTTGACAAAACCTGAAATGATTATAGTGGCCCATCCTGACCAATACTTTGAGGAAATTGAAATTGGTGAAGACGGGTTGATTATTCAAAAAGGATATTCAAGAGGCCTTTTACTTCCACAAGTAGCAACAGAAAACGCATTTACAATCGAGGAGTTCTTAGAACATACCTGCATGAAGGCTGGAATAAGTGCAGACAGCTGGATGGATGAAAGCTGTGACGTTTATAAATTCCAGGGCCAAATTTTCAAATAGTGATAAAAATGATGGCACCATCGGAAATATCAATTACTTATAATTTGTTCTCGCTTAACAGTTTATTAAATCAAAAATAAAGTAATAACCTTTCAAATCAACAGAGTTTTCAAAATAGTCCAAATCATCTATATCTCATCATATATGATTTTAAAACAATGCTTTGGAAAATTAGATTTGAAATATATATTGCAAAACTTTAAATATGGCTGATATTATATATTTAATTGTAGATTTAGGAGGTAAAAACTTCTAGAAGTTCAGCCCCTCTAAGCTTCGTCTCCACGGGAGGCGACATTATTTCGGCATTGGGGTTCTCTAATCTTCAAATACTCTTTTTACAGTTATATTTTTGATTAAGTCAACATATTCATTATTTTCGTGCTCGATACTTTGATAAACAGACCAAGATATTACATCAGCCATTTGTAAACCTTTAAGATTAACGGAATCTTCATGTTCTATCGTTATGGAATGGCTTTTAGGATTATTTAAACTTGGCACAAATAAGTTGTTGAATTCTTGGCGAAACTTTTCCTTATTTTTTGATTTGTCTATTATTATGGATGTTTTATTTGTAATGGACAGTTCTTCTGCTAGTTTTGAAGCAACGATATTATATAATAAGTTATTGTTGCAGTCATAATTAATTTTGTATTTGTTTTTCTTGTCAAATACTATTGCAATAACCTGATAATCAATTTTATTTAATTTTTTGAGAATTTTCTTCTTAATATGTGGTTTGGTTTCTGTTCCTTTTATTTCATTAAAGTTACCTAATTGCTTCTTATTGGTTCTTCTGATTTTATTTATTATCCTATCTAGTTTAGCACTATCATCTACAATTATAGCGGCCATTATTAGATAGTCTGAATCATTACCCAAATCTCCTGATTCATCAATATAAATATAATCCATACTATATTCTTTTTGTTTAATCATTGAAAAACATTAGGAGTCTGAATTTTATATTATGATTATTTCAAATCAACAAAGTTTTTGAAAGCATCCATAATACATATATTTATTATGTTTTATATATAAAATTTTATTATAAAAAAAATATAAAAGTAATAATAAAATATTACTTTTGCTTATGAAAAATAGTTTTCTTTTAAGAGTTATATACGTGAGATTTATTTTTGAAGTTATTCTCCGTCATCCATTTCGTCAAGTTCCTTTTGCAAGTCGTGGATTTGCATTTCTTTGTAGAATCTTTCGAACTTGCCCACTTCAATGAGATAAGATGAAACTTCAAGAGCATCTCTAAAGGTATAATTGGACTCTTTGATAATTTGCTTTTTGTCTTCATCCATATAGGATGATGTATTATTTATATTGGCCATAGCTATTACAACCTGTATATAATAATTAATATAATATTTTATTATTTCAATTATATAAAATTATCATCAGTTATGTTTTCACATAATAGATTAAGCAATGTTTAAAAAGTAAATTACATATAGTAATCTTTAAAGAGTTTATAATATGATTAAAATGAGAACGATTACTATTAAAGGCGGTGGAAAATCAACTAAAAGTCCAGACCTAATAATTTTAAAAATTTCAATTGAAATGTCTGATGAGAAATTTGAAGTTGCATTAAATTCAATGACTGATTTAATAAACAAGTTAAATGATTCATTGGAAAATATAGGATTTAGTAAAAATGATTTGAAAACCATTAGTTATAATATCGAGCGCAGTTATGATTATGTTAAAAAAGGCATTATCAATAAAGAATATGAAAATAAATTTGCAGGTTATGAAATCAGTCAGGAATTAAAACTGGAATTTGATTTTGATACTGCCATTCTTTCAGATGTTTTAAATTCTCTGAATGAATTCAGCGAATATCTTGATTTTGAATTAATTTTTTCAGTCAAAGATAAAGAACTTATGAAAAAAGAAGTATTAGTTAATGCTACAAAAAATGCTAAATTTAATGCTGAAATTTTAGCTGAAGCATCAGAAGCAAAATTAGGACAGTTATTAAAAATTGAATATGACTGGGATGATACTGAATTCAAATCAAATACTCGATTATATGGCTTTGAGGGATATATTAGGCGAAGTGCAGTTCTCATCAATCAAACAGATATTGTTCCTGAGGATATTGAAATTTCAGATGTGGTAACATTTGTATGGGAATTGATATGAACATGAATGATTTAAAAAGTTAATATATTCAATTCACTCAAAAAAGTATTTCAAAGTATTAATATCGAAAATCAGTATTTCGGATTATGAACCAAATACTCACTATATTCCCAATCAATCTTATCATTATTTTTATATAATCTCCTTATTTCATCCCTTAGTTCCATTAAAGCAAAACCAAATAAGTTTTCTTTTCCTCCCCATTCATCATCAGAGATATAAACTAAAGATTTATCTCCAGTGTCTAAAAGAGTTTGTTTTAAGTTATCATCTTTCATTATTTTATAATATGCCCCATTTAAACAAGCGGAATATTTATAATGATTCCATAATTCTTTTTCTTGACTTCCACTTAATTTAAAATCATCATTTAAACCAGTAGAATCAATTTCATCATAAGGCCTAAACAAATCATATTTTGCTCGCAAAATATAACTTTTAATACTTGAGAAATGCATTGCATTTAGTCTAAATTCCTTATCAGCTTGCTCAAGAGTGATGAAATCATTAACTATAATATAATCATCCTCATTTATTATAGAATATTTTTGAATTCCATCTTTTCTCCAGAATCTTGCAAAAAATGAATATTTTCCTAGTTTTTCAGCGCCGTTCTGATCTTCCTCATTATGACATAGCCAATTTAGTGGTTTAGGGAATAATTTTCTAAATTCTTCAGTTTCAAAAGGTATGCTCATCCAATATGACTCACCATAACCCATTCTCCATCCTATAGTGGTGGCGGATAATTCAGGATACATTAACCATCTTGGAGCTACAAATTTACCTACATCCAAATAAGATTTCATACTATTTTCACCTCTCATATCATCACCTATAATTTGGTTCAAATATTGTGGAATATGATTGTTTATTATATCAACATCCTTTGCATAAATCGCTAGCTTTTCAATGTATTTCTCATTAGTTATTTCTCTAAATTCCAATAGATTAACAATTTGAGCATGTAAAATATTTGATTTTTTATTTTGTGGCAAAATATTCTTAACTAAATCATTTGGCCTAAATTCAATATAATCATTTAAAATATCAATGATTTGATTTTCACTTAGATTTTCAGAAATTACTTGATTTTGAAGATTATATGCAAAATCCAAATCTAAATTAAGCAAATCTATAAGATCTTCAAATACTGGAGTGAAATCTTTGTGAGAAATCATATCCACTAAGTTATTCTCATCAAGTTCAATTCTTTCATGATTTTCTTTATTTAACTCATCAATGTAGAAATATTTTTTATCATTTTCCAAACAGGTAAATGTTTTTAATTTAAAGTTATCATAATCAGTGATTTTTTCTTCACTGAATTCATAACACATTCCATATTTATCAAACATTTTTAATGTATAGGCATATTTTGAACTTTCATCCACTTCTACAGCTAATAAGTCCCAAACTAAATTATCATTTATCAAATATTTTGAATCATCAAATCTTGCTTTAAAAACAATTCCATCATCCTGCTTTAATCCACAGGCAAAAACCTGAAAAACCCTATCATCACCCAAGAATGTTTCATCAACAAGTAAGTAATCGCAGTTGGACCTATTATACTTTTCACAACTTTTAGCAATCAAATCATCAATAAAATTAGCTAAAAAATTATCTTCTATTATTAAAAATACATCCAGCAAAGCTCTTGAATCAAAATCCCTAACCTTAACTGAAGGAAAAGACAACATATGTTCTAAAGCCTGTTCATAATAATCTGAAATATCATCAAAGCAGAATGGATTATCCTTAAATTTAACAAATAACTCATTGATTAAAAACTTCTTTGAAGTATCAGATAATGTCTTCTTGTTTATTAAAAATCTAACTATTAGAATCAAGATAGTTACTTTAGCAAGCTCTATTTTATCCGGAAAAAAATTAACTAATAAATTTTTTAGATATTTATCAAGCAAATAGAAACTATTAACTTTACCAGAACTCTTTGCCCTAAATGTTAAATAAAAAGTTTCTTTATAATAAGGATTGAATATTTGAAAATAATACTCATAATCCCTTAAAACATTCCAAAGTTTACTTGAGTCGACAGAACATTTATCCGATGCCATATCTCTTTTTATAATATGAGAATAAATAATTAAAGCAATTGAATCCCAAATATTAGTTTTATCATTTATATTGTATATTTCATGCTCGATATCTTCCTGAGAAATATCTAATGTATAACATAATTTTTTAAAATTATTTGAATGTAAATAATCATTTAAATCGTACATTTAATCACCTATTATCAATAAGTTGTTAATATACAATATATTTAATACTTAACTAGTTATATATTCTTAATCTGTGAGTATGCTGCATTCTAACTTTAGTTTGCCTTTACCGCATTTCGGGCATTTTGAAGATTCGGTTAAATATCCTAATTCATCACCACATTCCGGGCAAGACTTTGTGGTGTTTTCTAAATGTATTGTAAAATCAGAAATATGATTATTTAAAATATCTTTTATTTCATTTCCATTTAAATTTTCAGGATTTCTGATTATAATAAATTTATTTATTTGTTTTCTGCAGTCGCTACAGAAATAATCATAGTATTTGCCCAATAATTTATATTTAATATTGTCTCTTCTAATTAAAGCATCAAGAACAGAAAGAGATGATTCATCAATTATTTCAAGTTCATTATTTTCTTTTAAAACAAAGTATTTTATTCTTTTTTCATTTAAATCAAGGTGTTTACCACAAGTAAGACATTTTTGAATTTTATCACTGAATTCAATTATTTTTAAAGAATCATCATAATTTTCAATATATCCGATGATTTCATTATCATCAAAACCGGGAATATTTTTCCAAACTTCATTAACATAAAATTCTTTAACTACTTTCCCACAGTTATAACAATAATATTCACCGTAATATCCCGTTACTGGTCGATACTGCATAATTTTAGATGTTGAAATTAAAAGTGGCACTACAATTACATCATGATTTTCATTAATCATGAAAACATCATTATTCCTAATATATGTCCATCCACAGTTATCACAAACATACTCTCTATATTCGCCCATATAACTCACTTCATTTCAATATTACTTTATATGCTCCCAAACTTCACCTACTTTCTTACCAGTTTCAAAAACAGGAAATTTATTCTCATCCTCTTTGCACAATCCGATTTATGTTCACTTAACCAAAAAAATCTTTTCAAATTGAAAGCATTTGCAATAGCTAGATTTAGACAATTTAATTTCATTTATAATATAAATCCTTAAATAATAATTTATTCACACAACATAAATAATTTATAATTCCCTCATCATATACTAAGTCATCCGCAAATAGGATAATAATCCATTGCTAAGTCATATGCTGGATATTCAGAGGCATACTCTCTTTTTATTAAATCATCCTCCTCCTTCACAAAACTTATTGCAGTTTCTTCAGAATACCTGCATGAATGAATTAAACAGAATTTAACATCCTCAATATATTCATCAATGTTATTATAGTCTTTAAATTTAGCACATTCAGTTAGACGTTTGTTTATTTCAGATTCTTTAACATCAATAGTGGGATGATGTTGGTTAATTATTTTTTCAGCGGACTTATCTTGTTTGTGTTTTTTTAGAATATTCCAAATGGTTTTAAATTCTTCAATTGTTAAAGAAGAAGACTGATTATCTCCAACAAAACTTGAAACAAGTGCATTTGCTACAAATCCTTTTGAATAAACCATGCTTTTAACATTAACTGCAACAAAACCTCTTCCTCCATAGCCATCATAAATTAGTTCTTTAAAGTTTTCCTCATTAAGATAATCTATAAATTCATTATGATATTCCTCAAGTATTTCATCAACTACAAGAAATGTTGAGCAACCTTTTTTAATTTCATTTGTTGAATTTAAATTTCCAATATGCTTTTTTAGTATGTTCCAGATTGTTTTAAACTCATCAATTGTAAATGGATTTTTTATGCTTTCACCAACAATTGTTCCTGTAAGAGGTGCGGCTTTAGGAACTCCTGCCGAATAGCGTAAGCTATTGACATTGACGTAAAAAGATCCTCTGTCACACCAGCTATATTTCCTGAATTCTTCAAATCCTTCTTTTTTAAGATAATTTTCAAAGTCTTCTCTAGACATTGTAGCAGAGGTATTCTGCACTAAAAAACATGCATTGCCTGACAATATTTTAAATTTATCCATATTATCACCAATTAATCCACTAGGATTTGTATTTTAAATATTCTACGTATTCCCCATCAATCATATCCTCGTTTTTTCAAAGTCTTTTTATTAAAAAATACTTCTTCACGTTCCATTTTTTAAGTATACATGGATTTATATATCCTCAGATAATAGGAATTAGCTCACTATTCTAATATATAAAAAAATTTGCATAAACTTTGTTAATAAAATGTTGGTGTAACATGGTTTATAAATGTACCATATCGAGTAACTAGTTTAGACCATTTTAATTTAACTGTTAATTAAACCAAAAGTAAAATTCTAATTTATTTTCAATAACTCCTGATTCATCACCTATTAATCTTATACTACTTTTAGGATTTAAAACATTTCTAAAGACATCAACATCCTGATTTAACTCCAATAATAATTTTAAAAAATAGATATGTTCATCAAGAGAATAACATTTATCTATAGATTCAAATATTCTTCTCATATACTTCTTATTTCCATGATTTTTTGAAATGAATTCCTTTATAAATTCATATTCTTTAACTCCAGTTTTTGAAAAGAATATTGAAAGAGTAGCTAAATAAGAATTATCAATAAAATACGAAATAATATCTTCTAATTCTTCATATGTATAATCCAACTCCCAAATGAAAGTTAATTTATAATTTTCATTTCTAAGATTTTTACCCCTGACCATACCCAATTCTATAGATTCATATCGAAGAGTATCATCATTAGGAATTGCCCATTCCAAATATTCTTTTAAAAAACATCTATCAATAGAGCACATTACAGATAATTCTTTAAAATTATAATCATAATGAGAATCTAATGTTTTATTATTAAAATAGAATTCTTTTAATAATTCAAAATTATCTTTAAAATATTCATTGTATGATTCACAGAAATCATAATCAAATTTTATAGGCATATCTTTTGATTTTTCAATCAATACTTTAGTCATATATTGTATTATATTGGACGTAGGCAGATTCATATCATCTTTTAGTTTTAAAAACCATTTATTGTATTTTAAATAAAAATTTAAAATACCGAATAAATTAGAAATTAAGTTAAAAGAAAAATAGAACAATTATCGGGATTGTTTGACTAACAATATAAATGTTAATCTATTTGATATTAACAATATAAAATTCTTAATTACTTGAAAATCCAAATATTACAGGATTGAATAAAAAAATAGATATAATCATTGAAAGATTAAATAAGTTGGAAGAAAAACCAGAGAAAAAGATTTATTAAATGATTAAATGTAAATTCTGTAGAGGATAAAATGATTTAGGAAAATTTATATGTATTGTAAATCATAATTAGGAATATAAATTTTAAAGATAATTATTTTGATTATTTGGTGTTTTCAATGACTTTGGACATTTCTGAAAAATTTTTAAATGAGGTATTGCTTAAAGTTGAATTTCGTAGCGTTCCTAAATTATTAGGTGAAAATGGAGACCCTTCAGATTTTGAAAGTGTTATTCAGTCAGAATTTCCAAAATTCTCTTCTCATGATGAAAAATTTGCAGAAATTAACCTGTTTAAAGAATTAGTTATTAATGAGAATGGCCCAAATAAATTTTGGGTATATGAAAAAGAAAATATTAAAAAGATACATCTAAAAAATTCATCATTAACATTATCCTATAATGGAGAATTTTTCAAAAATCCTAAATGTTTGATTAAAGATACGGAGTTAATAATCAATGCTTTAAAGAATATCTCTGTTGAAAGGACAACTGCAATTAAATTGAGATATGTTAATGAAATTACTCCTAAAGTTAAAATTAAAAATTGGAATGATTGGATTGATCCTAATTTACATAATTTTAAATTTCAACCTGAAAATTCTAAATTAATTCGATCCCTAAATCGTGCAGAATATAAAATCGATGAGTTTAATTTTATTTTTCAATATGGACAGTTTAATCTCAATTATCCCAGCACAGTTATTAAAAATGATTTTATTTTAGATTATGAGTGTTCCACTAATAATTTAGAGAATATTAATGACATTAAAGACAAAGTCATTGAAATGAATAACATTATCCACATGTTTTATAATAACAGTATAGGAAAAAATTTAAAATAATAGAGGGTCAATATGAGTAATTATAATAAAGAAATTAATTTTAATTTAAGAAAAAATAATTTTACTAAAAATGAGTATATGAAACTTGATTCTAAAGACAATATTGATATTAGTAAATATAAAAAAACAAGAATGCATGTTAAAAAGAAAATTCCTTTAAATTTATAAATATTTTTTCTGATAGTATGGTTTCTAGTATAAAATCCGTATATCGTACTTTAAATTGTGATAGAATACATCAGGGAGACGTATTATCCGATTTTGAATTTCCTACTATTGTTTCACTAGGTAATGATAGCAATATTGAACTTACTTCAATACAATATGGGATGATTTTATCTCAAGATTGTGATTTAGAGGGCATCCATATACTAAATTCTCAGATTCAACAAATAAATGATTTTAGTTCCGTTAATCCGATTAATGGCAATAAATTTTTACCATCCATCATTATTGCTCCTGCATTTTTAGCTGAAGACGTGAATTCTGGAGATTACTTGTTAGATATGGGGTTTAAAATGGATAATAAAGGAAAACCCTCAAAATCTAATTGGCAGTCTATAGAGAAAAATAATAATCCTAGATATCATTTTTTAAGTGATTCAGAGGAAGAAGGATTGCCTAATTTAATAATCGATTTTAAAATTTTTTATACCTTGCCTTATGACTACATTTTCTTTAAGTATACAGATGTGTATACCTGTTCTTTGAGTGAATTATTCCGTGAAAGTTTATCACAAAGATTTTTTAGTTACCATTCTAGAGTCGGTTTGCCTAATTTTGAAAATATAGTCAATTGTGAGAATGATTAAAAGAACTTATATGAATTGGATGTATTATAATTCTACTTCATTATTATGCTCAAATCTTACAAAAACTCATTTTTTATTTTTGATTTAATTAAATATGCTTTAATTTTAAGTTTTATTAATTTTTTTCTATTATTTTTTTTAACACTGCCCACATCATTATTGAACTTTTTTAGTAGAATAAGTAAAACAATTAACTAGGAGATTATTTTTTTCATTTATCTTTTAATTCTTCTTTAAATAAATAATAAATATTATATATTAGTTGGTTAACCATTTAGTAAATCAAAAACTATTTAAATTATTAAATACTAATTATTATTCATTATGAAGAAAAAAAAATGAAATAATCATCGAAATTGATGATATGGAAAAATATGATGAAATATACTCCATCATAACTAGATATTGCGAATCATATTTTAGCGGACGTAAAGATGTTTATAAAGAATTTAGAAATGGAAATTATAAGAATGACCTCAAAAATGATAATTATAAAAGAGAATTCAGTATTTACAAATTTGATGAAAATCAAACATTTAAAGATTTAATTAATGATTTAGGAGAATTATGTAAGTATGTTACTTTTATCGACCCAGATTCAAAAGATGTGCTTCAGTATATTGGAAGACTTACAATTAGTTTCGATAAAATTAAATCCGTGAAAATAGGCACTCATGATAAAATTGATGAATTAAGAGTATTGAAAACAGAATTTGGTTATTGTAAAGGGCAAAAACCAGATATTCGGATTTTGGAAACAAGTTATGCAGTTAATATGGGATATTCAGAAGTAATTTATTTAGTTAGTGATTCTTTAGATAACTTAGTTAAATTAGATTTATTATTAGAAAAAGAATTAGTGGATTTTGATTCTAATTTTGAATTCGAATTTGATTTAGTTGATTAATTTCTTATTTTTATGGAAGTTTTATTTGACTTCCAATTTTTTACTTTTTTGATTTTCACAATTCTGTTGATAATGTATACATTGTATACTGTATTAACTTTATATACCTCCTATAACAAATATACAATCGGTGATATAATATGGAAACAAAAGCAATCAGAGTTAGTTTATTAAACCATGAAAGATTAGCAGACATCGGTCACAAAAATGATTCCTTTAATGACATAATTACCAAACTATTAGATGACTATGAAGAATATCAGGCAATTAAAGATTTAATTGAAGCAGATAAAGAATTTGAAAACGGAGAAGGAGTTCACTTTTCTTCATTAGATGAACTTGACGCATATTTAGATGATTAATATGGAACTTGAATTTAAGCACTCCGCTTTAAAGCAATTGAAAAACTATAAAAAGAAAAATCCAATAGCTTATAAGATAATCCGTAAAAAATTAGAAGAGATAATGAAAAATCCCCAAGACATACGCTATGAAAAAGTAAAAAAATATCCTAAATATAAACGAGCTAGAAAAGGAGATTATAGGATTTGTTTTAAAGTAGAAAATAATTGCATTTATATTGGACGAATAGAAGGTAGGCCTAAAGCATACCACTAACTATTTAAATTTCATCCAATATTTCTTTTTTACGTTTTATTATTAAATAGAATTATTAACAGTACAGAAATAGGTAAAAACAATGATTGAAATTGAGAATTGTAAAATATGTAATAATAAAATTGACCCTGAGGAATACTTTACAAATAGTGACAAAAGTTATTATTTATGTTCTGAAGAATGCGCTGATAAAATTAAAGATGAAGACATATATCAAATCAAATATTGTATTGCTTATGATGAATGTAAACAATTAAATAACCTTCGCCAAAAGTGCAGATTTGAAGAAAAATATACTGGCAGTGGATTTAATCCATATGCACCAATGCCGAAACATCCTAATTTCTGCCATCCTTCTGAAGTTTCTGTAATAAAAAGCAATGTTAGATTACTCAATTTTGTTGAAGAAAGTGAAAAAAGAGCAACAGAATTAAACAACGAAACATTAAAATTAACAAAAGACAATGTTAAACTAGCAAAAGCTATGCTAATAGTAAGCATAGTTAACCTAATATTGATATGTGTACAAATATACCTACAAATTTTTAATTAATATAGATAATATGTTTACTGAAATATTAACTAACCCTACAATAATCGGATCGATAATTGGAGCAATTGTTGGTGCTATTGCTTCAGCAACATTTGCATTAATCATATCCTGGTATAAATTTAATAAAAGAAAAAATGGAGCTAATGCACTTATAAAATCTGAAATTAATCACATTCTTAATTCTCTTGAAGAATTTAGAGACAAATATTTAAAAGAAGAAATCAAAATTGAAAAAAACAAAAGATATCCTGAAGTATTTAACTTTTATAACATGATGCCTAATTTTCCAATATGGACTAATCAAAATTGGATTAATTTAATTAATTTTATTCCAAGCATATTCAAAGAAGAAGAAATAAATAAAATAAATAATTTTTATGCTAAATGTGATGAAGTTTCTGATGCTGCAAAAGCTCTTTCTGAAAAAACACCTTATAATACTATATACTTAGATGGGAAACCCATGCATGAAATTCCAATGCCTCTAAATGATATTAATAGCCATAGAAATATGTTTAGAAAAGATTTAAATGAATTAATAGAAATGGGTAATGAAGTAAAAGAAATTTTTGAATAATTATTCTAAATTTTTAATTATTATATCTCCTTTATCAGTTAATCTATACAGCCTACCTTTTCTAACTTCCAGATTAATACATTCAACCAGCTCATGTGCTTTTAACTCTGAAAGAATTTTTGAAATATGATTTGTCTTAATCCCTGAATCTTTAGAAATGACACTAGGAATTTTAACATCCCCATCTAATGATTTTATTACCTTTATTCGGTATTTTGACATTTGAACATAGCTAATCTCGGTTAAGATTTCATCTGAAAGTTCCATGATATCACTTATGAACTTCTTACAAAATAAATTGTATCACTATCATAGCTACTTAATGCATCATATGCTGATTGAGTCATGAATCGGAACTTACCAAATACACCATATTCAACACCCATATAGACTGGACCTGTTGATTTTGCAAGATACATCTGTATACCTCCCGAATGCTTTAATGGTATCACTGAATATGGATCAAGTGATTCTGTCTTCCAGGAACTTCCATCATACTCTTTTATGGCCATGACAGAGTTTGTTACAATAGCTACACGATATCCTGCACTAATACCATTCGGCAAGGTTGTTGTTGTTAGTATCTGATTGACTGGCAGTTTCCATCCAGCTTCCTCATCACTACCTTCCCCAGTATCTCCTTTTGGCCCTGTTGCACCTGTGTCTCCTTTTATGTTTCCTACATTATCCCAAGCATTTCCATTCCAAACATAAAGGGAACCGTCTACTATATAGCTATCTCCCTGATTGCCAGTGGGATGAGCCACAATCAAATCCTGGTAAGAATTATACGAACCTTTAATAGTAGTACCAATGCCAGTAGCTCCAGTGTCCCCCGTTGCGCCGGCCGGTCCAGTATCTCCAGTAGCTCCTGTGTCTCCAGTATCTCCCTTAGGTCATTGTTCTCCCTTCTCTCCAGTTGCTCCAGTCTCGCCCGTGTCTCCTTTACTGCCAGTCTCACCAGTTTCTCCCTTATCACCTGTATCACCTTTTGGTCCTGCCGGTCCGGTATCGCCTGTATTTCCTTTCAATCCAGCTAACTGTTCCGGCGTAAAATCATCATAAGTGAATGCATCACCAGTATCTCCTTTTTCTCCTGTATCTCCAACTACTCTTCCGATTGCTATCCATTCTTTATCTGCCATGTTTATTCCTCCTCATGCGTCCATGGTTCAACATATATGCTTTCAAATTGAATGTGTCCTCCTGCTTCATAAATCATTATTGCCGGATAAAATGTATCAAATGTTATCTTATCGCTAATGTCTGCTTCATATGAATAAAATGGAGTAGGGTCTGTCCTTATTGTGGCTTTGAAATATCCGTTATCATAGTACAGGTCGAAATAGTACTG
>Ga0129307_1002366_pt1 | contig 15127 bp, 7 predicted proteins | sample P1105metagenome_FD_94437 | JGI IMG/M metagenome (GOLD analysis project Ga0129307, IMG submission 94437) | Capybara group fecal microbial communities from Wisconsin, USA - P1105 metagenome | ecosystem: Host-associated > Mammals > Digestive system > Large intestine > Fecal | place: USA: Wisconsin... | reverse complement strand
GAATTACATGAAGTAATTCCCTACATTGGATGCCAGTTCTTGGCGTAAACGAACTTGACATTCATTTTTGGACACGCTTTACGGATAATTGCGGATAATCATAAAAAGAAAAAATTAAAAAATCGCTTCGCTGGATAAAAAGAATAAAAGGAATAAAAAATTTTGTCAGTTGAGAAACGCGGATGCTTGATAAAAAATGCCAAGGCATGGAAAAAAAAGATATAAAAACAGGCAAATGATGGTTGCACAAAACACCTTGATGGTTGAACAAAACACCTTGATGGTTGAACAAAACATCTTGATAGTTGCACCCATTACAACAGATACAAGAATGTTTTTATTTCTTTTTTTTCCCGCATCTATGCGTTTTATCAAGCTTTAGCGTTTCAGATTATTGGCTGGTAAAATCTTTTTATCCTTTTTATAGTTTTTATTAGCGTATAGCGGTTTTTTTTCTTCTTGTTGTCAAGCATTTGTGCACACTATCTTCATTCGGAGGACGATGATGACAGTGTCTCATAAGAAAGGATAGTGCGAAGGTGCGAGGGATGAAAAAAAGAAAAAATTAAAAAATCGCTTCGCTGGATAAAAAGAATAAAAGGAATAAAAAATTTTGTCAGTTTGGAAACGCGGATGCTTGATAAAAAATGCCAAGGCATGGAAAAAAAGATATAAAAACAGGCAAATGATGGTTGAACAAAACACCTTGATGGTTGAACAAAACACCTTGATGGTTGCACAAAACACCTTGATGGTTGCACCCATTACAACAGATACAAGAATGTTTTTATTTCTTTTTTTTCCCGCATCTATGCGTTTTATCAAGCTTTAGCGTTTCAGATTATTAGTTGGTAAAATCTTTTTATCCTTTTTATAGTTTTTATTAGCGTAGTGGTTTTTTTTTCTTCTTGTTGTCAAGCATTTGCTGCTTCTCGGTGAAAAGGAGGAGCACCTTTCGCTGGCTTCCCAGCTGTCCGATTGAAATCCCCCTGAGCTCCTTTTTTCGTCCATGCTAAAATGACATACTATTCGTAGCAAAGTGACATATCTTTGCATTGCGAAAAGAACAAATATGTAATCATCACATCAACAGAGCAAGCACCATGAAAATCATTATCAACAACACCTCAAAACTATCGGCAGACACCGTGGTGGACATCACACAACTGCTCTCACGCTTTGCCGACATACGCGAAGGACTGATATGGCTCCACCTCTACTCCATAGCCAACGAAAAGGGCGAGGTGACCTCCAGCATCTATGCCATCGCCAATGCACTAAAAATACACCGCCAAACACTATCCCGCATCATCAAACATCTCACTCTGGCGGGATGGGTGACTGTCGAGGAAAGTGAAAACCATACGACTGCGACAAGCACTGTGACGGATGATGTGACAAGCACTGTGACGGATGGTGTGACAAGCACTGTGACGGATGGTGTGACAAGCACTGTGACGGATGGTGTGACGTTTTCCGACACTGAAAGAGCATCCCAAACTCATTGTTTTTCAAGCGGATGCAAACTTGACCGCAAAGAGGGTGTGACGCTTCCTGTGACGTTCACTGTGACAAGCCATGTGACGTTTCCTGTGACAAATAAAGAAGAAAAAAAACAAAAAAAGAAAAATCTCCCCCTGCACCCCCTAAAAAAGAAAAAAACAAAAAAAAGAAAAAACAACACACACAAACGCGCATGCATGCGAGGAAAAACCGAAATATCACGCTTTCCATGTTTGGCGAATTGGATGAATGCCTGTATGCATTGTGCCTGCCCAAAACACGGTTGACATATTGGGAAACGGCCTCCAGTCCGACGTGCTGAAACGACTGTTGCTTAACCACACGGATTTGCACCAACAGAAATCATCTATCGCATCGCCACCCGCTACATCCTTGGCTTCGACCCCTCACTCCGACCCGAACAGAGCAATTTCCGACAGGTGGACACCGTCCCCTACGCCAAGAAAGGACGAATGGAGCAACTCATAGAGAAGGAATTCGGCGCAAGCAATGGGTGAATTTTTTGGACAAGCATTTTTCTGTCATTCAATTTTAACCAGTCAACGGAGCCTATTTGGTAACTGAAGTTTTACACTTTTTTATCACGAATTTTCGAATTATAGAATTTGTGATTTGAGGTTTGAAGATGGAATTTATAGGAATTTGAGAGGAGAGGAAATGACAAGTCATTTCCTTACTCTATTGCGTAAGGTTCGCGTCGCTTGCGACGCTCATTCTTCAAAATTCCTTTCATCTGCTTATCAATTCTAAAATTCTTAAATTGGCTTTGACTTTCGCTTCGCACGTCGATTTTCAATTCCCTTTGGCCGCCGACCTTTGGTTCTTAAATTCGTGATAAATAAAACAGCTCAACCTCCATGGATGTGCATGGAGGCTGGGCTATGATATTTCAGATGATGTCAATCCAAGGTATTCCTATTTTTGAGAAACCCTTGCCGGTCCGCTGCCACCATTGCTGAAGGTGAGCCCGTCGGCACCGTTGATTACAACATTCTGGATGCCATTTGTGCAGCTGTCGTTGCCGAGGATGATGTCCACCAATGCCGTCACGTCTGTCACGGAGATTATCCTGTCGCCGTTGACATCGGCATTCTCAATGATGAAATTATCGTTGTTTGAGCCGAGGATATGGTCCACCAACATTGTTACATCGGACACGGAGACGGTACCGTCGCTGTTCACGTCGCCCAGGCTGGAAGATGCCAGCTGGAACCAGGCGCGGAATGCGTTGATGTCCATCGCGGCATTGGGACGGCGCAGGGTGTTTCCCTCCCCGAGGAAGAGCATGGTGTCGTCGCCTTCGTTGCCGATGCCGACAGGGTCGTAGTTGCCTTTGAAGCTCACCTTCCCGTCAGCACTGGTGACGGCTGTCGGGGCGGCGGCATTGATGGTGACGGTCTTGAACACGGGATCCTTGAAGGTCCACTTGGGGATGGCATTGCCGCCGACGACCTCCCAATTGGTACCGAGGGCTGCGGCAAGTGCTGCGGTGCTCATGCCGCTGCCGTCGAAGCCCTCATTCTCGAGAATGGAAGCCCTGGCCACGGCATTGTAATAGCAGTTGGTCAGGTTGCCTCGCTCATCGCCAGAGACGAAGATGTGGGGGTTGTAGGCTACCGCCGTTAGCGCGAGGGCTGTGGGGAAGTACATGCAGTTGGTGAGATTGGTCGTTGCGCCACTTTGCGAGTAGCCAACCATGCTGCCACCTGAATAGGTTTGGGCGTTGTAGGTCACGGAACCAGTGAAGGCACAGTCGGTCATCGTGAGTGTAACGCCACTGGCGACACGGGACACGAAGGCGCCACCATCTATCCAGGCGTTGTTATGGGTTGAGACGATGGCCACACTGCTCCAACAGTTCTTGATGGTGCTGCTGCCATCGACGAACGCAGCAAAGGTGGCGGGGCGATGATAGCTGGAAGTGACGGTCCCCGTGACTCTCACGTTCTTGATGGTTGCGCCATCGATGACATAGAAAAGCGCCAGGCCCTGTCCGCCTCCTCTGAGGTTGAGGTTGACGGTGTGGCCGTTGCCGTCAAGCGTACCTTTGAAGGAGGATCCATCCTTGCCCGCCATCGTCGAGACATTGATGTCGGCATCAAGTCTCACCACCTTGCCCTCGTAGGTCGTCCCGTTGCTCACGCTTTGGGCAAAGGTGTTCCACTCGGCCTCCGTAGAGATGACGACGTCGGAAATATATCTTAAAATATAGGGTTTGCCTGCTGTAATGCTCGTGGCATCCTTGAAGTTCAGGTAGAGCGTGCCGCTGTCATAACCCGATTTATGCCCTCCGTTTTCGGTTGCCGTATCGAGTGTCTTTACGGTGAAGCCTTCCAGCGGTGTGCCCGTCAAGTTGTTGAGCGAGAATGGCAGGCACAGCGTGTTCCAATCGCCGTCAAGGTAGAGCGTGCGTCCCTGTAATGTCACCGTGTACTTCTTTCCGTTATACGATGTCAGGGCATTCGTCGAACCGTCGTTGAGCGCCATTTTTTGTTCCATCCATCCTGCATGGAGAGTCATATCGCCTGGGACAGCGGTGCTGAAATCCCATGGCGTGGTGCATTGGGCATCGGTGTACCATCCCGTGAAGACATAGCCTGAAGCGGTCGGAGCGTTGGGTTCAGCCGCCTTGTCCTCGTTGCTCCATCGTATTGATTGCGAGGCGGGAGCCGCACCGTGGCCGTTGGCGTTGAAGGTGACGGTGCTGTGCCAATGGGCTTTAGCTGCGTCTGGCTTCCAGCCATCCCCCTTCGTCACGGCATCCCACTGCGCCTGTGTGCCGTCGAAATAAATATCGGTTAATATGGAACAGCCGCTGAATGCGCCTGCCCCGATGGACTTCAGGTCAGAATCCAGATTGACAGTTTTCAAATAATCATAATCCTTGAACTCATTTGCTCCGAGGGCATGGACATGGTTAAGCGTGATGTATTCTATCCTCATCTTAGTTTGATTGAACTGATTCCATGTATGAGATTTGACAATTTGGGAGTCTGGATAAGCTACACCGACTTCGTCACAATCGATAGTCAGATGGCCGTAATCAAAATCATTGACCGTTTGGGTCTTTTCCAGTTTCCAATGGAGCCTGTTATGGTCTGATTCATCTTTACCGCCACACCAACCGCAATACCAATTGCATAAAAAGTCTTGAATATATAAGTTGGGTGAGTATTGGTACATGTTGGGATCCCAATTGGTTAGTGGAGCGCTGGTTAGATAACCGCTATAAGCGACACACGCAGGGGAGTTAATATTGGCGAAAGCACGATTCCCGATGCTTGCAGCATTAGCTATGAGTATGACTTCTAAGTTGTTGCAGCCCTCAAACGCTCCATAGCCGACTGATGTAACACCTCTCGGACTTAATACACGTATGGCAGTAGCAGCGAATGCATAATCAGGTATGGTCTTGATGGAACGTGGAAAGTCAATAACTTCCTTGAGTTTTTTACACCCTTGCACAGATGGCATCTGTTCGATGACCGTGCCTATTGGGAAAATCATCGTCTCCAGGTTGATGAAATCGCTGAAGGCCATAGAGATTGCTATGACTGTTAGATTGTTTAAGGTGACAGGTATGGTAATGGAGGTTATGGCTGTTTTGGGACCGTCAAAACCAGTAATCATGCACTGGGTGTCATTCCCCTGCCAGTAAATCCATCCTTCAGCCTTTTCCACGTGCATATAAATATGGGCACTGCCGGAACTGCAGCCTGTGTTGAGGTCATAGCCCATGTTGAGGTCATAGTACGGGTCATCGTCAGGGAGGCCCACACCGTCGGCCTGCGTGTTGTTGAAACTGATGGACTTCACGGTGTGGTATTCATTGTCTAGGTCTTTGGTATAATATAGATAGATGTGGGAACCCTTCGTGTTGCTGTTCAAGTCGCCCTTGAGTTCCACGAAATGTTCGCCGCCGGCGTATGTAGCAAGGTGATAGGTGCGACCATTGTATATAACTTGGTCGGACGCGGGATAATTTGTCCTGATGAGAAAGTCGGTGATGAAACTGACCCCTGAATCATTGTCCTCGGCATCTTTGTATAGCAGATAGATGTAGTCACTGCTTGAGCCGCAGCCCTGGTTCAGGTCCTGTTGAACGACAGTCCATCCCTGGGTCCGATAACTGATAATCTTTAGGTCCACTTCTCTTTTAGTACCGCCGATAAGCATCACATCAGTAATGTAGTAATCGGCCCAAGCTCCTTGTGTGACAGTAAGCAGCAGCGTGAGCGTCATCGCCGCTTGTTTCAGGATGGTGTTAAAAGCAGGTTTCATATCGTTGGTGTTTTTTAGGTAACAATAATTTAGGTGTCAAGGTGAGCAGACCGGTTTCCTTGCCGTCGCAGCAGGGAAACCATCCCAAGAGTGGATAGGTAGTATTTTAGCATATCCAAGCAGCAGGGCTGCCTGTCAGACTACAAAGATATGATTTTTTTACTAAACGGCATCGAAATTTAAAATAAAACTTCAAAAATCATATCAATTTGTGTAAATTTGCCAAAAATTTGAAAGATATGAAAAAAATGGCAGTAATTTGCATGGGGGCCTTGATGGCCGGCTGCACCTCCGTGGACATGGAGCAGCAAATAGATGAACTTTATGGCAAGATGACGCAAGAGGAGCGTATCGCCCAGTTGCGCAGTGGCTATATGGATGAGTATTTCGACGAGGCGGGAAAGTTGGACACGGCGAAATGCCGTCGTGAACTGCCCAACGGCATTGGTCATTTCTCACAATATATGAGCCAGAAGCCGATGGACGCCAACGTGCTACGCGACCGTGTGGCCGCCATGCAGGAGTGGTTGATGCACAACACCCCATCCGGCATCCCGGCCCTCTTTCATGAGGAGGTGCTCTCCGGCGTCAACACCCGCGACGCCACCATTTACCCGCAGCAGATAGGCCAGGCCTGCTCCTTCAACCCCGAACTGGCAGAGTTGAAGACCCGCCAGACAGGCATCGCCATGCGCAAGATGGGCGGTGTGCTGTCGCTCTCCCCGATGGTCGATGTGTGCCGCACCCCCAGTTTCAACCGCTTGGAGGAGTCGTATGGCGAGGATGCCTACCTCTCCGCCGCCATGGGCGTGGCCTTCGTCAAGGGCCTTCAGCAAGGCGACCTCCGCCGCGGCGTGGGTGCCTGCTCCAAGCATTACCTCGGCTACGGCGGCGGTGGCGATGCCGAGGAGAAGGAGTTGATGGAAGAAATCCTCCTCCCCCACGAGGCGATGGTCCGCCTGGCTGGCAGCAAGGTGGTGATGCCCGGCTACCATGCCGTTCACGGCACCAACTGCGCCGCCAACAGTGAGATATTGGAAGACATCCTTCGCGGTTACGTGGGCTTCGACGGCATGGTGGTGAGCGACTACACCGCCATCGACCAGTTGCCCGGCACCGACGACGTGGTGGAGAAAGCCGCCGCCGCCATCAACGGAGGCACCGACGTGGACTTCCCCCGCGGCACCAACTACGCCCACCTGCCGGAGGCCCTTGAGCGCGGCTTGGTGAAGCCTGAGGTGCTGGAGCGCGCTGTGAAGAACGTGTTGCGCCACAAATTCCGCGCCGGCCTCTTCGACAAAGAACCCTATCTCTATGCCAAGGAGAAAATCACCCTCGACACCCCGGAGGAGCGACAGACGTCCTACGACATCGCCACGCAGTCGGTGGTACTGCTGGAGAACAACGGCGTGCTGCCGCTGAAAGAGGTGAAGAACGTCTTGCTGACCGGCCCCAACGCCAATTCGATGTGGGCGATGTGCGGCGACTACTCCTTCCCCTCGATGACCTATTTCTGGAAGAAAATCATGGAAGACCTGGACCATCCCCATGTGGTGGGCCTGCTCGAAGGAATGAAGTCGCGCAAGCCCGACGGCGTGAACGTGCTCTACTCCCGCGGCTGCGACTGGACAGAGGAGATAGAGACGAAATTCACCGTCGCCGGCGACGAGCGCGCCTGGGAATATGAACTGCTGCACCGCAAGGTGGATGCCGGCGAGCCAGCCAACCGTGGCGAGGCCCTCGCCCTCGCCTCCGAGAGCGACGTCATCATCGCCGCCATGGGCGAGAACGTGATGCTCTGCGGCGAGAACCGCGACCGCCAAGGCCTGCGCCTCCCCGGCCGGCAGGAGCAATATGTGGAGGAATTGCTCAAGACGGGCAAGCCGGTGGTCTTAGTGCTCTTCGGAGGCCGTGCACAGGTGGTCTCCGGCCTTGCCGAGCGCTGTGCCGCCGTCATCCAGGCTTGGTACCCCGGCGAGGAGGGCGGCAATGCCGTCGCCGACATCCTCTGGGGCCGTGTCTCCCCATCTGCCAAGCTTTCCGTGAGCTATCCCAACACAGAGGTGAACGAGCCCCTGTGCTACAACTATTCCGCCACGCCCGACTCCCGTGTGCAATGGCCCTTTGGCCATGGCCTGAGCTACAGTCGCTTCGAATACGCCAACCTCCATGTTGACAGCGAGGCGCCTACCTCCGGGAAGGAAGTCGTCGTGTCCTTCGACGTGAAGAACACCGGCGAGATGGCCGCCGACGAAATCGCACAGGTATATCTCTCACCCGCCACGGCGAGCCAGCCGCTGCGCCCCATCCAACTCCAGGGTTTCGCCCGTGTGTCGCTCCAACCCGGGCAGACACGCCATGTGACGGTGAAACTCCACACCGAGCAGTTCGGCTACTACGACCAACGCCAGTGGCACATCGCCCCCGGCACCTACATCGTCAAGATAGGCGCCTCGTCCGCCGACATCAAGTTGCAGGAGAAAGTGACCCTCACCGGCACCTTGGTGGACAAGCCCTTGCGGGAGCATTATCTCTCGGAGAGCACGGTGGAATAGTCTTTCAACCACGACAAAAGCCGTAACCATTCAGCGAATAGCATAATACATATAACAACCATACTGAAGTTTCCCTCACAAATAACGTAATAGTTTTATTTATCACGAATTTGAGAACCAGAGGTTCTCAAATTCGTGATAAAAAGGTGGGAAACTTCAGCTATAAGACACTGTTATCATCGTCCCCTGAATGAAGATGACGTGTGTACCAATGCTTGACAACAAGAAGAAAAAAAACCGCTATACGCTAATAAAAACGATAAAAAGGATAAAAAGATTTTACCAGCCAATGATTTGAAACGCTAAAGCTCGGTAAAAACGCCTGAAGGCGAGACAAAAAAATATAAAAACATTCTTGCATCTGTTGTAATGAGTGCAACCATCAAGGCGTTTTGTGCAACCATCATTTGCCTGTTTTTATGTCTTTTTTTTCCATGCCTTGGCATTTTTTCTAAAGCATCCGCGTTTTCCAACTGACAAAATTTTTTATTCCTTTTATTCTTTTTATCCAGCGAAGCGATTTTTTCTTTTTTCTTTTTTTCAACCCTCGCACCTTTGCACCATCCATTATTATTGAAGTATCCCACCCTCACAAATCAAATGCCCGCCCCATGTCAGAAAGGACAATGAGGCGGGCATTTGATTTGTGAGGGTTGCGATAATATGGCAACCAACGGAACGGCGGGAGATGCGCTTATCTATTTTTCAGGACAAACAACCGGGCGAATTGAATATCCCCAGTACCGGTACTGTTGGCCAAATGAATTTCCTTTATAGAATCTGGAAACCCACGAGTTGGGCACTGCCGTGGACGTCCAATAGTAGCACTTGCCTTCATCTGAGCGGTCCTTGCCAAGCCTGTAGCCAGCCCCTGGCAAGATGATGGTGCCGCCGCTCGGCCCTGTGAAGCTCCGACCTTCAACATCATTCAATGTCGTCCATTGGTTGGTACAATTGTCGAGCAATTCCAAGATTTGATCCTTTGACGGCATTCTCCAATATGCACCCCACTTCACGTGGGCCACGTCGTATTCTGTGTAGGCGATGTCGTCACCAAGGTCTTTGCAGGTGTCCTCCGACCCCTCGCAAAGGGTGTAGGTGCTCCAGCTGTAAACCGTCCTCTCTTCCGTCTCGCCCCATGAGTAGTAGCCGCCGAAAGCCTCTGGCTTGCCAGCCCCCACGTTGCAGCAGGCCCATTTCGTACCCGAGGGCAGTCCGAGGTCGATGAAATGAGGGTGATTTTCATCGGGGCAAGCGAGATAGGCTGGTGGTTCCTCGCCGGGATTGACGATGCCCAGGATTTTATCTACCAAGCACGTCACGTCGGTGACGCTCACCACGCCGTCCTTGTTGACATCATAGTTATAGGTTCATGCCTGGCCCATGACGGCCACGAGGGCGAACGCCAAAGCAAAAAACAGTTTCTTCATAACTGTAAGTAATTACTTATTAATAATTTATAACAATCAGCTGATGAGTTTTCAGAAGAAAAGATGATATGGTTTGCAAATATAATCAAAACGAGTGGGACGTACCGATTTTTCAATACTAATAAACGTTAACGACCGATTTATGTCACGCAACCTGTCGGCGAATATCATCCCGAAAAAACGACACCGACGGCGGTCGTTTTCACGACTGCCGTCGGTGACGCAGGGATGATGCTCTTAGGATACTATTTTTTGTCCAATAGGGCGTTTTTCTCGATGGTCCAGTCCTTTCTCTTGGCGAGGAGGCATTTCTTTCCTTTGAACATCTTTGCGGCCTGCTTGTCGCCCTTGAGCTGCCACTGCAGCCATGCCAGCGCTACGATGGAGAACTCCCCTCCGTGCGGCTCGCGATAGGTACCCCCATGTCCCACGGGGAAATTGGCGGCACACGCCGGCACATGGCTGATGCGGTGGAAGTCATCCATGCCGTTCTGATAGGCGATGTCCTTCTCCCCACCGAGGATGTAGATGATGGGCGAGTGTATCTCCTTCAGCTTCTCCTTCGGCGGCATGGGCATTCCCCCCACTGCCTGCGAGGCGTTCTGTTGGTTGAACAGTCCGCTGTTGCACACCATGAGCGTCTTGATGCGCGGGTCGGCGCAGTTGTATAGTGTCTGCAGTCCTCCGCACGACATACCTGCCACGCAGATGTTGTTCACGTCGATTTTCTGATAATAGGGCGACTGCTTGTCGTTGTTCTGTGCTATCGCCCAGTCGATGCTCTCAATTTGCTGCTGAGTAGTTGACATCTGCCCCCTGTACGGCTCGTCGTTCATGGGGATGTAACCAGTGGCGAGGACGATGAAGCCATGAGAAGCAATCTCGTTGAGAAACTTGTAGTGCTCCCAAGGCGAGTTGGTGCAGGCGCCATTACCCCACACCAGGACGGGCAGCGGGTTTCCGGCATTGAACGCCGAAAGGTCCTGCGGAACGAAGACGGTGTGAGCCGGCAGTCCTGCCTCCTCCTTCATGATGGCCTTGCAAGGGCCCGTGCCGCCATCTTCCACCACCCGCTCCTTGAGAGCTTGCGGCTGCGAGGCCTCCCCTCCTGCCTCCTTGAGGAAGAAGTCGGTCATCTGCTTGAATGTCTTCTCGTTGAAGGTCACCGGCCCGTGTTGTCCATCGGGCACGCTGACAAACTCCTCCAACCGTCCGGCCTTTTTCAATGCCTCGGAGAAATTGACTCCCTGGCAGTGAGGCACCACGTTGTCGGCCTGTCCGTGGAAGACGAGGAAGCGCGGGCCTCCGGGCTTGACGTAAGTGATGGGACTGATAAGCGCCACCATGTCGGGGTTGTCGGCCGGAGCCCCTCCGATGAGGGCAGCCTCGGGCGAGTTGCCATCCTTCACCGTCTCGCAGTTTTCCATGTGCGCCATGTCCACTGGTCCGAACCAGTCCACCACGGCGTCCACGTTGCTGGAGAAGTTGAGGCACTGCCCCACCTTTCCTTCGATGTCAACAGTGGTGCCACCCACCGTCCGCTCCTTCACGTCGTTGGTCACGCCGGCCATGGCAGACAAATGCCCGCCGGAAGAGAAGCCGGTGATGCCGATGAACGAGGTGTCGAGCTTGTATTCGTCGGCATGGGCCCTCAAGAACCTGATGGCAGCCTTCACATCATTGATTTGTGCCGGGAACTTGGCGTCACCGCTGGAGCGGTGGTTGATGCAGGCGACGGCGAAGCCGGCATCCTCCAATGGCTTTCCTATCGACATGTAGGTCATCCCCTTCATGTTGTTGGAAAACCATGCGCTGCCATAGATGGCCACCACCACCTTGTATTTGTCCTTGTTGGTCTTGGGCAGGTAGATGTCCATGCGGTGCGCCTCCATGTCGTCTCCGGCATAGTTGACATCCTTGAAAGTAGCATTGTTTTCGGGCATTTGGAAGCCCCCGAACCCCTGGGGCTGTGCCATGGCCGTCAAGGCCAGGCATGCGAAAAGCGAGAAGAATAGTTTTTTCATTGTTGACAATAAATTATGTTGATTATGGTGTGCAAAAGTACAAACAAAAAACGTAAGTCGCTTTTCTTTTTGCCTCAATTTCTTTTGCATGCAAATCATCAACAGCGGCCATCACGCGTTTTTTATGAAAAAATGCGAAAGAGACAGCCGCAACGCTCATTTCACCTGCGGCGTCCACTCACCCTGCCACCTGACGACGGGCTTTCCTTCCTCGAACGTGATGGGCAGCCAGATGTAGCGTGCATCGATAGGATGGCGCGGCCTCCACACATCGGCCATGAAGATGTATTGCCCGGCAGTGTGCAGGACAAAGGTTGACTGCCCTCCGAAGGTGATTTCAGCCTTCGGCCCCACGCAGGGATTGGGGTGCTGCGTCCACGGCCCGAGGATGTGGGGTGCGGAGAACATGCGCGCCTCGTTGGGGTCCCACCCCGTGCACCCCGACGTGATCATCCAATAGGTGCCGTCCTTCTTGAAGATGGCGGGAGCCTCGTTGTGCCCCGCCGGCGCCACGCGCACATAATTTCCATTGTGGTGCAGATAGTCGTTGGTGAGTTGTGCGATGTGGAGCGTGAGGTTCTCCTCCGAGGAGAAGATGTGGTACGCCTTGCCGTCGTCATCGACATAAAGTGTCATGTCGCGGGACATCTGTCCGGTGGCGAAGTCGCGTTTCACCAACAAGCCTTTCTCCACCGCCTCCCTCCATGCCGGCGTCCACCATTTCTTGAAATGTTCGGCGTCGAGCGTGTCGGCCATGGCCCGTTGGCTTTCCGTGAAGTCAGCCGGCCATGTGGCGGGATTGGCCCTTTGCGAATAGAGGAACTTGTAGGGTCCCCCCACCCTGTTGCTCACGGCCACGCCATATCTCGCCGCGTTGTAGCCCTTCCCCTTGAGTTCGAGGTGGAACCACATCACGAATTTGCCTGTTGCCTTGTTGTAGATGACTTTCGGCCGTTCCAATATGCAGCCTCTCTCGATGTCGCTCCCCTTGACGTCGGAGACCTTCAGGGCGACACCCAAGTTGTCCCAATGCACGAGGTCTTTGGAGCCATAGCATGTGACGCCCACCATGGCGTTGGACGTGGTGTCGGCCTTGTGCTCGCCAAACCAATAATAGGTCCCGTCATATTCCAGGACTCCTCCCCCATGGGCGTTGATGTGCCTCCCATCGTTGTCGAGCCATAGTTCGCCGGGCCTGATGGTTCCTCCATTTTCCACAGACGGCTGTTTTCCCTTCCCGTCGCCGGCGAAGACGGGGAGCATAAGGGCCATCATGGCCGTCATCATCCATGTTTTTCTCATCATAGCTATTTAGTGAATCATGTTCATTCTACGGATAATATCCAGTTTTCCCTTTACCCATTCGTCGTTGCCGGGCAGTTGGTATCGGCAGTTGCCGGAGTGGGAAGGGGTGAAGGTGGTGACAGCCTTGTCGTCGATGCTGACATAACCCCGCTCACTGAGGATGAAACCCTCATCGCCCTCGATGGCTTGAATGACGGCCAGCGGGTCCCACATTCTCTGACTGGGGTCGTCGTAGCCATCCATCATATAGACCTGCTTGATGGGATGGCTGTCGGTCCACGAGATATCGGCGATGACCTGTTCCGGCGCATAATACACCATGTCCCCCACTTCTCCGGGCGAAAACACCATGTCCACGTCCTTCGGCCATAGGCGGAAGAAGGTCTGTGAGAATGTTATTCCAAGAGCGAAATTTAACTCCCCCTCCGTTTGTTGATTGAAAGAGCCACCCATGATGTAGATGCACTTCACCTTTTGGCGCACCAGTTCCACGCCGCTGAGCGAAGAATACTCGTCCGGGCCGGACTCCAAAAGTTGCGCCAAACACGTGAGGAAACCGATGGAGATGATGCTCACGCTGTTGTCGGGTTGCTCGGCGAGGAGGCGACGATAGAGCAGGAAGCCATCGGGCAGCAAGTCATAGTCTTTTACCGTGCGGCGAAACATCGCCCTTCCGTCGGGTTCCCTCACATCCAACACCCTCCTGTAGTCGGTAAAAATCTGGGCATCCTTGATACCGTAGCACACCTGTCCGATGGGCAGGTCAGGATAGCCGAAATAGGTGTTCATCACGTCGGCAAAAGCGGCATGCCCCTTGCCCAGGCGGTCAACCACAACGCCCAGCAGCCGACAGCGCCCCTGGTCGGCATAGCGGTAGAGCATCTCCATGGCAAAGATGTCGTCGGTGGAGGAGCAGATGTCGGTGTCAAGAATTACCAACGGAACGCCCTCATATTTCACCTTTGCCGGGGCTTCGTCATCATCCTCAGAACACGAGGTGAACAGCCCCATGCAGCAAAGGAGCATGGCGGCCATGCCCATGCAATGTATTCGCAGCAAATGTAAACCAAGTTTCATAAAAATAGAATGATCATGTTTCGCGGTGCAAAGGTAACTCTTTTTTCAATCAAAGCGGCTTTGTAACATAACAATTCAGCGATTATATTTTCAACATAATTATCCACGAATTGAACATAAAATCAACCACCCTGCCCCACAACCTCCCAGCGACGATATAAAAACGTCGCCACCCATGACCCAATGAGCATACCATTCCCCTCCACGTCGGAGAGGGTCTATGCTAATAAATCATAAATATGAGCCAAAATAAGCATCGTAATTTGCAGCACTCAAATGAATTATGCAATTTTGCATAAAGTGTATGAACTATAGAATATGAGACGGGAGTATAGGTCAGCTTACATCACTGAAACAAAAATGAGACAAAAAAGGTGATTTTTTTTGGTGTATTGGGAAAAAGCACTAACTTCGCAGAAAAAAAGAAGCCATGCTGTCATTCATCATAGCCCCCTTGGTGGGCAGCGTGATAGGCTACATCACCAACGACATCGCCATCCGCATGCTGTTCCGCCCGCACCAGGCAAAGTATTTGTTTGGTCGCAAGTTGCCCTTCACCCCCGGCATCATCCCCAAGGAGAAGGGCCGCATCGCCGCCTCCATCGGCTCGTCAATCAGCGCCAACCTGATGAACCGCGAGGTGCTGGAAAAGAACCTTCTCTCCGAGGAGATGCTTTCCAAAATCGAGGAGGCGCTGGACCGCTTCTTCATTTCGCAACGCCACAACCCCGAGAGCCTGCGGATGTTCCTGGAGCACTACCTTTCCAAGGAAGAGATAGACGAGATGGCCTCCAAAGGCAGCAACGACCTCAGCCAACTGATTTACAAGAAACTGGCAAGCAGTTCGGTGGGTGACCAAATCGCCCATGCCGCCGTGGCGCACGTGATGAAGAAGATGCAGCATTTCGGCAGCAGCGTGGGCGACCGCCTT
>Ga0129307_1002365_pt1 | contig 15133 bp, 9 predicted proteins | sample P1105metagenome_FD_94437 | JGI IMG/M metagenome (GOLD analysis project Ga0129307, IMG submission 94437) | Capybara group fecal microbial communities from Wisconsin, USA - P1105 metagenome | ecosystem: Host-associated > Mammals > Digestive system > Large intestine > Fecal | place: USA: Wisconsin... | reverse complement strand
TCATGTCTTATATCAGCACGGGCAGAAAGCACGGTGTCAGCGCCTATGAGGCATTGACTGCAGCTTTGGCCGGAAATGCAGAGATTGTCCTGCAGTAAGCAGGGGGTTCTGAATAGTTACGATTTTTAAGGCAATTGAGAATTGTGAAATCCTATACCTAAAAAAACTATAGGCAAAAGGGCATAAACATTCTTAGTGGAAGAGGGAATCGATTATGAAAGGTATTATTTTAGCAGGTGGATCTGGCACAAGACTGTATCCATTAACTATGGTGACATCTAAGCAATTATTACCGGTGTATAATAAACCTATGATTTATTATCCGCTTTCAACGCTTATGTTGGCAAAAATCAGGGATATTTTGATTATCTCAACGCCGGAGGACACTCCGAGAATTGAGAGATTATTGGGCACCGGTGAAGCATTTGGTATCAATCTGCAATATGCGGTTCAGCAAAAACCGGAAGGACTTGCGCAGGCATTTACGATAGGCAAAGAATTCATTGGACATGATCCCTGTGCCATGATTCTTGGAGATAACATTTTTTATGGCAATGGTCTGGCACATAAACTGACAGATGCCAAGAAAGACGCAGAAAACGGAAAAGCAACTATTTTTGGATATTATGTTGAAGATCCTGAAAGATTCGGCATCATGGAAATCACAAGGACGGCGGCCAAAGAAGATGCCGGAGAGATCAAGGTTCTGAGCGTAGAAGAGAAGCCGAAGGATCCCAAAAGCAATTATGCCATTGTCGGATTGTATTTTTATCCGGCGGGAGTAAGTGAAAAAGCGGAGCAGGTCAAACCGAGTGCCCGGGGCGAACTGGAAATCACAACCCTGAATGATATGTATCTTCAGGAAGACCGGTTGCATGCACAGCTGCTGGGACGCGGTTTTACATGGATGGATGCAGGGACCTTTGACAGCCTTAGGAAAGCAACTAATTTTGTATGTATGATCGAACAGTACCAGGGCATGACGATTTCTGCTCCGGAAGAAATTGCGTATCGTCTTGGCTGGATTGATAATGAAAAGTTGAAAGAAAGTGCAGGCCGATATGGGAAAAGCCCATACGGAGAGCATTTGAAAGCTGTTCTCGAAGGCAGAATTGTATTGTGAGAAACAATGGCTTTTAACAAAACCTGGTTAAGATTACAAATCATAACGGATACAGTATTTCAGATAGTATTGGGAATCTATCTTCTTTTACTGTGGATGGATACAAGTACTTTCTTCATTCCATTGCCAGCGGGGACGATGAAAGTACTTTTCCTTTTTATTGCCGGGCTGGGTGCAGCAAGGCTTTTTTTACAGCGCAGGTTTTCTAAGGAATTATTGTTTTCTCTTCTCCTGGCTGTTGTATATATCCTTGTCTATTTATCAGATCGTTATCCCTTTTTATTATTTTTAGGCGCATTAACAGTTGGGTGTTTTTTGCTGAATAGTGAGAAATTGCTTAAGATGTACTGTGTAGTCACCTTGGGCTTTTTATTAATTACTTTTTTGAGTGCAGCTGCCGGGGGGATTGAAAACTATATATATCTAAAAGATGGCTTTATCAGAAGCTCTTTGGGTATGGTCTATCCGACCGATGTGGCATCCGCGCTTTTCTTTCTGTTATGTGCTTCATGGGTTGGATGGAAAAAAATGCCGGATGGCGCAGCCTTAACTCTTGGTATATTCAGTGCATGGTTTTCAAATTATGTGACAAGAAGTATCACCGGTACGATTTGCAGTATCCTGTTTGTTGTGATCGTATCCCTTCACATAATACATAAAAATACGGTTTTCAGAAATAAACTTCCTAAGCTGCTTAAGAAGGGTGTTTCCTGTGGCATGATCTTGGCTTTTCCAGCTTGTACGGTGATTACGTTTGCTCTTATTTATGCATATGCCCGCAACATGGAGTTTGCCGTCAAACTCAACAATATCATTACCAACCGTTTGGGATACGCATTGGATGCTTTCAGAAGCCATGGAGTAAGCGCTTTCGGAAAGCCGTTTGATATGCAGGGAAATGGCGGAACTACTTTCGCTGTTTTGGAATACACCTTTGTTGATATTTCCTATGCACTGATCCTTTTGCGATATGGATTTGTTCTTCTGATTTGTTTATCGTTTTTCTGGCCAAGATTAACCTGGAAAGCAATAAAGGACAATAATTGGAGGCTCGCAGATGTACTGTTTCTGATTACGGTTCATTCCCTCTCAGAGCACCATTTCATTGAAATGAATTATAATGTTTTCCTCATTTTATTCTTTGCGGATTTTACAAAGCAAAGAGTATCTGTTGATGAGAAAAATGCCGAAATTGATACAAAAGAAGAGGATTCTATTGGGAAGCGGCTTCCGGGAGCAGCCCTTATCATAATGCTTTTGGCAGTATTTTTGAAAGCTTTTCCTGCTCTTCTATCCAGATTAAGAACAGTTTACCAGATACTTGGATGGAAACCGGGCAGCTATAACGGATTACAGGTATTCCTGACAGGGACGGCAATAGTAGTATGCATTGTTTGCTTTATTGCAGCACTGGTAATGACGGTACTGCAGTTGAAAAAAGAGCGTAAAAGAGCCCTTTTATGGTGTGGACTTGCCGGCGTGTGCATTGCATGTGTGATAGGAGGGCATATCAAAAGTGAACAAATCATTTCCTATGGCGAAAAGAAGTATGCTTCCTTACTGACGGCAGACCAGAGTGCGGTGAAGATTATTCAGGAATCCGGTTCCGGAAAGCTGTATGCGGAACCTTTTCCGGAGTTATACGGGAGAAAATACGGTGGCTTCAGCAATTCCTTCTTTACAGGAGAGGATCTGGCAAGACTGTATGATACAACGGTGATCACAGATTTAGATAAAGACGCATACTGCATGCTGAACAGCGGTTTTCTATTCACACCGATTTCGGAAAAGCATGCTGTATATACCAATGACCTTTCTGTTATAGAAGGGTTGAAGACAGCAGGATATCATCTGACAGGGTATTACAGTGCCGATAAATCTGTCAATCTCCGTGCACTTGCAAGAATGAACGGCCTTCGCGAGGCAAACGGGGAGCTGTTCCTCTATGGGGAAGATGAATCAATTTATTATGGGCCTTATGCGGATTTGCATGCCGGGAATTATACTGTAGATTATGAATTCCGTCTGGCAGGGTCGGATTCAGGAAAATCTATCGGGAATACTTTGTTAGGCACTGCATATATAACGGCGTATTGCGGGGAAAAAAAGGTTAAAGAAGCGAGGATCGTTGGCAGCCGCTTTGATGAGAATGGCAGATATTGTCTTTCTATACCGTTTTATAGCGAGAGTTATAAAGATATGGAATTCACTGTGGTTATGGAGGAAGACCAGGAGCTGGTTCTGGAAGCCATACATTACAGGCAGACGCCTAAGTATGATGTTCATTCTCTATACAATCGTCAGCGGAAAAACTACAGGGATGAATACTATGATCTGGACGGCAATCCAGTGACAAGAGACGAAGGATTTGCAGCGTGTGAATTTGAACGCAATGCAGACGGGGTTGTAACGGAGATTCGTTATTATGACGAGAAGAATGATCCGGTAATGATTACATTGGGCTATGCAAGACTCGTTCGCAAACTGAATTCCAGAAACCAGATTATCCGTGAAGAATATTATGATGTTAACGATGAGCGTGTTCTCCTTGAAAAAGGCTATTGGGCTGAAGAAAGAGAGTATGACAAGGAGAAAAATATTATATTACGCAGATATCTGGATACAGAAAACCGGCCTGTGATAACTTTATATAATTATGCCGAAATACACAGGGTATTTGACGGGGAAAACCATGTGACCCGGGAATCATATTTCGGGGTGGATGGGAAACCGCTTGCACTGCCCCAGGGATATGCAGCTGTAGAGAGGGAATATGACAGTGCAGGCAACATTACCCTGATACGCTACTTCGGGGTAGATGGAAAACCCGTTATTACAACGGCTGAATACTCGGAAGTTCACCGGAAGTACGATAACAGGAAACAGATAATCGAAGAGTCCTACTTTGATGAAAACGGGGAACCTTTGATGCTTCCTGCGGGCTACGCAATGCAGCAGCGGGAATATGATGGCGCCGGAAACGTGATCATTAACCGCTACTATGACACGAACCATCAAAAAGTGATGACGGCATCCCATTACGCGGAGCTCCACAGGACCTATAATTCTGACAGAAGGGCTATCCGTGAGGAATATTTTGATACAGAAGGCAAACGGACTCCTGTACCGCACGGATACTGTATTTATGAACGTGACTATGATGCTGCCGGCAATCCCATAATACAGAGATATTATGATGAGGAAGAAAAGCCGGTCATGACTGACTGGGGATGCGCGGAAATCCATAGGGAGTATAATGACAGGAAACAGTTTATCCGGGAATCATATTTCGATACACAGGGCAATCCGATAGCTTTGCCTCAGGGCTATTATAGCAGGGAACTGGCATATGATGAGGCAGGGAACACCAGTGTTCAAAAGTACTTCGATCTTGAGGGCAATCTGATGACTACTGCCTGGGGTTATGCCGAGATTCATCGGGATTTTAATGAGAAGAAACAGATTATCCGGGAAACCTATTATGATACTGAAGGAAGAATCACAGTCCGTAAAGAAGGATATGCCATCAGGGAATTTGAATATGATGCTGATGGCAAAGTGAAGGCAGAAAGGCATTTTGATGTCGATAGAAAGCTGATCACGGATAATAAATGAGTACAAATGCAGAAGACAATCATATAAAGAGCAGAGCCGCCTCCATAAAGCGGAATTTTGTATTCAACATGGCACTTACCATGTCTGCTTTCCTGTTCCCCTTGATTACATATCCTTATGCGGCCAGAATTCTTCTGCCGGAAGGAATGGGAAAATTAGCATTTGCCGCTTCCCTGACAGCTTACTTTGATATGTTTGCACAGCTCGGGATTCCAACCTATGGGATCCGTGCCTGTGCCAGGGTAAGGGACGACAGAGCTGTTCTGACACGGACAGTAAAGGAATTGCTCTCCATCAACCTTGCATTCACTTTGCTCTCCTATATAGTGTTCTTTTTACTGGTGATTTTTGTTCCGCGTTTTCAGGATGAAAAATTGCTCTATTGCATCATGAGCCTGTCAGTATTCTGTAATTCTATTGGGATGGAATGGATGTATAAGGCCCTTGAACAGTATAGCTATATTACAGCAAGGTCTATTGGATTTAAACTCGTGTCTGTCGTCGCTATGTTTTTACTTGTACACAGCAAAGAGGATTATGTGATCTATGGAGGGATCACGATATTTGCCGGCTCTGCCTCCAATATCCTCAATCTGATAAATGCCGGAAAATATGTAGATCTCTGGAAGGCTCCGGAGGGAAAAGAAAAACGCAAAGTGTCCATTCTTTCAGAAGCAGGCAATAAGCACCTGAGGGCAGTTTTAGTGTTTTTTGCGATGTCCTGCGCCACAATCATTTATACCAACCTGGATACATTAATGCTGGGATTTATGAAACCGGCTGCAGAAGTGGGATATTATAATGCGGCGGTTAAAATCAAGACTGTTTTAGTGAGTATAGTGACTTCTCTGGGAGCAGTGCTGCTGCCCCGCTTGTCTTATTATGCCGAAAGCGGCCTGACAACAGAATTCTATCGGATTTGCCGCAAAGCACTTAATTTTGTATTCGTATTTGCGGTACCCATGTCGGTATATTTTATTATTTACGCAATTTATGGGATACGTTTTCTTTCCGGCCCTGCCTTTGATGCAGCTGTGCTGCCAATGCGCATCATTATGCCTACGCTTATACTTGTAGGCATTACCAATATCCTTGGATTACAGATCCTTGTTCCGCTGAACCGTGAAAAAGAAGTACTGATTTCAGAGATTGCAGGGGCAATAACAGATCTGGCTTTGAATGCAGCCCTGATTCCCGTATATGGAGCGGCCGGGGCCGCCTTAGGGACTTTGGCAGCGGAAATAATAGTTTTAGCTGTTCAGTGCTACAGCCTGAGGAATCAAATCAGCACCCTGTTCAGAGGCATATCCTATCATAAGATATTAATCAGCACAGCCATCGCGGCTTTGGCCGCAATGGCAGTATCTTTCCGTTTGCAGGCGGGCGTTTTCTTTATACTTGCAGCGACAGGAATCATATTCTTTACGATATACGGCTTAGCTTTGCTTGTCTGGAAAGAACCTATAATTATGGAATTATTCAATACAGTGGTCAACAGAATACCGGCATTAATGAAATTGAAAGAATAAAGCAAAAGACTGAAGCAGACACCGCATTGAGATATTATTGGGGACATGGTATAATACTTTATACTTTTGTGCTCAGATGATTTATGAGTTATAGAATCGGAGGAAAGTATTTTGGATAATACCGATCAGAAAAAAGATTCCGGGCTGGTCATTGATAAAGATTCCAAAATCAGCGTAGTGCTCAACCGGGCAGATGACGACAGCGACTATATTGACCTGGTCGCGGTCTTGAAAAACATGCTGCACAAAACCAGAACGTATATATGGGTTCTGCTGTTTTTTGTGGCTTTTGGTGTAAGCGCCGCGCTGCTTTTTTATCAGGTAACCAAAAAGCCGCAGAAAGTTTCCGCAGTTGTTACATTGGATTATGATATCGCCAAATACAATGCCAAAGGCGTGATTGTTTCGTATACACCCGTGGCTGACCTGACAGCACCGGATGGAACAGAGCTGGATCTGAACCAGATTACTTCTTCCTATGTTCTGCAGACTGCTTTGGATGGGCTGGAATTATCTCAGGAAGTATCGCTTGCAGATCTGCGGCGGAATATCCAGATCAGCCGTATCTTGTCTGAGGACAGCCGGAGACAGCAGGAAGTTGCCTCCAACATGATCCAGGATAAAAATAACCAGGCATATACCCAGGTACAGGGGATTAAGCTCACCTATATCAACCAGTTTATCGTAACGCTTACTAACGGATTTGGAAGTGAGGATTCCCGTACCAAATATGAACTGAAAGACTCTGAACTGTCTTTGGTGCTGGACCGTATCCTGGACGCATATAATAGTTACATGGTGACCACTTATGCGGATCTCAAGCTTCCTGAAGATGAGATATCACTGATTGATGCTGATAATCAGGATATTCTGGAAAGTATAGACCTGCTGCGGAATGCTTCTACTAACCTGCACGACTTCTGTGATGAGAAACCGGAGTTCGTGAAAGTTTATCGTTCTAAGGAAACCGGCTATACCCTGGAGGACCTGGTGGGCTTCCTGAGTCTGATTGACCGCGTCAATGTGGATTATCTGTCATCATATGTCTATACAAACGGTGTCGTGACAGACAGGGAGACCATGCTGACCAATTATGAATACAGGCTTCGGGATGCAGAAACCAAACTGGCGGTGGTCAACAACAACATCCAGACTGCCAAGGATATTCTCGATACTTATGAGAACGATGAAATCTTCGTCACCATGCAGGAGAGTGACACCTCCAAATCGACCAAGACAACCACGGATTATTATAACCAGCTGATTACCCAGCAGGCGGATAATTATGCGGCTGCGGCAGAGCTGGAGACAACAATAGCTGACCTGCAGGAAAAGATTGCCCTGCTGAACAGCAACGACAGCATTGAAAATGCGGAAGCTGCCCGTGAAGAACTGGATAGGGCGATAGAAACCATGTACACTGTGTACAGGCAGATATATAAGCACTTTCAGGAAGTAATGCAGAGCCCTATGTATACAACCTATGCAGAGCACTCTGTCGCCCAGACGGAAAACAAGGGATTCTTATCTTCTGCGGCCAAGAAGATTATCCTTGGCGGAGCAGGCGGGTTTGTAATTGCCTGCGGCCTCTGGTTTATGAGTGCGCTGCTGCAGGAAATGCCTGTGAAAAAGAAAGACGGGAAAGATGAGGAGGTGAAAAAAGCATGAAGCAGTTTTTGCGGAAACACCCCTTTATAAGCACATTTCTTATTCTCATATGCTGCGGTGTATTGGGAATCATTCTGACAGCAGTATTGTTTTTCGGCAATCCTGATCCGACAAGGGCTACTGCTACAGTACAGTTTTCCTTTGACGGTGCGGCAGACGGCATTGCTCCCAACGGGGAAAAATTTGACATCATAGAAGCGGCATCGGATGAAGTACTGGGAACTGCGCTTCACAACTGCGGCTTGAGTGACAGGTACAGTCCTGACCAGGTCCGGCCCAATCTTGTGATCAAGGGCGTCTATCCGGAGAATATGGCTGCGCAGGTGATGAATTACGAATCCCTGCTGAGTTTTACGGCCAACCGCGATCTCACCGTGGGCAACTATCATCCGACTACTTTCAACATCTCTTTATATAACACATTTGACAAGAAGATTTCGGAGAAGGAGCTGTCTGCGCTTTTGGATGAGATCATAAGATCCTACCAGAAGTATTTTGCAGATACCTATGGGTATTATCTCAATGACAGCGTGCTGCACTTAAATATAGATGATTATGATTATCCGCAGCGGCTGGACATTCTGGAGATCCAGCTCGGCACACTGGAAAAATATGCCGGGGAATTGCAGGAAAAAGAGCCGGCGTTCCGGCATAACGGCATGGGATTCGGCGATATTAAAGTAAGATTTGACAACCTGATTTCCAGTGACCTGGCCAGAATGAGCGCGGATCTGAATATGAACGGCCTGACCCGTGATACAGAGCGCATGCTGATACAGTACCAGTATGAAGTAAAAGAACTGCTGAACCAGGTGGAAAAGAAGCAGGCGCAGCTGGCCAATGTAGATAAGCTGATAAGTTCTTATGAGAAAAATGAAATCATCTATCTCAGCACCAGTGATTCCCTGACCAAGATCGATGGAAACTCTTCCGAGACATATGACTTACTGGTAGATCAGAGGAAGGTCCTGGCGGATAATATCACAGATCTGAAATCCCAGGCAGATACTTATCGTCTGAAGATGGCGGATCTGCTGAAGGAAGATTCACCGGAGCTTTTGACAGCAACATCAGAGAAACCAGAAGATGAAACCAGTATCCCTTCGGAGGTGACAGATTCTGAAGAGTCTGTAATAACAAATGAAGAAAAAGAGGCAGTAACTCCTGAAGATGGTACTGAAGCTGCAGGGGGGGATGCTGCAGAGGATACTGATGAAGAAAAAAATGAAAGCGGCAAAGAAGAACCTGCAGCGGAATCCCTGACAGAGGACAATAAAGAAAGCTCCGCAGATCAGGAAACATCTATGCAGTCCGGATCAGCAGTGAAGACAGAGGAGACGGAAACAGAGAATTCTGTGGAGATCTCGATAATGTCGGAAGAGGAACTTGCCAAAGCAGCAGCGGAAGCGGAAGAGAAGACTCATCGCCGTGTCGGGATTCTCGAAGGCAACATAAGCAGTCTTCAGGTCAAACAGGCGACGGTCGTTTCAGATTTTAAGAACCTTCTTCAGGCATACAACGACCAGGAGATTAATGATCTGACAGTTTCCGCAAGAAACTTCAGGTATATTGCACCTTCAGTATTATCCGGAGCATTTATTAAAAAGGCAATAAAGGTTGCAGGACCTGTCTGTGCGCTGGGCTTCATGGTGTGTATGGTATTGTTATTTCTGCATATGAATAATAAAGACAAAGAAGAGAATAGACAGGCACTTTAAAGATTTTATCGACACCCTGCTTTATACTGAAAAAGAATTTTGGTTTGTATAATTACTGTTACACGCGTGCATGTATGTCATTTGATATCGGTGCACGCGTGTTGTATAAAGAAGAATAAAAATGGATAATGAAAAATTGTTAACCATTTCGGTAGCGGCATATAATGTGGAGAATACTCTCGGAGAAACGCTGGAGTCACTTATAACGGATCCTGCAGTTATGGCAAAGCTGGAGATCATCATTGTCAACGATGGTTCTTCGGATGGTACGGCAGAGGCTGCAAAAAGGTATGCAGATAAATATCCGGGCACTTTTCAACTGGTAAATAAAGAAAACGGAGGCCACGGATCCACTCTCAACACATCTATCAGCCTGGCGCACGGAAAGTACTGGAAGATGCTGGACGGAGATGACTGGGTGGAAACAGAGAATCTGCCATCGTTTATTCGTTTTCTGGAAGAGACAGATGCAGATCTTATATTGACGCCTTACGAAAAAGTATGGGTGGACCGGTCAGAACTGGTGAACAGCCATTCCCTTTCGAATGGAAAGGTCCTGGATGTGAGCAGCGTTCAGGAAGATCAGTTGCTTCGTCTGTTTGCGCACGAAATGGCGATCCGTACTTCACTGCTGCAGGATAACGGCATTTCCATGACAGAACACTGTTTTTATGTGGATACGGAACTGGTATACTATTCTCTGTATCATACAAAAACAGTGGCAGCATTGGATTTGCCGATTTATCGCTACAGGCTTGGCGTGACAGGACAAAGTGCCAGTATCCAGGGCCGTCTCCGTCATTGGGAAGATGCTCAGAGAGTTGAAAAAAGACTTCTTGAGCATTATTATGGGAACAACGAATGTACAAACTGTGCCCCTGCGGTCAGGAAATCTCTCTACGATATCATTTTCAGTTTCGGGATATACCAGTACCAGAACTTTGCTTTAATGGAAGATACTGCAGAAGCACGCGAGAGGGCCAGCTCATTCGATTCGTACCTGAAACAGTTCCCGAAGTTTTACAGGGAGCTGGGCAGCAGCAAACTGGTCAAGCTTGAGAGAATACTTCGCTTCCATATGCTTTCCTGTTTCCGCAATACTGTGAGTACAATCGTGAAGACTTAATCAGCAGGCTTTTCAGGATAAAAGAATGAATATCCTTCATATAACAATTTTAGCTCCTGGCAGATATAACGGAGGGGAGATCGGGGTCCGTCAGACCCTGCTCTCCCTGATTGATAATGGTTATATAGTGGACTACCTGGGACCGGAGATCAGGGATCCCGAGCTGCGGGGATTGTACCGCAACACATATGAACTTGAAGCAAACCGAAATAAACTGATAAGGATCTGGGACACTCTCCATGGAATCAGCAACCAGCGTTACCGTTCCTGGCTGGCTTTCAGTAAAACATTTGATTTTAACAGGTATGATGCCATCGTCATGGACTTTACCAAGCTTGACTATATGCTGGAAAAGCTCCCGTTGAACAAGCTCATTGTCCGTGCCCACAACGTGGAAGCAGACTATTCGGCACGCAACTACAGCATCCAGAAGACGTTTGTAAACTATCTGGACAAGGTGTTTGCAGCAAGGAGAGAGGCAGATATTTTAAAAAAAATACAGCATCTGATTGTTCTGACAAAAGAGGATGCTGCGCGTTTTTCCGAACTGTACGATACATCAAAGATTCAGATGACCATAGATCCCGTATGCCTGGAAGCTCCGCCATTTACTGATTTAAAAAAGAATTTGGAAAAGAAAGAGGACCGTGAATTCACCATCTTAATGACAGGGTCTTTGTGGTTCGGGCCTAATTATGAGGGCTTCAAATGGTTTCTGAATAATGTATATCCTGCAATATCATTTAAAAAGAGGGTAATGATTGCCGGGGCCAGGCCGAACGATGAACTGAAAGAAATCGTGTCGCGCCTGCCGGACTGTAAAATCATAGACACACCGGAATCTATGGCACCTTATCTTAGAAGTGCGGATATGTACATTGCTCCCATATTCGATGGAGCCGGAATGAAAGTAAAAGTAGCAGAAGCCATGTCCTACGGTCTTCCGATTGCGGGGACAAGCCATGCGTTTACTGGATATGAGACAGAAGGAACAGAGGGCATCTGGTGTTGTGCGGATGCTTCGGAGATGATTGAAGCGGTCTGCAATTGCGCAGGCAGAGAAGCGGAAGACATTTACAGGATCCGCTGCGGTATTCGGGAATTATTTGAAAAGAATTATTCTATGAAAACGAGTACTATGGTTTTCAGAAAAGTTATCGAAAATATCTGTAAAGATGCGGGAGAGCATGCGAATGATTAGTGTGATCATACCGGTCTATAATGTGGGAGAATATCTGGAGCGCTGCCTGGACAGCATACTTTGCCAGTCATGCAAGGAATTGGAGATCATCCTGGTGGATGACGGAAGTACGGATCAAAGCGGAGCTCTGTGCGATAATTATGCGGCGAAAGATGAACGGCTCAAAGTAATACACCAGCCCAACGGGGGTGTAAGCAAAGCACGCAATGCGGGTCTATTGGCTGCATCGGGTGATTACATTGGTTTTGTGGATGCGGATGATTATCTGGAACCTAATACTTATGAATGCCTGCTAAAGCAGATGGGAAAAGCGGATGCGGATATTGCGATCTGCGGGGCCTGGTTTCATTGGCCTGATAAGACTACGCAGAATGACATCGCCGGACTGGAAGAAAAGTACACAGGTCCTGAAGAAACACTGCGGAACTATCTCGGGAAAAACTATTATGGCCGTGGATTGTGGAATAAGTTGTTCCGCAGGGAAGCGGTAAACCAGACCCTATTTGATGAAGATGTTTCATATTTTGAAGATTCCCTGTTTTTCTGCGGAGTTCTCAAAAGAATGATCGAATCTCAAAAAGGTATCATCTCGTTTGTAAAAGAGCCGCTATATCATTATATGATTGGCAGGGACGGGAGTTCCATCAGGAACTTTGAAAGATATCAGACCAGTATGCTTTCCGCAGAAAGGATTTGCAGCCTGTTTGATAAAAATGATCCTGCAGAAAAACCTTTATATGATATCGCAAGGTTTAGGTTAGCTTTCATGGCAGTCAACTGCTGCCGGCAGGCATTGCTGAACGGAAGGAAAAGTGAGGCAGAGGTGTATAGACAGACTGCAGCAAAAATCATGAAAGAACAGGCTCATAATAAGGATATTCCGGAGAGTGAAAAGCTGAAAGTGAAACTAGGGTTGATTTCTCCGGTACATGGTGTCAATATTTGGAAAAAAATACGATAATAAATAGAGTGTTAAAACAGAAAGCAGGAAAAGAAAAATGACGATTATCGTAACAGGCGGAGCCGGATTTATAGGCAGTAATTTCATTTTTTATATGCGGAAAGCGCATCCGGACTACAGAATTGTATGTCTGGACAAACTGACGTACGCAGGCAATCTGAGCACTTTGAAGGATGTGATGGGCGATCCCAACTTCCGGTTTGTGAAGGTGGATATCTGCGACCGTGAAGCAGTCTATAAAGTATTCGAGGAAGAAAAACCTGATATCGTGGTGAACTTTGCTGCAGAGAGCCATGTGGACAGAAGCATTGAAGATCCCTCGATCTTTCTGCAGACCAATATTGTCGGTACAAGCGTCATGATGGATGCCTGCCGCAAATATGGCATCAAGAGATATCATCAGGTCAGTACGGATGAGGTTTACGGTGATCTTCCGCTGGACCGCCCCGACCTGTTCTTTACAGAAGAGACGCCGATCCATACCAGTTCGCCATATTCTTCATCCAAAGCAGGTGCGGATCTTCTGGTTATGGCATACCATCGTACATTTGGGCTGCCGGTTACCATCAGCCGCTGCTCCAATAACTACGGGCCGTATCATTTCCCGGAAAAACTGATTCCTCTTATGATAGCCAACTGCCTGAATGACAAGCCGCTTCCTGTATATGGAGAAGGCCTGAATGTCCGTGACTGGCTTTATGTGGAGGATCATTGCAAGGCAATTGATCTGGTGATTCATGACGGACGTGAAGGTGAAGTTTACAACATTGGCGGACATAATGAGATGCGCAACATCGATATCGTCAAGCTGATCTGCAAGGAGCTGGGCAAGCCGGAAAGCCTGATCACTCATGTAACTGACCGCAAAGGCCATGATATGAGATATGCCATCGACCCTACAAAGATTCATAATGAGTTAGGCTGGCTGCCGGAAACGCATTTTGAAGACGGCATTAAAAAGACGATACAGTGGTATCTGGATAACCGCTCCTGGTGGGAAGATATTATTTCCGGTGAATACAGAAACTATTATGAGAAGATGTATGGAAAAAGGGAAAAGATTTAATACAGGGGTCATTGGTTAAGGCTTCAATAACAGTTTTATTTTCGGAAAACAGAATCGGGAAGGAAGCAATATGCATAAAAGATGGAGTATTATCAATAAACTGTTGGCAATGACAATGGTATTGTCACTTTATCTAATGAATATAACTTATGCTTTTAACGTTGCAACTCCATCTGATTATACGGAAGCTATCATCGAAAAAGCAGCAGAGCCCATTTCCGGAGAAATGGCAATTGATACGGAAACAACTCCGGAAGATGAGGCGCTGATCAATGGTTTTGAGGATATGCCTCTGGAGGAGACGATAGAGCCGGTTTTATCTCCTGCCTTTTTTCAGGAACAGGTACTTGGCAATGTCAGGGTTTCTGTGAGTGCTCCGGAGGGAGTATTTCCTGAAGATGCCATTCTTTCAGTAAAAAGGGTAAGATCTAAAAGTACCATAAGCGATATCGAGGAAGCTGTCGAAGAAGAGAGGCGGGAAGAAATAAATGTTGCCGGCAGTTATTATTATGACATTAAAGTACTTCTCGACGGGGAGGAAGTAGAGCCGAATACAGAGTACGGAATGGTCCAGGTTTCATTCAGCCTGAACAGTAGTAATGTCGACAGCGAAGCTGTAAATGTTTATCACATTATTGAAGAAGAAAACGGGCTGATCGCGGAGGAGATGGAAACAGATACCTTCAGTTCAAGCGGCGATACTTCAGTTATCAGTATAGAAACAGACTGTTTTTCTTATTATGTAGTTGAGTTTACCTACGAAGGCCTGGAATATGTGCTGGAAGGGGACACGGATGTCAGGATGGCGGAAATTCTGGATTCCTTGGGATTGATGGGAACGGTATCCCATGCCTCGGTAAGTGACGAGAAGCTGCTCACAGTTGTAAAAGATGGATATGACTGGATTGTAAAGGCTAGACAGCCTTTTACGACGACCGAGTGGATGGATGTCACTATAGATGGACTGGTTTTCAGAATTATACTTACAGATACTATAGAGGAAACGCAGATCACCAAGCAGCCTGTGAACCAGAAGGTGCCGGTCGGAGGTCAGGTAAATTTCAGCGTGGAAGCGACAGGCGTAAACCTGAGATACCAGTGGCAGCAGAAGCGTGAAAGTGCGGGC
>Ga0129307_1002363_pt1 | contig 15175 bp, 15 predicted proteins | sample P1105metagenome_FD_94437 | JGI IMG/M metagenome (GOLD analysis project Ga0129307, IMG submission 94437) | Capybara group fecal microbial communities from Wisconsin, USA - P1105 metagenome | ecosystem: Host-associated > Mammals > Digestive system > Large intestine > Fecal | place: USA: Wisconsin... | reverse complement strand
GTGCTGAATATGCGCCGACAGATTTTTCGTCAGATTGTATAGAAATTCCGCAGGCATACTGACGTATGTCAAGGGATTTCTGTGCAAGATGACGGAAAATATGTCCGCAGATTCAGTGCAAAGTCGTCAGGCGGGCTTTGTACGGTGTTGCCGTAAATTATTCTGTAACTGATTCTAACATACGAAATAACAGTATCAAACCTGAGTTTTACGCCATTTCCCGCCCGTCACCGACACGCTTCATCCCACGCCGTCAGAACTCCGCTTCATCCGACGCAGTAAAACAGCGGATTCTGTCGGATACTGCGATATTTTCATGCGAAAAAATACGTATCTGCGTATTTCACAAGCTTTTCACTTCTATCACAATTTTCCTGTTGTTTTTTTCAGATGGGTATGTTATAATTTTATCATAATGATATGGGAGGTAATTCAATGAACGAAAATAAAGACAACAGAAAACGCTATACAAACGCATTGCTGTTCGGTTTGCTGCTGATACTCATCTTCAACGCAGTCATTATGCCGATGCTGAATAATCAGCCCGTCAAGGATACCGAGTACAGCTTTTTCCTCGAACAGATCGAGGACGGCAATGTCTCAAAGGTCGAGATAACCGACAACGAAGTAAGCTTCCAGACCAAGGATGACCAGAAATACTCAACTGTCCGTATCGACGACCCCGACCTTGTTGAGAGGCTGAACGACAAAGGCGATATCGAGTTCACGGGTGTTTCCTCTCAGCAAAGCCCTCTGCAAAGCTTTCTTTTTGCGTGGGTACTTCCGCTGATATTCCTTTTCGCCCTTTACAGCCTGCTTTTCCGCACTCTTGGCAAGCGTATGGGAGGCCTCGGCAATGCTATGTCGTTCGGCAAAAGCAATGCCAAAGTCTACGTAAAGGCACAGACAGGCAAGACCTTCGAGGATGTGGCAGGTCAGGACGAGGCTAAGGAAGCTCTCAAGGAGATCGTGGATTTTCTGCACGATACCGGTAAATACGCTGAAATAGGCGCAAATCTGCCAAAGGGCGCTCTGCTTGTAGGTCCTCCCGGCACAGGTAAGACTCTCCTTGCACAGGCTGTCGCAGGCGAGGCTGAGGTACCGTTCTTCTCGATATCAGGCTCGGAATTTGTTGAGATGTTCGTGGGAATGGGTGCGGCTAAAGTCCGTGACCTGTTCAGTCAGGCTGTGGAAAAAGCGCCCTGTATCGTGTTCATCGACGAGATAGACACCATCGGCAAAAAGCGTGACGGTCAGATAGGCGGAAACGACGAGCGTGAACAGACTCTCAACCAGCTGCTTACCGAAATGGACGGCTTCGACGGCAAAAAGGGAGTTGTCATCCTTGCCGCTACAAACCGTCCCGAATCCCTCGACCCTGCGCTTCTCCGTCCCGGACGCTTCGACAGGCGCATACCTGTTGAGCTTCCCGACCTTGCAGGCCGTGAGGCAATACTGAATGTTCACGCAAAAAAGATAAAGCTGACCGACGGCATCGACTTCAACGCTATTGCCCGTGCTACCGCAGGCGCTTCGGGTGCAGAGCTTGCCAATATCATCAACGAAGCCGCTCTCCGTGCTGTCAGAAACGGCAGAAGTGCTGTTGACCAGTCGGACCTTGAAGAGAGCGTAGAAGTTGTAATCGCAGGCTATCAGCGCAAAAATGCCGTTATTTCCCAGCAGGAAAAGGAGATAATCGCTTACCACGAAATAGGCCACGCCCTTGTTGCCGCCATGCAGAAGGACTCCGCCCCGGTACATAAGATAACCATTATCCCCCGTACTTCGGGCGCTCTCGGCTACACCATGCAGGTGGACGAGGGAGAGAAATTCCTCATGACGAAGGAAGAAGCACTGGCAAGGCTTGCAACTCTCACAGGCGGACGCTCGGCTGAGGAGATAATTTTCAACACCTGCACCAGCGGCGCTTCAAATGATATAGAAAAAGCCACCCAGCTGGCAAGAGCTATGGTGACCCGTTACGGTATGAGCAGCACTTTCGATATGATAGCGCTGGAGACTGTGAATAACCAGTACCTGGGCGGAGATACCTCGCTTGCCTGCTCCCCCGAAACCGCCGCACGCATCGACGACGAGGTGAACAGGATAGTGAAGAATGCCCACGCCAAGGCTGTGCAGATTCTCACCGACAATATCGACAAACTCCACGAACTTGCGCACTATCTCCTCGATAAGGAAACTATTACAGGCGAGGAGTTCATGGCTATTCTGAAACCTGAGAAATCATTGGTGTAATTTTAAAAGGGCGGTTCAACCGCCCTTTTCTTATTAAGCTTCATCAATATATACAATTTCATCGTCTGTAAAAAACGACCTCCATTTTTCCTTACCTTTCACTTCATTTTTTATGAATGGTCTGTTTTTCCTTTTAACATATTCATCTGACATGTCTTTTACTCTTTCTGAAAAAAAGAGGAAGATAAAGAATATTATCATGAATATTACCATAAACGTTGTACATAACATCAACTTGTCGTATTTCATCAGTAAATTATTAGCAAAAACAAATATCTTTTCATTAAAACAATTTGATGCTGTGATTTTATTTACAGATATTTCAAATTGTTCAGTGGTCAGATTTCCTACATGGATTTCCCCATTCTTTAGTGATTCAAATGCCTCTTCATTAATACATGTTATATGTGAAGCGAGTGAAATAATAACATCATATACTAATACCGGTAAAAGCCATATAAAATAAACCATTATTTTAAAAAGCTTTTCTACACTCATTTCTCTCTCTTCAAAATAATTCTTGTCCACTTTAAGTTTAACTATATTATTACCATCACTATTGAATTTTTGAATTTTCTTTTCAAGCCCCTTTAAAGAACTGTTAGAAAATAGAACTTTTCCAATTAATTCAAAAACAATCGGAAAAATAATAGCACTAATTTGCGTTGAATTAAATATAGCTATGGAAAACAATATTAAAATGGTAAACAACATTAACTGTTTATTCTCTTTAAATTGTCTCCATATAATTCGAATTGTTAGTCCAATAATGCCAATAAAGGATAACAAAGCAAAAAAACTCGCCCAAAATTCAGTATTATCTGGGTAAAAGAAATACTCAATTAAAAAAGCAACAAACATCATAATAAAACTAATAACACCAAATCCGATTTCCCACCCAAAACTCTTTAATAAGTTTTTTATTTTCTCTGACATAAAAACCAACCCTTTCGTTATTTATTTTTACAGCTATATTATATCATATATTTTACATAATTGCAACAATTTCAAGCCTTTTATTATAAAAACTTTTAGAGGATTTTTTAGTAATAATAAACAAATCCAGAAAGGGACGCTTTGAAGCGTCCCTTTCTGTCTGTAGAAAAAATAGTTTTTGAGATTGATCATATCAAGGGCGCTCGGAAAGCGCCCCTACAAATCGGCTATTATTTGTTGGTTTATGTAGGGGCGAGTTCCGCTCGCCCGCATTTTTAGATGACATCAGCTTTTCCTTACTTATTCATATCAGCCAGTACCTTGTCGTACTCGTCTGTGATCTCCTTTTCGGGAGCTGAAGTCGCAAGTGATACTGCTACGATAGCGATAAGAGCTGTCACGAAAGCAGGGAGAAGCTCATATATAGCGAAGATTCCGCCCAGCTTTGCGATGCCGAACTTCCATACGAATACCATAATTCCGCCTGCTACCATTCCTGCCATAGCGCCGTATTTATTGGAGCGCTTCCAGAAAAGTGCCGCAAGCATTACAGGTCCGAATGTCGCACCGAAGCCTGCCCATGCAAATGATACTACACGGAATACCGAGCTGTTCTGATCCCATGCAAGGATAACTCCCAGTACAGCTATTACCATGAGTACAACTCTCGCAGAAAGCATGGACTGCTTGTCCGACATCTTCACGCCGAATACTCCCTTGAGGATGTTCTCTGACATACTTGATGATGCGGCAAGAAGCTGTGAGTCGGATGTGGACATTGTACAGGCAAGGATTCCTGCGAATACAAGGCCTGCGATAACTGCAAGGAAGAAACCGTGCTCGCTCATATAAAGTGCAATTTTTACGATGATAGTCTCGGAGTCCTCAAGGTTTTCAACAACACCCTGTTTGGAAAGAAGATTTCCGATGAAGCCGATAAATATAGCAACGCCCATCGAGATAACCACCCATACGGATGCGATCCTTCTGGATGTCTTTATCTTGTTCTTGTCCTCGATAGCCATGAAGCGGAGGATGATATGAGGCATTCCGAAGTAGCCGAGGCCCCATGCAAGCAGTGAACAGATGGTCAGCAGATTGTACTTGTCAGCGCCGCCTGTTACCACATTGTGGATGTGGCTCAGCGAGAGATAGCCCTCCATTGATCTTGCATTGTCCAGTACAGCGTCAACTCCGCCTGCCTTGTTTATGCCGAATAAGATGATGCTGATAAGTGCGGCAGTCATTACTATCGACTGGATAAGGTCAGTAAAGCTTGCGGCAAGGAATCCGCCTGAACAGGTGTATGCGATGATAACAACGGCACTTATCACCATTGCTGTGTGGTAATCCCAGCCGAAAATAGTGCTGAAAAGCTTTCCGCAGGCCGAGAATCCCGAAGCAGTGTAAGGCACGAAGAAGATGAGGATTATCAGAGCGGAGATGCCCATGAGTATCTTCTTTTTGTCGTGGTAGCGGTTTGAGAAGAAATCAGGAACAGTGATAGCGCCGACTTTCTGGCTGTAAACTCGCAGTCTCTTTGCGACGAAAAGCCAGTTCAGATATGTACCTACGGCAAGACCGATGGCAGTCCAGCCTGCCTCAGCGCCGCCTGTCAGGTAGGCTACTCCGGGAAGTCCCATCAGCAGCCAGCTGCTCATGTCGGAAGCCTCGGCACTCATAGCGGTAACGAGAGGTCCAAGCTTACGTCCGCCAAGGTAGAAGTCGCTGACGTTCTTGTTTTTCTTCGAGTAGATAACGCCTATTACTATCATCATGCACAGATAGGCGATTATCGTAATGGGGATGATCATAGAAATCTTGTTCATTGGTTTACTCCTTTAGGCAACACCGCACAAAGCCCGCCTGACGGCTTTGCACTGAATCTGCGGACATATTTTCCGTCATCTTGCACAGAAATCCCTAGACATACGTCAGTATGCCTGCGGAATTTCTATACAATCTGCCGAAAAATCTGTCGGCGCATATTCAGCACAAGTTTTGTGCGGTGTTGCCTTACGTTTTTTCGTGTAAAAACACTATTTTATTATACACTACGATATATAATATGTCAAGATGGTGAATTTGCGGTGCAAAATACGATATAGTGCACTGCTTCATGGGATAGCGTGGACGCCCTCCCATACATTATTAATATAAACGCTTGCTAAACCGGAAATAATGTGCTATAATATAATAGAATAACTATATATCAAGGAGGACTCATATGAAATATACTCAGGGCAGTTATATCATCACTGAGAAAATGGCTATAGCCCGCAATATCTATAGCTTCACCATATCATGTCCAGAAGTCGCTGAGGCGGCAGTTCCCGGACAGTTCGTACATATCAGAGCCAAAGGCTTCACTCTCCGCAGACCTATTTCCATCTGCGGCATCGACAAGGAGAAAGGCACTCTCCGCATCGTTTTCGAGATAAGAGGTCAGGGCACCGAGGAGATCGCTAAACTGAACAAGGGCGACCTTATCGATATGCTCGCTCCCCTCGGTCACGGATTCACCGTAAAGCACGGCGCCGAAAAGGTGATACTCATCGGCGGCGGTATCGGTACTCCGCCCATGCTCCCTCTTGCTAAGATATACGGCGAAAAAGCCGCTGTCATCAGCGGTTTCAGAAACAGTTCCGCTGCCATCCTTCAGGATGACTTCAAGGCAGCAGGCGCAGAAGTGATACTCTGCACCGATGACGGCTCGGCAGGCATCCACGGCTTTGTTACCCAGCCGCTGAAGGAGCTTGCTGAAAAAGGCGGCATCTCCGCTGTTTACGCCTGCGGCCCCATGCCCATGCTGAAAGGTGTTGCGGCTATCTGCAAGGAGAACGGCATTTTCTGCGAGATTTCACTTGAAGAGCGCATGGCCTGCGGTATCGGCGCCTGTCTCGGATGTGCCTGCCGCACAAAGCGCAATGACGAGGAATATTTCGCTCACGTCTGCAAGGACGGCCCTGTTTTCAATGCTGAGGAGGTGCTCTGGTAATGGCTGATCTTTCTGTAAATGTATGCGGTATCGACTTCAAGAACCCGATAATCCCTGCTTCCGGCGTTTTCGGCTACGGAAGAGAGTATGAGGAACTCTTTCCCCTGAACAAGCTGGGCGGTATCGCCACCAAGGGTACTACTCTCCATCTAAGGACAGGCAATCTCGCTCCGAGGATCGCTGAAACTCCGTCAGGTATGCTCAATTCCGTGGGACTCCAGAACCCCGGCATCGACCACTTCATCGACACAGAGCTGCCGAATCTGCTGACAAAGGATCTTGTCATCCTTGCCAATATCGCAGGCGCTACTCCCGAGGAATGTGCGGAAGTTGCCGCTAAACTGGACGCTACAGACGTTCACATGATCGAGCTGAATATCTCATGCCCCAACGTAAAACAGGGCGGTGCGGCTTTCGGTACAAGCTGTGACATGGCCGCTGAGGTAACACGCAAGGTACGTGAAGCCACAAAGAAGCCTCTCGTTGTAAAGCTTTCCCCAAATGTCACAAGCATCACCGACATTGCCAAATCCGTTGAAGCCGCAGGTGCTGACGCTGTTTCGCTGATAAATACTCTCCTCGGCATGAGAATAGACATAAACACAGGCAGACCAATTCTCCGCAACAACGTTGGCGGTATGAGCGGTCCTGCTGTATTCCCTATCGCTGTCCGCATGGTATGGCAGGTGGCTAATGCCGTAAACATACCTGTTATCGGTATGGGCGGTGTATCATCCGGACGTGACGCTATCGAGCTGATGATGGCAGGCGCAAGCGCTGTACAGGTCGGTGCAGCTATTTTCACAGACCCTTACGCTCCCGTGAAGATAATAGACGAGATGAACGAATTCCTCGACAGCAAGGGCATCAAGTCCGTAAAGGACATTATCGGCACTGTCAAGCCCTGGTAGCAAGCTGGCGTCAGCTTGACCACGTACACGCTTCGCTCGTAAACTCGCTTACTCTCTGCGAGGCGGTCAGTCTGCTTTCGCTCGCTGGCACTAATATAAAGCGGTGATTTTTGCAAACGTCTGCCTGATCACGTACACGCTTCGCTCGCTGATGTCTAAAAAATGATAATCGTCTTATAAAACAATAATTATCACTTATAATAACAGCATTTACCGAATTACCGCCAAAAGGAATATTACTATGAAAAAAATATTTATTCTGTCTGTTCTATGTGCATTGGCACTTGCCGGCTGTGCTGAACATAATCCCAGTTCATCCGAAGTCATATCCGAAACTGCACCAACTACCGAAGAACCGACTGAAACAGAACGTTCCGAACCCTATGTTCACGGCGATGACGGCTACTTCAATCTCGTCGAAGAAGGCAATCAGTTCAATATGCGTTATCAGAATGAGGGCACTTGCTGGGCATTTGCAGGCGCAGCGGCAATAGAATCTGCTTATTACATGAGGTATAAAAGCGCTGTCGAGATCGATCCTCTCGAGATCATTAATGCCGTTTACAATAATGATAAGGAAGAAGGCTATTTTCTCGCTGACGGAGTAAGAGATAAAACAGCAGGCGGAAATATGAAAATTATAGGCGAAGCTCTTTCAAAAGGCTTCGGCGGTCTGACTGTTGACAATATGGACGATTTGTATAGTATCAAGCCCGATGATCTGAAAGAGTATATAAAGAAAAACGGTGCTGTGGCTGTTTCCGTTTATGATTCCTCAGGAAACAGAGGCTGGTATCACGATTATTACATCATGAGAAACTCCGATAATAAAGACACCAATCATGCCGTTGTCATTGTCGGCTGGGACGATCACTTCCCCAAGGAGTATTTCATCGATCCTGCTCAGAATGACGGTGCGTGGATATGCTATAACAGTAATATTGGTTCCCAAGGATACGGCTATCTTTCCTATGAGACATATTTCAGGGATCCTGTCGCTTTTTCCGTAACCGATGAATATTCCGATGTTCTGAGCTATGACTGCGGAACGGAAATAGATTTCTTTTTATACTACGGCGAAGACGACGGTGTCACCTTGGCAAATGTTTTCGATAAGCCCGGAACTTTATCTGCTGTGGGAGTAAGTTCTCTTCTTCCTGAGGAAAATATAACAATTGAAGTCTACACCGACGATTTCAGCAAACTTCTGTACAGTCAGGATGCTTTTCTTGAATACAGCGGATATCATACCATAAAGCTTGACAAGCCTCTGGAAGTTGATAAATATGCGCTGGCAGTACGTTATACGGGACCCGCTCCTCTTGAATCTGATAGTTTCGGATTCAAGAATACAAACGATATCACTTTCAAATCAGTAATTAAAAAGGGGCAGTCATATGTACTCTTAGGCGGTAAGTGGAAAGATCTTGCAGACAAGGACGCAAAAGAATTGCTGCAAACAGACTTTACCCCTAAAAATGCCTGTATAAAGGCTCTCTACACCAACTGAAGCAAATAAAACCATGTCAAAGGATGAAGGAGGATTCAGATGCTGTTTACTGTTATAAATATTGAAAATGAAAACGGTGCTGTCTACGTTACAGGCAGTACTTCCATCGGATATATCAAAGGCGTATGGAAAGACGAGGAAATGCCCGAAAACGGCAGGAAATACCCGATAGAACTGCAATTCCCCGTTGTTGAAAGAGAAGCAGTCGTTCCCAGCACTTCCGATATCGGCACAAAGATACTGGGCGACAAGACCTCTTTCTGCTGTGAATGTGTGGATTTCGACACTGTGTACTACCTCCGCTTATCTGTGGACGGCACAGCTATGCTGGATGTTTCCAAGGAAGACCCTCCTATCGAAAAAGGCCAGTGCATCAGCTTCTCGCTTCCCTTTGAGATGGTCTGTATATATCCTGTCAGAATATAATACAAGAGTGTGATAATATGATAATTATGTCTGTTGATTTCGGTGACGCAAGAACAGGTATCGCTGTCTGCGGAAAAAGCGAAATGATAGCTTCGCCTGTTACAGTCATCCCCGAAAAAGACTTCGATAAATGTATCGAAAAAACTGCCGCCCTCGCTAAAGAGCAAAGGGCGGAACAGATAGTTGTAGGCTATCCAAAGAATATGAACGGCACTATCGGTGAAAGATGCGAGAAATGCACTCTTTTCGCCGAAAAGCTGGAGGAAATGACAGGTATCCCCACCAGGCTGTGGGACGAGCGCTGTACCACTGTTTCGGCGCATAACTACCTGAATGTGACCAACACAAGGGGTAAGAAACGCAAGAATGTGGTGGACGCTGTTGCCGCTGTCATCATCCTTGAAAGCTACCTTGAATACAGAAAAAATACGGGTGAAGCTACATCATAAGGGACTTTATATCGTCCCAGAGGCTGTTCGCCGCCTTGAATGTTCTGTTGGCGTCACGCTTTATGCTCATCTTCTTTGAGGGAGCTGCTTCTGTCAGTGCACAGAAGGCCATGCCCACTGCCGCACCTGCTGCCGCTCCCTTTGCAAGTGACTTTATATCCATAGAGTTTCCCTTTCTGCAATGCGTATGATCACGCACCGCCACATTATTATCTGTTAAGAAATATTATTTATTCGCAAGGAGCAAAAATGCATAATCTTAACATAGTCCTCGTTGAACCACAGATACCGCAGAATACAGGCAATATCTCCCGTACCTGCGCTGTTACCGGTGCGAGGCTCCACCTTGTCCGTCCGCTGGGATTTGAAGTCTCCGACAAGCACCTGAAACGTGCAGGTCTGGATTACTGGGACAAGCTGGATATCACCTATTATGACGATCTCAGCGACTTTTTTGATAAAAATAAGGACGGGCATTTCTACTACTTTACCACAAAAGGACTTCACGTCCACAGCGATATCGACTATCCCGACAACTCCTACCTTATTTTCGGCCGTGAGGACAAGGGACTTCCCGAGTCTCTCCTCCACGACAATCCCGGCTTCTGCGCACGTATACCCATGAGAAACGAGCTGAGGAGCCTTAATCTTTCCAATTCCGTTGCCATAGCCGTATACGAAGTGCTGAGACAATGGGATTACCCCGACCTTTCCCGTGAAGGAAAGCTTACCCAATACAACTGGTAAAGGAGAATAATATGTCAAAAATAATGATACTTACCGACAGCTGCTGTGACCTCCCGAAGGAAACTATCGAGGAGCTCGGCATCAAGGTGCTGCCGTTTACCGTAACTTTCGGAGGCGAGACCTTCCGTGAGATATTCGACAAGTCCTCTCAGGAGGTCTACGAAATGATGGAGAAAAATCCCGAGATACCCAAGCATTCCCAGATAACTCCCCTAACTTTCGAGGAGACCTACAAGGAGATATACGAACAGGGCTACACCGATATCATAAGCGTTTCCATCAATTCACAGGGCTCTGGCACTTACAACAACTCCATTATCGGCAAGAACGATTTCTTCGAGAATAATCCCGAAGCTGAGGGAAAGATACGCATTTTCAACCTTGATTCAAAGTGCTACACCGTTTTCTACGGCTATCCTATCATCGAGGCTGTCAAGAAGATACGCAAGGGCGCTGAGGCTGAAGAAATAGTCGCTTACCTTGAAGACTGGTTCGACGTATGCGGTATCTACGCTGTTCCGTATAACCTGAAATATGCCAAGAAATCGGGACGTATCTCCGCTGCTGCCGCTTTTGCAGGCGAACTGCTCGGTCTCAAACCCATCATCCTTTTCGCTGACGGAACTACCAAAACCGTTGACAAGATACGTGGCGAGAAGAATATCGTGCCGAAGCTGGTAGAATGCGTAGAAAAGAATATGACTCCGCAGACTCCCTATCTCATGCTCCACGGCAGAGACAATACTCTCGCCAAGGAGATAGAAAAGGAACTTATCAAGAAAACAGGCAGAAAAGCTGAGATGTACGGCCAGATAGGCGCTGTTGTTTCCGCTAATATCGGCGCTGACATCGTGGCTGTGCTTGTAAGAAGAAAAAACAAGTAACACCAACATACGATTATTTTAAAGCAAAGGAGGCTTAACTATGGGTGAACTTGAATATCATGACATGAAAGTTGCAGAAGCTCACGAGCAAGGCAAGGAAGAAGGCCGTCAGGAAGCTCTCGAAAACGGCGGCGGCGGTGACGGCTCACTTGGATTTTTCCTGGTGATAATACTGTTTTTTGCAGGCATCATCTTTTTCAATCATTACGGCAGTCCGACAGTCAATCCCGGCAATAACGGCGGTCATTCAAGTGTCACCGCAGTCCAGAGCCTTCCTGCTGATATAAGCAACTACATCGCTCCCGACGGTGTCAGATTCTACAGATACACGGGAAGCAGAGGTGAGACTTACGTCCGCCATCACTATGAACCAACCGACCAGATAAGCAAGCAGGGCTACTACCGCTCCGATACAGGCGAGTATATCCTCATCGATATCAGCTACTATAATGACAACGGTCAGAATATGTGCAGATGGGGCATCTACTACTGTGGCTCGGGCGGACGCAGCACAGTTTCCTCAGGCACTGACCCGGTTGATGTTGTGGGTGTTTCCTCCTACAACTGCCAGAATGCTGTTTCGAGTGCGCTGTCAGCATACGGATTCGACAGCATAACACATAACAGCAACGGCTATTACGGTGACGAGATAAGCCGTGACTCTGCTTTCTCCATTATCGGCTACAGTGGGTGATCGTCCACGGCAGGCGGACAGTATCATCTGTTCAATGCGATGCTGTTATATCGTTCGGATGCTCAGTGTACGTTTGCCTGATACAGTCCGATCGGAACATCAAATATGGTTGGCAGGCTATTTTACGTTATGTAAAAGCGCTTTTACATCCTTTTTCCACTGAATATCAAAGAGATTTTGCAAAAAAATGCCGCAATGTAAAAAACAAATGATAGACTTCATGCTCCGGAACTGGTATACTGGTGTCAGTCAGGAGAAAACAATCATCACGAGGAGGTCAACTGATGGAAGTCGGAAATCAGATCAAAAAACATCGTACTGAAAACGGATGGTCGCAGGAGGTGCTGGCTGAGAAAGCTTTTGTAAGCCGTCAGACAGTGTCCAACTGGGAGAACAATAAAAGCTATCCCGACATCCACAGTCTGGTACTTCTCGGAAATATCTTTAACATTTCTCTTGACGAATTAATTAAAGGAGATGTTGAAGTAATGAAAAACGAGATCAACAAAAATGAAGTCAAGGAATTTAACACATGGGCATGGATAATGACAGGGCTTATGCTTATCATGATAATCTCACCTGTGCCGCTTTTCAGTGCAGGTCCGATAGGTATCGTGATATGGGCGGCCATCGTCGCTGTTACTTTAGCGGTATGCGTCAAGGTAGAAAAGCTGAAGAAGTCCTACAACATCCAGACATATAAGGAGATTTCCGCCTTTATGGACGGCAAGCCCCTTGACGAGATCGAAGCTGAGCGAAAGAAGTATACCACTTTCCAGAAAGTCATGTTCGGAGTTTTCAGCGGTATCGTCGCTTTTGGCATTAGTTTCGGAATTATGTGGCTTATGAATAAATAAGGAAAAGCAAGGGCGCACAATGTGCGCCCCTACATTATTTCAGCCATATTTGTGTGATATCTGAGGACCGCCAGAGGCGGCCCCTACATTCACGCTAATGGAAGCCGTTTCAGCCTACGCAAGCCGCTCGCTCGGTGTGGAACGCCGAGGCGGCGTTCCCTACAAAGCTTGCCGTCGAGCGACCTGAAACTCATCGTTCTTACAGAAGTAAGCGAGTTTACGAGCGAATCGTGATCGCCGGCAGGGGCGTCCCTGCCTACTGCATTTTGTATGCGTTGATCATCTTCTGAACCATACGGCCGCCGATAGAACCTGCTTCACGGGATGTGAGGTCGCCGTTATAGCCGTCCTTGAGGTTTACGCCAAGCTCAGAAGCTGACTCCATCTTGAATCTGTCGAGAGCCTCTCTGCCCTTCTGTGTCATTACTCCGCTGTTATTATTGCTGTTATTGCTCATTGTTTTTTCTCCTTTGAGTTGATTTTTTGATGCCGTGATAGTATTATGACACGCTTAGTCTTTTTTATCAAAGGAAATTTTTGCGCAAAAAAAAGGCGGATATTATCCGCCCTTACAATATATCAGCCCTGATTCTTCTTGAAATCAAGATATTCTTCGTATGTGCCCTGTCTGTCGATACAGCCATCTGGTGTTATCTCGATTATGCGGTTTGCTGTAGTCTGGAGTATCTCATGGTCGTGTGACGCAAGAAGTACAACTCCCTTGAAATTCACAAGGCTGTTGTTGACTGCTGTGATGCTCTCAAGGTCAAGATGGTTAGTCGGTCTGTCAAGGAGAAGCACATTCGAGCCGAAAAGCATCATCCGTGAGAACATACATCTTACCTTTTCGCCTCCCGAAAGCACGTTTACAGGCTTGTATACGTCATCGCCAGAGAACAGCATACGTCCCAGGAAGCCACGGAGATAGGTCTCTGTCTCGTCCTTTACGGAATACTGTCTTATCCAGTCAAGAATGGAAAGCTCACAGCCGTTGAAGTATTCGCCGTTGTCAACAGGCATATAGGAAGTTGTAACAGATACGCCCCACTTGAAGCTTCCCTCGTCGGGCTGTTCCTCTTCCATGAGTATCTTGAACAGCATTGTTATTGCCTGTTCGCTTTCACCAATAAAAGCGACTTTGTCGGTACGTCCCAGTGTGAAGCTGACATTATTGAGCAATTTAACTCCGTCAACTGTCTTGGAGATACCGTCCACCTGTAAAACGTCCTTGCCAAGCTCTCTGTCCATGTCAAAGCCGATGAAGGGATAGCGTCTGCTGGATGCAGGAAGCTCCTCAACTGTCAGCTTTTCGATAAGCTTACGGCGTGATGTTGCCTGGTTGGACTTTGATTTATTTGCCGAGAATCGTGCGATAAAGTCTTTGAGTTCCTTTATCTTTTCCTCGTTCTTCTTGTTCTGCTGTTTTATCATGCGCTGTATCAGCTGGCTTGATTCGTACCAGAATTCGTAGTTTCCGACGTACATCTTGATCTTGTTGTAGTCGATATCAACGATGTGTGTGCAGACATTATTGAGGAAGTGTCGGTCATGGGATACGACTATGACTGTACCGAAATACTCGGAAAGGAATTCCTCCAGCCATCTTACAGCATCTATATCAAGGTGGTTTGTAGGCTCGTCGAGGAGAATGATATCAGGGTTGCCGAAAAGTGCCTGTGCAAGAAGCACCTTTACCTTCTCGTTACCCGAAAGCAGTGCCATCTGAGTATAGAGGATATCCTCGGAAAGTCCAAGGCCCTGAATCAGCTTTGATGCATCTGATTCAGCCTCCCAGCCGTTGAGCTCGGCAAATTCAGCTTCAAGCTCCGAAGCTTTTACGCCGTCCTCCTCGGTGAAGTCCTCCTTTGCGTAGAGTGCGTCTTTTTCCTGCATTATCTCGTAAAGTCGGGCATTTCCCATAATTACCGTATCAAGAACGGTATACTCATCGTATGCGAAGTGATCCTGCTTGAGTACGCTGAGACGCTCCTCCTTGGGCATTACTACTTCACCCGAAGCAGGCTCCAGTTCACCGCAGAGCACACGGAGAAAAGTTGACTTGCCTGCGCCGTTTGCACCGATCACACCGTAGCAGTTGCCGTTTGTGAATTTCAGGTTTACATTCTTGAAAAGTGTCGAGCCTCCGAACTGAACGCTCACATTACTAACTGTTATCATAGTACCTCCAAATAATTTACTGTATAGTATTATAGCATAGTTCATTTAGTTTGTCCAGTCCGAGCTGACGTCAGCCCGGCCACTTACACGATTCGCTCATAAACTCGCTTACTCTCTGCGAAACTGTTACTCTGCTTTCTGCTCTCTGTTCTCTGATTTCTGCTTACTAATAACTACAGGGCAACAGCATTTACTTTTTTTGGGGTGATTCATAATTCTTGTAAACCATCCGTAAAGCATCGCTACTCTTGCTTTACTACTTCGTCAGGGGGACGCTGTCCCCCTCATTCACCCCCTGCAAGGGAGATAACATCTCCCAACGGTCGCCC
>Ga0129307_1002362_pt1 | contig 15177 bp, 12 predicted proteins | sample P1105metagenome_FD_94437 | JGI IMG/M metagenome (GOLD analysis project Ga0129307, IMG submission 94437) | Capybara group fecal microbial communities from Wisconsin, USA - P1105 metagenome | ecosystem: Host-associated > Mammals > Digestive system > Large intestine > Fecal | place: USA: Wisconsin... | reverse complement strand
GAAAGACCTGCCGAAGCAGTTCTACCAGTTACAGTTTATCGTTGAGCAAAAGTCGGAAATACTGAAAAAAGAGGAACAGATATCCATTGATGCAGGTGAACTTGTCGGAAAGCTGTACAATGCTCTCATATTATTGATGAAGGACAGGATTTCGGGCAGGACAAAATCGATGATGCTGAAATAATTGATCTTTTGTATGATATTGTTTATGATAAGAATAATGGCAGCTCTTTCTATCTTTTCTATGATAAGAATCAGCTGGTACAGGGACGCAAACTTCCTGACTGTATAGCAAATGCTGATTGCAGACTAACACTATATAGAAACTGTAGAAATACTGAAAACATAGCAACTTCATCTCTGCGTTTCTTGGGTAGTAAGAAACCTCCCAAAGTGTTTGAAAGAGCTATACGTGGATCTTCTCCTACTTTACTTATAAGCACGGACGAAGCCTCGCAAATAAGAACTATTAATGAAATGATTGATAAGTATTCTGATGCATATGGAAATAGTATCGTTATTCTTACATGCTCGACCGTTGAACACAGTTTGTTGTCATCATTTAGAGATGGAGAGTATTACCGATATAACGGAAAGAAGGTTCTCTTTACCACCTGCCGAAAATTCAAAGGACTTGAAAGTGATGTAGTAATACTGATAGACGTTACTCAAAAGTTTATGCTTGAACAAGAGTATAAGAATATAGTATATGTGGGTACATCAAGGGCACGATTTGAACTTTGTGTTGTTACATCATTGAGTGATAATGAAATCAGCGAAGTGCTTGCTACAGAGAATATAAAAAAAGCGAAGAATGCTGAAAAGGCACTTGCGACTCTTTTGAATACTAAACTATTGAAGTAAAGAGGATAAGCCGCAGGGAGACCTGCGGCTTAGCTTTTTATGATACTTGTACATTGCAAATGGATTTCATGCGCGAAAAAACAATTCGCGTCCCAGAAAAAATGAGACGCGAAACTGCCCGCGGGGGCTCCCCGCTGGTGCGGGTAACAGGAGTTGAACCTGCACGAATCTCTTCGCCAGAACCTAAAGATACGGCAACGTCATTGAAACAAACGTTCTATCTTTTGACTAAGCCTATTATAGCACGTATTTCGGAGGTTGTCAAGTAGTTTTTGAAAAAAATCTGATATTCCGCGGCGGACTGTGTCTTTTAAAGCAAACCGCAAATTTGTGTTGACAATGTATAACAAATGTGATACAATATACATAAACCAACAACGAAAGGACAGGTGAGCTTTATGGCTAAAACTGATACTATCCACATTCGTGTAAACGAGGAAACCAAGAATAATGCCGAGCAGACACTTGCCATGCTTGGGCTTACGATCTCAGATGCCGTCAATATGCTCCTTTGTCAGGTCAACCTCACTGGGAGTCTGCCGTTTCCGGTACAGCTTCCTGCACCTCAGGGCGTTATAATCAACAGCAGAGCTGACATTGAAAGAAAGCTCGCTGAAGCCGAACAGGATATAGCTGACGGAAACGAATCTGCCGCTGATGAAGCATTTGCAAGACTGGAGAGCAAATATGCCCTATAAGATTCTGGTCACTAAATCCTTTGAGTCAGACCTTGATAGTGTTTTGTTGTACATCGCGGGAACTTTGAAAAACAGAAGTGCAGCAGGCAGCCTGCTTAAAAAGGTCAAGGATAATATAACAATGCTTGATTCATCACCGCTTGCATTTCCTATATATCCTCATATTTCTAAGGTCAGCTATCGTTTTATTCCGGTCGGAAACTACCTGATCTTTTATCATGTTGACGAGGTGCAGGAAATCGTGAACATCGACCGTTTCCTCTATTCAGCACGTAATATTGAAACGATATTATGACGCAAATTCATAATGAATGAGAAAGAAGCTCCCTAATTGCTTGGGGAGCTTCTGTCATTTCCCTAAATCATAAATTAGTTTCATGAATTAGAGTTTTTTACAGTTTCGATGCTTTTTGTAGCCTAAGCTACAGCTCTTGGAAATGCCGTAGTTTAGGCTACGTTTCGGGGAATTATTGAATATTGATTCTCTCGCGTATCCGTGGTATTATATAATCACGGAAGGGAAAAAGCCCCTCAAAAAATGAAAATCTTAAAGATAATAAAAGGAGAAATCAATCATGAAAACCAGAAAGATCACAGTATTCGCAATCGCTTCTATCCTCGGTGCAATCGCACTTGCAAGCTGCGGACGTGCAGTTGAGACATCGATGAACACAGGTAAGGCTCAGCCTACAACAGAGGCAGTACAGACCACTGAGGCGGCTACATCTGCTGCTGCACAGCCTGCCGCTGAGCAGAGCACAAACGCCGCTTCCAGCAACACAGAGAGCGTTCCTGTAGCACAGAACATTTCCTACGACACAGATCAAAACACTTTCTCATATACACAGCAGGCTGCAGCTCAGGCTCCCGTTCAGAAGGAAGCAGTTCCCGCATACAAGGCAGCAACTCCCGCAGAGCAGGCAGCTGCTAACAATGCGCTCGCATACGCTGGCGGAAACGGTAAGATAGTCAGCTCCGAGGCTGTTCAGACAAACGACGGCTCCGCAGCATACCGCTTCGGTATCCTCCCTGTTGATAACGCAAATGCTTCTGCATGGTACTACATCGCAGGCGAGAACTTCGCAATGACTGAGGGCGAGTGGATAAGCAACAAGGACGAGCTTACGAAGGATGAATGGGAGCATTACTACGGTTCAGCCGAGCACAGATTCGCATCTGCGAGCCAGCAGGCTGGTCAGAATGCAATCGCTGCTTCGGGTATCGCTGACGGCATGATAGTAAGCTGCGACTTCGTGAACTATGACTACGACAAGCTCCAGTATGCTTTCAAGGTTGGCGTACGCTCCATGAGCGATGCAAACGCTCCTGTCTCGTACTTCATGGCTGGCACTGACTACGCTGAAAAGTGCTGATAACAAATCTCCTTAAATATATACACGCAAAAAGCTCCCCGAATTCGGGGAGCTTTCGCGTTATTCAATAAGCTTTTTTCTCATCATACACAGGTCAAACACATCGAGCCTGCCGTCTGCACAGAGGTCACCTGCCTGCCAGTTTGCAAGCTCCGCATCGGGAGCCGCAAGCAGCCACCTCTGCAATAATACAAGGTCGGACACATTGAAGCTGCCGTCAGCGTTCACATCGCCTGCAACATAGGATCCTCTGCGGAGAGTGTCGTTTATCACCTTCAGCAGCGACTTTTCGCCCTTTGCGTCCTGCGTGAGCTCCCATATCATAATGCCGCCGCAGCTTTTGGCAAGCTCCGCTTTTTTAGCCATTGTAACAGCTCCGTTGTAGGCGATTCCTTCGCATACATCAGCACTGTAATACTCGTCCCCCTTGCTGACAGCATCGGCGAAGGACATATAGGAATTCCAGTCAAGCTCACCGTTTGGCGTGTAGCCTCTGCCGTAGAAAGGCACACCGAGAACTAGCTTGTCCTTTGGAATCTGCTTTCTTTCGGAGAAGTAGTTGAGGCACTCGATAGAGTATTCATACGAGGCGTGAGACTGTTTGTCCAAATCGTTGTCATAAGCCATAATGTTCACGAAATCGAACAGCGCAAACGTGTCGGGAGTGACCTTCTGCGCGACCCATTGAGCCGTTGCGGTGGACATCTCCATATCACGTTCATCGCAGAGAGCGCGGAGCTCCGTACACCAGTCCCCATAGTAGTCCCATATCTGATGATTTGAGCCCAGCTCGATATCGAGGTCGATGCCGTCGAAGTCGTAGGTTTCGCAGTAGTCCATAATGTTAGTGTTGAACTCGGCACGCTCCTCGGGAGTGTCAATGTGTTGGAGGTAGCCGTCACAGCCTCCTCCGCCTCCGAGAGCGGCGAAAACCTCGACATCGTGGCTGTGCGTCTCAGAGACAATGCTTTTCAGCTTATCATCGGGTATGTAGCAGAACAGCCTGCCGCTTTCGTCGGGATTGCAGAATGCGATGTTGATATGCGTGAGCTCGTTGAGGTCGAGCTCGTTGAACGGCTGATAATTCCAGTCGGGCAGATAGCCGACTATCCTGTGCGGAGCTTTACTCTCCGCCGCCGATGAATATGTAGGTACGGCAAGAACTGCCGTAGCTGCAATGGCTATTATCCTGTGTGCTTTCATAATGCACCTCCACTTGCGGTTGTGTTATCTTTATTATAAGCGAGCAATACAGAATTGTCAATCCACAGAAAATGGTGATGTGGTCGGTAAATCAGATAGCCGTAATCGGGGACCTCTTGGATCATTTGATTAGATTTGCTCCTCTTCGTCTGTAATAATGATGATGTGGACTTTTGGTTCCTGCTTATTCGAGAGAGCCATTACCTATTAAATGTATATGTAGATTTACATTACAGGTGGTTTACTTCTTTCTAATTCTGTTGCTTATTGACAAATATCTCAAAAAATGTTATAATATATATGGCAATTTGCAAAAACGGATTAGGCGAATTATTTTTTTAATTATAAATTGGAATCCATTTTTATAATCGGATCTGCGAAGTTGATATAATTGTCATAAAGGATGAAAATGGTAAGAAACATAATCATTTATTTGAAGGGGGAATTAATGTGTTGAAGATTAAAACTATCACATTTACTATATCATCAGCTTTGGCTTTAAGCGTATTATTGCTTCCTAAAACGATAACTGTTTCAGCTAAAGAGCAGACTGTTGAGCTTACACAGAAGACATATGAATTTGGAGAAAAAAGCGAATACGAAATCGACTCCAAAGAGCCTACAACTTCTCCAGCGGTCACAACACGCCTTGGCAAGTTTTCTCTATGCGGTGATATTTCCCAAACATGTACTAAAGATGGTTTTACAGCCTATGAAATAGCTGATGACACTTTATTCTCAATGCATTTTGACTATGATGAATCATTGAAAAAAGCTGCCGATACCGAATGGCATCTGACAGATGACAGCAAAAAAACTGTCAACAAAGTCGAGCTTGATGATAAGGTCGAAAACGGCGCTATCCTTATGCAGACTTCATTTGACGGAAAGAAATGGGTAACAGGTACTACAAAGACGAATATTTCCGACGATGCCGACTTCGATAATGAGAATGGAATAAACGATATTCAGCTTGCTAACGGCTGCTACTACCGGTTCATTGTGGCATATAAGACTGAAAAGAAAACCAAGGACAGCAATGTTCTATTTGTTGATACTTCGGACTACAAATACAAGAAATATGCTGACGTTTATGAATTCTATGCTGCATATAAGGAGAAGCCAGTAGAAAATACAGGCAAGAAATTCTATTATAATACCACTGATTACACTAAGAGCACAAAGAAGAACGATTACGTCGGGAATGACAGGATTGACTCAAAAGATCCGCAATATGGCTGGAATCTTGGCTCGTTCTGTCTGAGTGGTTATACCGATACAGGCGATACTCCTGATATATACCTAAAAACTGTAGGTAACAGGATACGTCTGTCATACAACCTTGAACAAGATATAAATAAGCTCAACGGCAATGCTGACCTTGAAATAGCAAGGGATAAAAAGGGCAGCGACGGCAACTTCCAGACCAAGGCTCACGATATGGGGCACGGCGAGCTTATAATAAAGCACACGGATGCTGAAGGAAAATCTCGCATAACCGAATACTCAAATTACCTCGAAGCGTTAGCTTTTCCAGGGGCTGATACAAATATCCAGCTTTTTGAGGAAGGAGATTATGAGGTTCACCTTGATTATGCTATAAATGATAAGAAGGGACTTGACAGCAAGACCTACTACAGAACTTCGTTCAGTTTTAAGATACGTAACGGAAACTGTATGGTCTATGTATTCGACTCACAAACAGGAGCAGAGCTTGCAAACGGATTCATTGCTCCAAATGGCTTTCGTATTGACACTGCCAAATCTGAATACCCTAAACTTACAATTACCAAAACTATCATAAACGATACCGAAAATGGACTTGTAGAAGATACACGATTCAATATGCCAACTAATGATGGTTCGGTTTATACTGACGAGGGAATATATACGGTTAAGGCTTTCAACCGATATGATGAGAAACTAGGTTCTACAGAAAAAACTGTATACGTTGGCAATAATCCTAAAATTGCAGCCTATGCCAAATCTCAGAATGAAAAGAATCCGTTAAGTATTGAACAGTTTAATAGTCTTATTAAAGAAGGGTATACAGTTACCGCAAATTACACTCTGGATGAACCAGAAACAAATGAGACTGTTGTTCCTGTTATAGCTTCAACAGTGGTGGTATCAACAGAAGATATTGCTGATACTACAACATCTTCGGTTCAGACTTCCACGGATATAGAAACTCCTGAAAAGAAGAAAAGCCCCATAGTACAGATAATCTGCGGCGTAATCGTGCTTGCGGGTATCGGCGGAGGCGCTGTTTTCTACGTATTCAAGAATAAGAAAAAGTGAGAGGAGGGTCACTATGAAACGAATACTTGCGTTATTGCTATCGTGTACAGTGCTGCTGTATGGCTGCGCTATCAATCAGACTGCTGATTCATCGTCCGAAAGCTCAGTAGTTGAAACAACTGAGATAACTGAGCCTGTAAGTGAAACAACAGAGACAGCTTTATCTGTATCTTCCATAGAAGGAATGCTAAGTGAAGAAGAGTATATGGAGCAGATCAGTCGATTATCATTCAATGATCCCAAACTCCTAAGTTATTATGAAGATACTGTATACTCTGATATTGAGGAACTATTTAGCAGTGATGATTATTCTGTTGAGAGCGTGGAAGCTGTATACATATCAAAAGAATATCTTGAAGAATTAGCTTACAATTCGCAGGAGAACCTGTATTTTGGATACAAACTGTCCGACCTCGATGAAGCGTTCAAAGATGAAAAGTATATCTTTACTATCGATGATAACGGTTGTCAAACAGTCAAAGCTTTTGAAGGTAATGAAGCCTATGATTATTCAGAAATACTTAAAAACGCTGCGATTGGAACTGGTGTAATAGTTGTTTGTGTTACGATAGGTGTTGTTGCAGGTGCCGCAGGTGCTGCAACAGTTAGTGCAGTTTTCTTAACAGCAGCTACGACAGCAGTTGAAGTTGGCGTTACATCTGCAATGATCAGTGGAGCATCCAGAGCAATTGCCACCGGTTATGAGACAAAAGACTTGGAGAGCACCTTTAGAGCTTATGTTGAAGGAACGTATGAAGGTTTTGCACAAGGCGCTGTGTTCGGTGCTGTATTTGGAGGAGCATCAGAAAGCATTAAGATAGCAAAAGCTGCAAAACCATTGAAGTCTGCATTAAAATCAGGGAACAGCAATCTGCTGGGTGAAGCAGGCGAAAAATACGCTCAGAAATTTTTTGAAGGTGAAACACAGGTAAGCTTCCTTGACGGAAAAGTTGTACCCAAAGGAACGACAGGAGCAACAAGACCAGATATTACTCAATGGTTTGCTGATGGTACTGTTAAAGCAAAGGAAGTTAAAAATGTTGCTTTGGATAATCCTACGAATTATGCAAAATTAAAAACAGAATTAAAAAGGCAAATAAGCGATAGAGTTTTAAATCTTCCAGAAGGTTCAACACAGGAAATTGTCCTTGTAACAAAAGGCAGAAATTATAGCAATAAGTTTGTAAAGTCGATTATTGAGGATTTACAAAAATACTTATATGATGTATATGGCGGAACTATTCCCATTACTGCAATATAAGCCTTGCAGAATACATCTCAATCTGATATAATACCAATAAGGCTCCCAGTGCTGCTGGGAGCTTTATGTTAAAAAGAGGTCAAAACTATGTTTGAAACATCTGATATAACACGCGACGAGCACACTGAAATGGTGTTTGATGTTAACTGCTTCGGCGAGCCTGTGAATCCGGAGACAGCTGCGGACGTTGAAGAAGGCGTAAAGCGAGCAATGGAGCTTGAAGAACGTCCGATATTTTTAGAGGGACTTTCAGCGTGGCTGAACCGTCTCGGAGTTGAATGCGATGTCAGCAATACGGATATATTGCTGAAAGAGGTCAAAAGTCGTTTCAGAACAGTGCTCGGCAAGGATTGTCCCAAGGCTGTACAGAACTGGATAAGGGGTACTACTCCCGGTATAACTAATCGTGCCAATAATTACGACCTTTGCTATGCACTGGAAATGGACTTTCAGCAGACGGCTGTGTTCTTTCAGAAGCATTTCCTGACACAGTCATTCAACTGCAAAAGCCGTATCGATGCGGTATATCTTTACTGCCTTTATCATAACAGACCATACAGAACAGTCTGTGATATGCTTGAAATATCCGAAAAATTCCCATTGCAGGAGCAGGCACACACTTCGACATCGCAGATATATTCGGCAATACTGTCAATTGACGATGACGAGGCATTTTTGAAGTATACATTCGCTCACTGCTACAGCAGCGAACAGCAGTATCAGCTCGCAAGGAGTCTGATAAATCGCGAGATAACGGAAGTTAAGGAATACATAAAGCGTTACAGGAGCAAAGATATCCTGTCCGAAAACAGGCTGAACAGTATGACAGTTACGGAGCTGCTCGGATATAATTATCAGCTTGACGGGAGCAGCAAGGCTCAGCACAAGCTGCCTAAGCGGTTCAATGAGTCGCTGCCGAATGACGTCACACTCGGCAGGATAATCAACGGCGAGAGCGTTTCATATGAATTGCTGCGGAAGACGCTTATGCTGCTGCGTTTCTACAATTTTTACAGTGCCGCTGAAAATGATGACCCGAATGTCATAGCGCAGAACCTTATGGACTTCTATGAGGAACTGGACAGTACGCTCATTTCCTGCGGATTCGCGCAGTTATACGTCAGACATCCGTTCGACTGTCTGCTGCTTTACTGCGCGAACTCCTATGACCCGATAGACACGCTGTACTGCGTCAATAACTACGGGCGGAATTGATTTTTATAACACCTGCGGAAAACGGGGTATAATATGAGGGAAAGGAGGCGATATGATGCTGCAAAACGGCTATAAACTGGGCACAGACGGACGTGAGTACAGAATAATCGAAAATATTGGCAGAGGTGCGAATACTGTTGCATATCTCGCCGAGTGCAGTCACAGCGGACTTGTGACGAGGTGCATATTAAAAGAATACTCTCCGAAAAACGAGCTGTCTGAACAAGGCAGAGAACGCTTTATCTGCGCAGGAAAAATGCAGAACGATATCAGACAGCGAGCTTTACTGAACAATCAGACTCCGCCTGTTAGCCACATTTTTGAGGTCTGCGGCACTCCGTATATCGACGTCGCTTGCTTCGGCGGAGCAACTCTCGACAAGCTTACAGACCTGACTTTGCCGCAATATATGAGGATCTGCCTGACTATCGCCAAGACCGTCGGTTACTACCACAAGGCAGGGCTTTTATGCCTTGACCTGAAACCCGAGAACATATTCATTCTTCAAAACTCGCCCGACGACACGGTCACTGACTTGGTAGAATTCATCGACTTTGACAGCGTCCGTGATATATCTGAAACGGCTGAAATCGCAATTATTTCCTACACAAGAGCGTGGGCAGCTCCAGAGCAGACAGCACCGTTTGCCGCTGAAAGGATAACTCAGAGTGCCGATATTTACACGGTCGGAGAGCTTGTGTTCTATCTGTTGTTCGGCAGGCACTCGGCTGATTCGGAACACCGCGGATTCTCGAAGTATCCGTTCGATGAATGTAGAAGAGAATTCCGCCGTTTCACTGACAGACCCGATATACGTTCGTTGTTTACGCAGATTTTCAGAGGAACGATACGCTCCGCAGCTTCAAACCGTTTCAGCGATATCGATGAGGTCGTGAAGCTGCTTGAACAGCTTGTTTATGAACTGGAGCGCAAGGACTATGTAGTTCCGATTCTGCCGTCTGTATCGCCTGATTTTGTCGGCAGAGACAGCGCGCTGAAAGCGATCGGGGACAGCCTGCAAAAGAACAATGTGCTGTATGTCACAGGCATTGGCGGTATCGGCAAGACCACTCTTGTCCGCAACTATATCTCGCAGCACAAGACCAACTATGATGTTATCGTCTACATTGAATTTGAGAACAATTTTATCCATACCTTTGCGGACGATAAGCAATTGCAGCTGAGTACGCTGAAATACAGCGGCAGTGAAAGCATAGAGGACTATTTTGAACGTAAACTCGCACATTTCAAGGAGATATGCGGCGATAAGAGAGTGCTGTTCGTGCTGGATAATTTCAGCGGAATGGTCACAAATGAACTCAGCCGCATTATCGACTGCGGATATGATGTTATCATCGTTACGCGAAATAAGCCGCCAAAGAACAGCTTTGCGTTCGTCGAAATAGAAGCTATCTCTGATACAGAGGAGCTTTTCAGACTTATCGCTTTGAATCTGGAACGTCAGCCGACAAAAGACGAAAGGCTATGCTTTGATGAGATGATTCAGCTTGTTCAGGGACACACTCTCGTTATCGAGCTTATTGCCCGTCAGATAGCGGCGGGCAGACTTGATGTCCATAAGGCGCTCGACCTTATCCGCGAGAACGGTTTCTCTCGTTTTTCAACCGAAAAGATCGGCAACTACAAGGACGGCATCGAGGTATATGATACGCTCTCCGCGATAATAACTGCACTCTTTGACGCGAGCAGCATGAGCGGTCAGGAGCTTCTTACAATGAAGGTGCTGTCGCTTCTTGATGTTCGCGGACTTGAAACTGACCTTGTCAATAATATGCTTGGAATCACTGAATTGTCAAAGCTCAGTGCAGAGGGCTGGCTGAATGCAGATAGCAGAGTTCAGGTTCACCCTGTGATAGCAGAAGCGCTCCGAAATATGGAGTGGTCGCCTGAAATATCCGATATTGGAGTTATGGAGTATCATCAGAAAGTAGTAGATATATATGTCGGAATGTCGAATGTTCCGCAGATACGAACTATACTGAAGGAAGCTGAGATGTACAAGAATGCCCATTCACGCCATTTTATCAATGCGATGTATTATGATATGATCGGCTATTATTACGATACACAGCTCGGCGGAGCATATATCCCCGAGAACGACGAGGAAGCTGAACTGCTGGAAAACCTCATTAATTCGTGCGATATGGCTGTTGATGAAATGGAGCAGTCCACAGATGAACAAAGAGACAAGTATCTTGAGAAGTATTACATATCGCTTGCTGCTATTCTTATCCGAAGTTTACCCGACTTTTACGATGAGGCTGCGGAATTGATAGAAAATGCAGAGGAGCTTATTGAGCAGAACGAGCCGCAGTATGCTCCCGAACGCTGCTATCTTCTTATGGTGAAGGCTTGGTATCATACGCTTGTTGAGCCTGACCTCACTGAAACATCACAGCTGACCGAACTTGCGATAAAGACGGCAAAGCACACATTCCCGACTAAGCTTGAAATAATCGATATAGTCTATATCCCGACTGCAAACTGTTTTTATTATCACGATGAGTTAAGTCTGGCAGCTGAAAAGCTCGAAGAAGCAGTCACGATATGCAAACAGAACGCTGAATCGTTCCCGTATGTCGATAAACAGGCGGAGTTGCTGAACTGTCTGCTCGATGTTTACTACGCTATGGGAGATAAGCAGAAGTGCCGCGAGCTTATAGCCGAGATAGACGATATCAATGAGAAATACAGTGAGCAAGGCATTTGCCGCGAGGTTTCAGCTGAGTTGAGAAAAGAAATTGAATAGCAATTAAAGCAGACTTTCGGGTCTGCTTTTTTGCTTGGAATCCATTTTTATAATCCCGATTTTCAGTCTGCTATACTATATACAATAGGGAAAGCAAAGTGCTTTTCCAAAACGATAAAGGAGGAAATCTTATGAAAAGCATAAACAACAACAGCAGTACGAAAAGGGGGACTATTATGAAAAAATGCAGAAATATCGGAGCTATGGCACTTTGCCTTGGTGTGTTCATTTCACTTTGCAGCTGTCTCAGTTCAGGCGAAAGAGTTGATACGATAAAATCGCCCGATCCTGTAACAACTGCCGCTAAAGAAACAAGCTCCACGGAAAAAATAACAACAGAAGCGAAAACGACCGAAGCTCCCACCGAGCCTGAGACCGAACCTGAAACAGAGGGAACATACGAGAACAACAAGTATTATGATATCGTCGAAAAAGGTGCTTATAACAAATACGGAACAACTTATCTGATCTACAAAGTCCTTGCAAAAGAGGATGTTTCCGTAGATGCGACAATAATCGCATATGCAGATGACGGCAGCGTTATAGGCAAGAGCTCTGACAACGTCACGCTGACAAAAGACGAGGGCAATTATTTCAAGTTCATGTTTGATAACGATATCTCCAATGCCCAGCTGCAAGTACAGGTGAATTTCAACAAGGATTCGTTTATGACAGGTGAACGTAGTGCTGTCGAAATGGTGCAGTACAACCAATCAGGTGATGACTTGTATATCACATTCAAACAGACTGGTGATGAACTCGGAGCATTCGCGCAGTTCAAGCTCCTGTTCTATAAGGGCGACGATATCGTTGATTCAGATGATGGCTATTTCAGCGTGTATGCTCAGAATCTGAACGGCAAGGACACCACTGATGTTGCCGAGATATGGGCGTATGGCACTGATTATGACCGAATCGAATATTTCTATGAGCCTTAATTGTCCTTGTGTAGTATGCACAATAAGAAATAGCATTTTAAATAAATTCGCAAATAATTATTGAAATTATTTAGCTCATATGATATAATAAGTTTATAGTATTTATAATACAATTCATATCACAAAAAGGAGGAATCGAATATGTTTGACAATATGTTTGAGACGAAGAAAACGCTGATAGTCGTATACAAGGACGAATTGCTGCTTAACCAGCTAAGAAAGATGGTTGAGACAAAGGATGACGAAGAAGACAAAGTAGTTGGGACAAAAGACGGCTCGCTCAATATTGTCGGATGGACAGAAAAAGTCTGGCTTGACAACAAGAAAGCTGGCACTATCAGTGACAAGATTCTTTTCCTTGGACCGATAAAGGAAACCGATAACTTGATTCCAACACTTGATATGAAGTTTAATTCCTTTGGAGCATTTTTTGGTATATCTGGTAATCAGGCTGTCCTTTATGCTAATACTAAACTATTAAATAAAAATGATGTTTATAATGCTTTTCTTATAAAGCTATCATCGTGTCCGATACCCGACTTCTTAAAAACCCCTGCAAAAACAGAAGTTGTAGCCAGCAATACTGTTGAAAAGCAATCAAATCTTAAAATATTAAATACTGCTAAGAATTTTATAGGTAAAGCAGTAGATCAAGTCGGAGATAAAGCAGAAGAAATATTTAGGAATAAGACGGTTGTTGAGAGACAAATCATGCTCTATGGCTTGAATATGCTTTACAACGGCTTCCTTGAGGAGTATATGAGCTTGTGAGGTGATTGCTATGCAAGAGAAAAGTCCTGTTGAGAAAGGCTGGGAGTTTTCTTCATGTATTATGGGGACTAATGTTGCAACGTCTATTGCATCAACTAATGGGGCAAAATATGTTAAAGCAATTGAGGAAGCAATAAAAGAGCTTGAAGCCAACATAAATGAACATCATTATCGTAATCAAGGCATCCCTCAGCTTCAAGGTTATATGTTAGAAGAATGGGCAGCTGGGACAATGAATATCAATGCTGTTGCAGCTGGTTCAAAAGATCCTGCTATAGTATTGCATGAGAATGGTTTGAATTCAGTTGATATACATATAGAATCTGGCAAGGATTATAGCGCTAAGTCTTATGCTACCGGAGCAAGAACTGCCAAAGAACAAGCTGGTCTTAATCTTGAAACGAGAATGGCAAGATATCATAAACAAGGTAGACTTGTCCCAACCGACCAGTTGTCAGAGGCAAAAACTGTTGCTGGTCAACAAGCCTTAAGGAATGCAAAAGAACGTCCCGATGTTGCAGCAGCTTATTCTGATACGGAAGGAAAACTGACGGATGTAATTACGAATAAGGACGGAATAGAATCAAAACCAGCAACACGAAAGGAATTAGAAAAGATAGCCAAAGAAAGCAAAGAACAGAGCTTTGAAGCAAAAAAACATGGAATAACAGTAGAAAATAGCATACAAAAAAGCTTTATTATTCAACAAGCCTTAAAAGCTGGATATACCGCTGCTATCATAACTGCTGTAACTCAAATAGCTCCCGAAATCTATAAGACATTGGACTATCTTATAAAAAATGGTGAGCTCAGATTAGAGGATATTCTACATATAGGAGAAAAAGGTATATCAGGTGCCGCTGAAGGATTCATGCGTGGCTCGGTTTCTTCATCTCTGGGTTTAGCGTGTCAATCTGGCTTATTAGGAGAATCTATTAAAATGGTATCCCCTGAAATACTGGCAACAATGGTAACTTTGACTATGCAGACAATAAAAAACAGCATACTTGTTGCAGCTGGCAAAATGACGCCACAGCAAATGGGCGCTGCTTTTGCGGAGTCGCTCGTTGTGTCAAGTGGATACCTTTTAGGTGCAAAAATTGGCGGAGTTATCGGACAAGCTTTACTAAATGGTGCTCCCGTTGTCGGTTACCTACTCGGTAGCCTTGTAGGCACGGCTTTCAGTGTTGTATACAATATTGGAAAGAAAAAGCTTATATCGTTCTGTGTGGATACGGGATTTACTTGCTTCGGACTTGTTGAACAGGATTATCAGCTTCCCGAAGAAGTGCTTAACAGCATGGGGATAAACACAATCAAAATTAGTCAGACTCCGATACATCAAACAAGAATCTCGACCACACAGATATCTCAGGCTGCTATAAATCGTCAAAGCTATGAGACTATCGGATTTACAATGCCGCGCCGCGGAATAATCGGCGTGAACAAGGTGGGATACGTTGTATAGTAAATGTTGAAACTGCTCCCTCGTTTGAGGGAGCTTTTCTTTTGTTGGAGAAGATTTTGTGCGCAATGCACATTGAGGACCACCTCAAAAATCGAACGTTTGTGCAATAGAACAAAGTTTCTTCGATGTCCTTGACAGAACTTACGTTCTGTGTTATCATGATAATGTCCCTTAATGGGATAGCAGCTTGAGAATTGAATATCAACACATCAGTGTGCAGCAAGACCGGTGCCGGCAAAAACCGACAAGCCGCGAGCTTCCGTACGCCAGGACCTCGAAAGAGCGAGCGATAAATGCGTGAAGGCGGTAGGAGAG
>Ga0129307_1002360_pt1 | contig 15179 bp, 13 predicted proteins | sample P1105metagenome_FD_94437 | JGI IMG/M metagenome (GOLD analysis project Ga0129307, IMG submission 94437) | Capybara group fecal microbial communities from Wisconsin, USA - P1105 metagenome | ecosystem: Host-associated > Mammals > Digestive system > Large intestine > Fecal | place: USA: Wisconsin... | reverse complement strand
CCATAAACTGCACAATTGCATCTATTAAATCTTGCACATATATATATGGTTTAGTCTGTCTGCCGTCTCCTAATATTCGTAATTTCGAACTGTCATTTTTTAATCTATGCATGAAATCATATATAACTCCATGGGTGAGATTTTCACCTATAACATTAGGAAATCTGAATACTAATACAGACATATCATTCATATAGGAAAATGCACTAATCAATGCTTCACTTCCAAGCTTTGCCGCTCCATAATATGATATTGGCGCTAAATTGGAAGTATTTTCATCTAACTCTACATCACGTTTGTCACCATAAACAGCAGATGTAGATGCAAAAAACAGCTTCTTTACCTCATACTTTTTCATAGATGACAACACCTGAAAAGTGGTTGTGTAAGTGTTAATATATTCAACCTTGGGATCCTCTGCGCTTGCTTGAATATCTGAGTTTGCTGCAAGGTGAAACACATAATCTGGTTTATGATTTTCAAAAACTGCATCTAAGTCATCCGCTTTTGAGGCATCAGCTTTGATTAAGGTAAATCCTTTTTCATTCTTAAGATTACAAATATTTTCTTCATTTCCTAAAGAAAAGTTATCAAAACAAACCACCTCGTGATTCATTTCTAAAAGACGTTTACATAAGCTACTACCAATAAAACCTGCTCCACCTATAACTAATGCTTTCATTAACTAATCTCCATTACCAATATTTGTCACCAATATATACCACCGAAGTTCCATCGTGTTCAAATCTAACTGGGAAGCGACGTAACTTCATTTTTTCCATCAATTGTTTTTGCTTATACTTTTCACAATAAAATAGAAGAAATCCTCCGCCTCCTGCACCAAGAAGCTTTCCTCCAGAAGCGCCATTTTCCATTGCATAATCATACATCTCTTCTATCGTTGGATTAGCTATACCGCTTGCAAGCTCTTTCTTTTTCTGCCAGCCCTCATCTAGTATGGCGCCAAAAGTTGATAAATCGTTGCTTTCTAAAGATTTTTTCATATCTTTAGCCAATTCGCACATTCTTATCAAATTTTTAGTCTTTGCCTCTTTTGAGCTATTCTTCTTCTGTTCCGCTAAAATCTTATTAGCATCATGGGTCAATCCTGTGTAGAAAATGACTATATTATCTTGTAATTCCTGTAGTGTTTCTGGGCGTAAAATGACTGGTTCTACACTTACGCTGTCATCAGGATGAAACGAGATAAAATTTAAACCGCCACATGCTGCTGCATATTGATCCTGCTTACCTATGGGATTACCCAGCTTTTCTATTTCAACTTCACAGGCTAACCTTGCAAGTTCTTGCTTTGAAACATATTGATTTTTGTAGCAGTGAAGCGTATGCAAAAGACCTACCGTAAACGCACTCGATGAACCAAGTCCTGTGCCACTTGGCACATCCGCTGTACTAGTAATCTCTACACCTTTTACATTCATATCATTGAGCACACACTTCATAATAGTATGATCAATCTTTTTGATATCTGTTACAATCTCGGTTTGAGAATACTTTAGTGCAGTTTTTTCTTCATCAAAATACGGATGAACAGATACGTACATATATCTATTAATTGATGTGCTGAGCACACAACCGCCATGTTCTCTATAGAATGTAGATATATCCGATCCACCGCCGCAAAAGCTGACTCTGAATGGTGTTTTTGTGATTATCATATATTCCTCCCCTTTTTCTTTGTTAAAAATAATTTTTTGCTATTCTCCTGCATCAATCCAAAAGATACTTTTTTCGTCAAATCTAGCAACTAAAGTATCCTTTACTTCATTTGAATGCTTATGATTCAAAGCAATTAAAATCCCCTCGTCATCTGTCAAATTTACTTCTGATAAATAAATTACTGGTTTACCACAAAAAGTATTTTGCTTTTTTTTATTATCAGAAACAACATATCCATTACACCTATTTTCTATAATATCAAAATTTGAAACTAGCCTAGCTATAAGACCGCATCCATAAATATATACCTTCTTTTTTTTCTCTAAAAACATTGCTAATTTATGAATATTAGTAGTATATAAAGTTAGTACTTTGAAAAAATAAGCAAATATAGCATAATCTAGCTTTATATCCAGATTCTCCAACCCTTTTATTAAGTTTCTACAATACAACTCCATTGTTTTCTCTACTGTTCGATTATGCAATTCTGATTGCACAACAGCTGTATAATATCCTTTTTTTTGGGCATAATAAGGTATAATCTTGAATATATCAACCAACTTTTTATTTGTGTTTAAATAATCTAGAACGCCTAAGAGAAACTCTTCATCTAGAACACTACTTCTTATCCAAAAAGATTCGGAATAATCTGCAATATATCTATCACGCTCTATATATTCGCCAACATTTAATCTATTAGCAAATTTTCTCTGTATACCATTCTTCTCACATAAATCAATAACATGCTCACCATGTATACTCTTAGGAACCACTAAAACCCCATATCTATTATATTTAACAAATAAACTCAAAATATTATTAATATATTCTCGTTCTCCAAACATATTCTCCCACGTGTTCCACGCAGTTGAAACCCCCGAAGTATACAGCTTTTCTTCGCCTACTTTTATTTTGGGCTCTGTCAAGAAGCCTACATACTCCCACTTATCTTTGTTCAATTTTATATATTCAAATGCATCTTTTAAGAAATCTCTTTTTGTTTTCTTAGTTATTATATTAATACTACTATTTACAGAATTAATTATATTTTTAAGCCTATCTGAATCACAATAAACTCGTAAGTCTTTTTGTTTTACTCTATCTAGTAATGACTGTAATCTATCATTTATAAATGCTTCATTCGTCAAATAAACTACTATTAATTTTGTCTCATTTTCAAATTTGCCCCCATCTTTGGGTACTATTCTATAATCACAACAATTGTCTTGAATATCTCTTAATCCGTATATGCGTATAATATTAGCCCAGATATATTCCTCCGGATAATTTGTTCCGTTCAAATATTCTAACAATGATAAAAACTCATTGCGACTGTACTTATGTAGTCCATATTCATTACTCCTATAATCCAATGAAAACAATTTCTTTTTAATAAACGGGTATCTCTGATTTTTTATAATTTCAAAAGGAAGACAATGATATGGCGACATATATTGATTATTTAATTGATTTGTATAAATCAAAGGATCAATATAACTATCCCACTTAAAACCCTTATTTGAAAAATAAAGTGCAAATTTACGTTCATATTTAGTTACCGCATCTTTAAATGTTCTATAGTATGGCATCTTTGTCCAATAATCATAAAACGCCTTGCTTCGCAGCATATTCGATCTAACAACAAAAAAATATGTTTGTAGAATCTCTCCAACATCGGTATTCCCACTACTTTTTGTCACAGACCAAAAATCTAACTCTTTTTTTTGTTCCATTTTTGTAAACATCTCGTCTAAAGAAAAAAGTGGACCAAAAAAAGAATCATTCATAAATATAACTTCATCGTATTTATATAATCTATTCCACCCTATATGTTCACATATAGCATCCTTAAATCCCCCCGCATCATAACCTTTATTTTCTCTAAAATATATTTCACTACATTTAGTTGCTAACATTTTTTCATGCTGCGGCAAAAGTTTTGAATTTGATATCACAACTATGTCATCACATACAACCTTCATTGCATCTATCAAATATGCAATATAATCATCAATTATTCCTTGCTTATCATATATCAAAAATAAAGCTAGCCTCTTCACTCTACTCCTCCATAACTCCAAAACTCCTCAAGTTCCCCTTTTAGCCCGTCATAGTACATGCTTTTAAAAAGCGATTTTTCATCTCGTGCCTTTTTATTAATATTTTTGAATGTATGTAAAAAACTCATTAATTGTTCATGATTTTCACAATAATACAACCTATCTTCCCAATCTGGAAGTTGTTTTAACAAATTTACACCGCTACTAATTTTATGATCCTTGCTTTTTAATACTACAACAAAAGTTTCCGCCACCAACGAAAAAATAGTCCCATGATATAAATCCGTAATAACTAAATCATATTGACTTATTTCATTAATCTTATCTTGTACTATTTTTTCTCTTGCCGCTATTATTTCTTTATAATTTTCATTTACAGATGTATTTCCTATCGAATAGTGATATTTTTTTTCTTTTAAAAAATTATAAATGGCATTTTTCTGCTCTTTTGTTATTATAGATTCTGCATGCTCTGGATTTCTTAATGCCACATACACCTTTTCTATTTCTTTGGTATCACCAGTTCTCTTGTTTTCATGATTTTTTATTAAACATGTTACAATGTCCGGTTTTATCGATATATTACTTTTTACAAAATATTTTTTTGCAATATCATACGAAACATCATCTCTACACATAAAGAAAACCGAATTACATTTATTTATCAGCGATGCGTATTCTTGCAAATTTCTTTCCTGTATATTTATTGTCTGTGGGAAAAAAATAATTCTATTATCATGAAAATTCTTCAAACACGCTATTTGCAACATAGTTGTAGGTGATGTATTTCCATATCTACTTACATATATATCGTTAATATGATATCCACTATGCATTATAATAATATCATCACACGTCGTTCTAAGTTTTATTCGACTTATAATATTGTCAAGCGTCCTCTCATCAGCTGCAAGAATTACAGGAAAACAATATAACTCGTATTCCGGAAAATATTGATTTATCCATTTAACTATACACATTGTTTGTGCATGATCGCCCAGATTTGAATCAACAGGAAGATTAAACAACAACACCTTTTTTTTACTTAAGTCCATTGTTTGGCCAATATTATCATAAGTCCCTGATGCTCCTTTTATGGCATTAATATATTCATCTATTTCAAATATTGATAGCCTCATAGCTTTTCCTCATTTAAAATATTGCATACCAGCTTGCATAAAGCCTCGTTTCCTAAAGCACTCCCAAAATTCCTTTCGATACGGATTTACTTTTGATGGTAAATTTAAGCACCGATTTGATATTTTTATCTTGTTATAGTCATATTCTATGTAGTCAATTCTATCTTTAATACTATCAAATAATTCCTGTCCTTTAGTAGAATTAATCATTATCCCTGAGATGCCTTTGTCATCATCAACTAATAATTCAGTCGACTCATACCCCCATAAATCACATAGAGAAATATCTCCCACTCGTTTCGAATTAGCATATCTACAACGATGACATACCATATTGTTTGTGTATTCTTGTAAAAATCCTTTATAAAAAATATCCTCAGTATTATTCTTTATATACTTTTCACCACTTTCAAACAATATTTCCATACAATATTTTTTCCATCCATTTTGCTTGCTCCTAAAGTTGATCTCTTTTATATTGCCATACTGTTGCTCTAATTGCTTTTTATATTCCTCAAATACTAAAGGTGAAGGTGTTCCATGGCACACTAAATCAATCGTATATAGATTCTTGTCATAACCAATATAATCTCTGACTGCGGCAACTTGGCAAGGTGTACCCGAAAATAAAACCTTCTTACCCTTATCTAAATATTCTTTAATCTTAGAATAAATATTTAGTGAATCACTTTGTACATACTTTGACCCAATTATTCTTCCTATCTCACCTTTTTTTATATCAATATGTTTTACCATTAAGCAGTCATCAAATCCTGCTCCAAACACCACCCCATCATCTTCAAAAACTTCTTCTGCTAGCTCAATAAAAATTCCTCCAGAAGAACTACTTAGCCGTTTTTCTTCATCCTTGCTTTTACTAGCAAAAACCTCCATTGGCTCTCTAAGCAAAATTTGCGTATCGCAATTATTGTGGCACTTCAAAATACAATTACCACAATCGACACATTTTTGCGAATCAATTTTTATTTTGTAAAATCCCTCGTCATCTTGAATTTTTCTTATCGCCCCTGTTTTGCAAGCATCAACACATGCCATGCACCCTGTACAATACTTTGGATCACATGGATAAATAACTACTTCTCTATTCTCATATAACGCCCGTACAGGTTCGTACACATCAGTTTTCTTTAATTCATCATAGATTTTTTCAATTTGATAGTCTATTAATGGATTCTCGTTATATTTTTTCTGTACATCTCTTAAGGAATTAATCTCAAGCTTCAATTCATTTAATTCACTAGCAATAAGCATGATTCTTCTGTACAGATTATTTCTCCATCGTTCTTTTGAGTAATCATTAAAATCTTGCATTCTCTCTCCTCGATATTAATAAAATATCAAACATCTTGACTAATCAAAAACAATAAATCTTTTATATCCACTCCGCTATTCTCATATCTGATATAAGAATAGTTGTTCTCGCTATATAATTTTTTATAAAACCTTTTTACAGCATTATCATATAATACTTCATATTCTTTTATTATTTCAAAATCCTCGTTCATAAGAACTATTTTTCTTTTTATATTTGAATAACACACATATCCTGTGTTGCATTTCTCAAAATAGAACATTGGTCCCAAAGATTCTTTTTCTTTATCTTCACACATCTTTGAATCGCCATTTACACGTAACACAATATTGTCATTTAATGAATTAATATAAATTACATTCCCCATTTTAACCGGCGTTGCACTATGAAATTTATCTGGCAAATTTGTGTCATTCGTTATTTCCCAATCACCATTAAATCTAAGAAAATGTGCCCCATAAATGGACATTGCAAAAAATCCATTTTCATCAAGTCCTATCTTGTAGATAGGATATCCGCAATCCAATGTATACTGTTTCATACAGCTGCTATCACTATATTTATATACATACCCGCCAAATGCTGATGAAACAAATATACTGTCACCACATACTATATTTTGTTTTGCAAACCACCTAAAGTTAGCCGAAGGAATTTTAAGATTGCAGTAATCAAGCCATTTTTCATCATATTCTAATTCAAGATTATCACAATCAAAAATACCTATCGCAGTATGAGTGCATCCAAACATAAATATCTTGTTTCCAACTATCGTCGAGCTTTCCCACTTTAAATTTTTGTCATAATTTTTTTTATGTTTTCTGGGAGGAACTATTTTGATGGCTTTTATAACCATCTCTTTTGCGGTATCATAAACAACTAAATGTTCGGCAGCCATAGGAATTAATATTAGCAAATTCTTATAATTTATAATGTTTATAAATAGACGCGCCTTTTCTTCTTCACATTCAATTCTCCCAAGATTTTTTGTTTTGCCGCTATCCAAATCCAGACAAAAAAGCATATTAAAATCCATGGAAAAATACCAAAACTTATTATCATATACTGTAGCCGCTTCAATTCCGTATTCTCGATTCATTTAACCCTATCCCTCTAATATCTTAAAAATGACTGCAAATATTCTTTTACTTCTTCATTCGACATAATTATTTTTTTTGACCATTTCTGTGCTTCATTCGATTGAGTTTGTAAAAGGCTATAATTACTAAGTGATTCAAGTATTAAATCACTTATAGCATCAACATTATATTCCGCCAGCATAACATTCTCACTTCTATTACCATACTTTATTAATGCTTTTGAAGTGTTTATATCTAATACTGGGCATCCACACATCATCATCTCATATGTATATGAGGGACAAGCATTTCCAGAGCATATTATTCCCAGTGTAGTGTCTGTAAACACTTGTGCCCGTTGTTCGGCATCCTCAAGCATTTTTAGATTTCTAATTGTATAATCATACTCGCCATCGTTAAATGCATCTACGCCAAAGATATTTATGTCTATATCTGATATTGCATCTTTTACCTTTCTTAGCGCTTTTAGAATTATTTTATAACATATATTATTTTCATTTGGATTACAGTAAACTAATATACTTTCTTTGCTTACTGTTTTAAATCTTCTCCTAGCAAAAGACTCGTAATCTGCCAAAAAATTTATATGCCTAACTCTTCCGTTAGCTTTTTTCTTTACTTTGTATTCACACCATTCCCCCAAGCATAAATATATAAAATCATTTTTCAGCATTTCTTCGCATCTATAATACCCTTCATTCCTAGGAAACTTATATGCTTCGTATTCCTGCACAAAACATATTATCTCCCCAAACTTTTCTTTGTTTTTTTTCGCTTCTTCAGTTGTTCTTGTCGATGTGGTAAAAATTATTGAATGTTCATGCATATCTCCCATATAGTTTACGCATACTACATCATATGATATTCCCATTTCTCGCAATAACTCTTCATGTATCCCCTCTTCTACAAATTCTAACGAGTATATCACTAATGAATAACCCATTTCACAAACAGAATTCATTAGAAATATTATATTTTTGCCTTTCCAATCTTTTAAACATAATGAATCCACCAAAAAGGCTATGGTATTTTCGGCGATAACTTGGGGCTTTAGTTCTTTTAGTTTCTTTTCTTTGAATATAAACGAGTCACAATCTAAAAGATAAGGTGTCCATATTTTATGAATTGCAATACCCATTTCAACTAGATTGAGCGCTACTTCATCACTTATTGTCTTAGATAATATAGCAACCACTATATAATCATATTGCAATTGGTTATCTTTTAGAATCTCGGGGCCGCTAATATGAGCATTTTTCTTTATATTTACATAATTAGAATCAATCCATCCAACAATTTTACAATAATTATTATCTGAAATTTGACTATAAAAACTCGTGCCTACTTTTCCTGCTCCATATATAATTATTTTTGAATTTCTTTCGATTTCTTTGTAAGGAAACACCCACCCAAATTCCAATTATTATATTCCTTTCTTTATTATATCTAATACTCGATTACCCATACCTTCTTCATCAGGAAACTCTTTATCCACCCACTCTTTTGCCGCTTTTCTTTTTTTGTCTAACAATGAATCATTATCTATTATTTCTATCAGCTTCTTGGCAAACAATGTTGAGTCTGGATCTACTAAAAAAGCCAGATTTTCAGAACCTCCATATTTTTCCTGTGCAAATTCGACATCTAAATCTACAACTGGACAACCACAAGCCATCATTTCATATGGCACTAAACTAGGGTTCGTTGGTGAAAAAACTATTCCTAAGTCTGCATTTATATATAACTCAGCAAGATCATTAATTGTAGGTAACAGTTTTAATACTGTCGCTTTAAATGGAACGCTTTGCTCGTCTAACTGTGATGATCCATATAATATAATTTCTACCTCTGGTCTTTTATCATGAAAAATCTTAAGGGCGTCAATGCCTATCTTATAGCACCTCCTTGACATCTCTGGTTTTGCAAAGAAAACAATATTTTTGTTTTGTTTAACTCTCATTCGCTCTGTATTATATATTCTTCTATCTATAGGAAACTGAAAACTTTCAGCTTTAGCACCATATTTCTTTTTCAATAGCGTCTCGCACCAAGGCCCTGAACATATATGTAAATACCCCTTTTTATACGTGTTTTCTGCTAAAAAATATTCCGATGATAGTGGGTAAAAGTATGGCTCATAATCCTGTACAAAATACATATGTCGTCTGAAATGTGATTTGAATTCTTCTAATATATATGCTGTTTCCCACCAAGTCGCTATTCCGACATCATAATAATCCATTTTCCCTTCATATTTTATAAACTCCACCTTTGACATATCATAGAACCATTCAGAGACAAGTTTTTTCATCTCAGCTGCGTTATATTCGCTGTTGGTGTAGTATACGCTCAAATCATGACCTTTATCACTTAAATATTTTACCGCCCTAAAAATGTTTCTATGCCCTCCGCCTCCTTTAATTGGATTTGGAACGATATACGCAATTCTCATACAGTTTAAATCAATGTTCATATTTGGAAAATCGTTTAAATATACTCTCTCTACCTTACACTGATTATATTGCTTTTCATTGATTTTATTAGTCCATATTCTATTTTGAGCTATTCCTAAACTCTTTAAATACTCTACAACTTGATTTATTGCTCTTCTAGAAAGAATAGCCACTATTACATAATCAAATGCCATCGCTGATACTATTTTAGGGTCTTGAACTTCGCTATTGTTTATATCTTTATAATTTGAATCAACCCATGCAAGTAAATCACAATATCCCGTCGCCTTTATTTGAGAATAAAAACACGTTCCAACATCTCCCGCTCCGTATATAATAATCTTCGACCCCTTCTCAACCTCTTCGAAAGGAAATATCCATTGCTTTTCCATCAAATCCTCCATGCTACCATCAAGCTTTAATTTTTCTTGGGTTTATACTTTTTTCTATCAGCTCTGCCTTGACCTCTTGAACAATTTTTTCATTTTCTATTGCGATTATTATATAATCGTAATCTGTATCTTCTAGTTCGGTCAACGTTTCTACTCCGTCAATCCATGGCAAACCGATTTTTTCATGTGCTCTATCTATCCACTTTACAATCTGTATTTCTTTTTTCCTTCTTATTTGGTTCACGAAACTTTTCCCAACGTTTCCAGCTCCATAAATCACCACGCGCGCTTTCTCTGGCAACGAATTAAACGGAAACGGATATTGTTCTGCAAATGATAATCTATTGTTACAGTTTAATGTTACTGCAGCATCATATACTTTCACCAAATCATCACTGTAATATTTTTCAACAGCTTTTTTATACTCTAGTAAAACATTCTTTTCAGGCAAATATGCCCATGTTGCCATTAGTAACATGAAAATATCTCCCATATTCTTTCTTGCATTCTCGTTTATTAACACAGCCCCAATGTTCGGCATTGAACACTTCGAATCATCATCAAAATTTATGTATTTTGTACCTGTCACTGCTGAAAACAACAATGTATTACAATACATGCTTTTATATTTATCTTTCGTATAATGATTTAGGCTCAAATCATGTAATATAACCAAACAGTCGTTAGACAAATGCGGCATCAATGTTATAAAATCCATTATTTCTCCAGGACAAGCGTGCACCGTATCTAAAATTAGACAATCTATATTGTCGTCTATTTGCTCGACAAACTCACTAGCCACATGTCCATAATAATATCTGTGTAAATAATTACTGTCGATTTGCAGTTTATCATCTGCCATCTTGCCCAAAAAACCTGATTCATAATTAGAATTAATGTAAAAGCGACGATTTAAATCAATTGAGTGATGCTCAAAAATCTCGCCCAAACCACACATACACTGGTCTATTATAGCTGTAGTCCCTCCACCAGCTATTCCGACTTCTACAATTTTCTTGGGTCTAAATCTTTTTAAGCAACCACATAAAAAAGCTGAATCAAAATCACTCATCTCTGGTTCACCCTTTATCTCTGGTAATAAAGGCAGTATTGTTTTTCTTGGTTCATAATATAATTCTATTTCATTAAAATGATACATAGCCTTTTCCCTTCTATTTTTCTTGCATACCTATTCCTTAGTAAAAACAAAAAACGCATACTATCCCTAGTACGCGTTTGCTATATATTTATCTATTATTTATCACAACCAAAAGATACATCAGCTTTATTACCGCTACTGCTGATTGTAAATAATCTATAGTTCCCCCCTACTTGAACCATCATATTTTTCATATCCCAAACCCCTTATTCGTATATACAATATATTTCTACAACTCTCTACTATTGTACACTTTTTTGAACTAAAAATATACTTGTATTCCACAAAATAGCACGATTACTTACCTATCTCGCAAAGTAAACCAACAATTATCGATATCTGTCTCTATATCACCTTGTCCTTTTATCATATAGATGCTTTTTATGCATTTAACTGCTTCCATCTAATAATCCATCCAAATTTGGTTTTATTATCATGTTCATTTTTGTCCTTTCAATAAACATAGTCATATAAATTGGCACATATACTTTTCCACCTTCCACCGATGTATTTGTCCTATTAAGAATAAAGGCTTCGTCTATCCTATAATTATTGTTCCCTAAAAGGTTGTTCAATGCATTGTGCTTTTTAAAATCTTTTCCTGATTTTACTTCTATTGGTAGCACTTTACCTTGATATTCAATTATAAAATCTACTTCCCCTTGGCTCTTATTATTGTAATAGTACAACTTGTTGTTATGTGCAGCTAATTCCTGTGCAACAAAATTTTCAAAAACAGCACCATTATTAATATCTTTATCATTATTTAGAATCATCAACTTTGTTTCCTCAGGAAACATATTTGTTAATAAGCCCACATCAGATAAAAATAATTTAAATATACTTCTTTTTTCATTAAGTTGTAGTGGACTTTTGGGTTCTGTCACATTGTAAACAGGCAATGCCACGCCTGCATTACTAAGCCATATAAAATTATTCTTCACTGAATCAAAAGTAGTTTTCCCTTTAACGTGATTGATATAATATCTTTTATTTTTTTCGCTTAATTCCCCTGGAATCGCATCATAAACTTCATTCAAAATAAGCTTTTCTTTCTTATTATATTTTGAAAAGTCCTTCTTATATAGTTCCACTATGTTAGATTGAACATTAGCAACTTTGCGTAAATCGTTGGTTTCTATATAGGTCTTAACAGCTTCTGGCATTCCTCCAACTATCAAGTAAATATTAAATAGTGCCATTAATTTATCATGTATAAATACATCTACTGTTCTTCTCTCATCAAACGCTTTATGAACAGCCTCAATAATATTATCTGCCACTCCTACGGCTTTATAAAACTCATACAAATCCATTGGATACATATCAATAATATTCATATATCCAACTGGCGCTGAACGTAAATCATTTAACTCTATACCCAATAATGATCCCGACATGACATATTTGTATTTTGTTTTCTCAACCAAAAATTTGGACATTGTAACAATGTCTTTTACTTCCTGCACCTCGTCAAAGAAGAAAATAGTTTTCCCTGGCTTTAGTTCTTTATTTGTTGCTAAGCTTAATCTCAATTCTAATTCATCGACATCTCTATAATCTTTAAAAATATCTATAAGTTCCTTATTCTCAATGAAATTCAGCTCAACATAATCACATTTTTCTTGCTTCAATGCCTCCCTAATTAAATATGTTTTCCCTATTTGCCTTGCACCAGTCACCAATAGTGCATGTCCTTTATCATTCCGTATCCATTCAACTATATTTTCTAATTGTCTTCTATACATACTTGTTTCCCCTTGTATTACCGCTTTTTATAACTGTATTGTATTACATTTCTGCAACTTTTCCAACCATTTTTATGCCAATTTTCAAACTTTTCCAACCATATTCTTATATAAAATCGCAACTTTTCCAACTGTTTTTATCACAAAAACAAAACTTTTCCAACCACTAGATATTTCTTAATTGTAATTTCAACACTTTTCTACCCCCAACCAAAAAACTCCCCATGCAAGTTCATACCTTACATGAGGAGCTATCATCTTAACTATTCTATTTATTTACTTGCTGCATTAACTTGGCAAATTCTTCTGGTGTTTTGTTTAATCTTGACGCAGCAATATCTGCCGAGATAATTCCATCTTTCACTAGTAAAATCATTCCTTCTACTATGCCTTCAGCCTTTCCCTCGGCTCTCCCTTCTGCCCTTCCTTCTGCTCTCCCTTCTACTCTTCCTTCGGCCAAGCCCTCTTCATATTTTTCTCTATCTCTTTGGAGTAGTGTCATATATTCTACCTTCCACTCTTCTCTTTCTCGAGCTCGTATTACTTCTCTATCTAGTCTTTCAGTAAATCCATCTGATGGATCTTTACCTGCTACATAATCTAGAAAAGCTATCTGTGCTGGGGTGAGACCTTTTCTATCTCCACCAGCATTAACAAATACCTTTGTTGCCGCATCGTCTAATAACAAATCTCTTTCTTATAGGCAACAATTCTTAAACGTATATATGCTTCGATTCCTTTTAAATAAATCTTGCGAATAAAACATTTTTTTAAGTAATCTAAAGTATCATCAGTAACTTTAGAAGCTTTTAAAAATTCCTCAAAATCTATCGGATACATCCTTATTTCACTTATGTAACCTACTGGAGCTGAGCGCAAACTTCCCAATTCTATTCCAAGCAAAGACCCACTTAACACATATTTAAAACGACCATCTTCCACCCAGAACTTTATTCTCGTAACAACATCAACCGCCTCCTGAACCTCATCAATAAAAATAATAGATTCCCCTGGCACAAACGTATAGTGTATGTTTTTCCTACCTGTCTTGCCCCACTAACTAACAGTGCTTTTTTTTGCCACTTTTGCATAGATTTTTTGCTTAAAAATGCCACTTTTGCACAAAATTTAATGCTGTTTTTGCCACTTTTGCATTGTGTGCAAAATCATCAATGAATCTTTGCTGAATTGAAAATCTGACCTCTAGTTCGCAAACTTAACTTCTATTTCTTTCATTTTTGCACATTTAACTTCCAATAATGCACCTCTTTAAACAGTGCTTAGTTTTGCGAAAACTTCCTATTCCAGAAATTAGTATTAAAACCTCTTGAAATCAACTCTTTCATCTTATCGCACTATCATCAAAATTACACTCTTGGTAGTACTTCTCACTTCCAGTTTTCCAATCAACTCGCTTCTTCTCATCCAACGGCATACCTTGCTCCAATCCATCATCACTTTCTGCGAAAGGAGTTATAAAACACAATCTGTATTCCTTCTCAGACTCAAAGTTCTTTTTAAAAAACAACCCATAGGTGAGTGCCTTTTCAATCGCGTATTTGATTACATAATTTTCCCTCACATATTTGTCGTACTTATCGCCATACTCGAGGAACTTATCAAATATGTTTTTCAAAATTTTGCATTGCTTATCTACATCGTAAATGACTTTTCCGTGATACACCGGTATATGTCGAGATGAATTTCTTTCTATTTTATTTCCACTTTCATCCTTCACATTAATTCTTATTGTATCCACTAAATTCTCGCAACTAAACTTAATCACACCGCCATCATGTGCATAATTCCCCCACATGTACCTACTATCGCCGTCTAGAGATGTTGAGATTACGTAACGATTTAAATAGTCCTGATTCTTTTGATTTTCATATAGTTTACAATTTTCTTTCAGAATCTCTTTTGCCCATTCATGACCGCGCGTTAGATATTCTATTTTTTCGTCAATCAATCTTAGCACGTAGACCCATTCGTTTTTGTCTCCTAGAGATTTTATGTTCGAAGCATAAAGTAATTTCCTCCCGACAATATTTTCTATGGCTTTTTCATCTGAGTAATGATACAGCGGTCCTTTATATTTTTCGATTTCATCTAATT